>Ga0302287_10000112_pt1 | contig 59089 bp, 49 predicted proteins | sample III_Fen_E2_4_FD_200452 | JGI IMG/M metagenome (GOLD analysis project Ga0302287, IMG submission 200452) | Peat permafrost microbial communities from Stordalen Mire near Abisko, Sweden - III_Fen_E2_4 | ecosystem: Environmental > Terrestrial > Soil > Wetlands > Permafrost | place: Sweden: Abisko... | reverse complement strand
GTCCACGTAAGAAAACAACTGGGGCTGGGAGACTCGACCGCGCATACTACAATATATGACATTTTCTGTCATATCGCTGCGCATTCCTTTTTCAGCAGCCTGTTAAGTCCAACGAATAGAACTTCTTTGTCTGGATTAAAATCATTATATGGGTAGTCGTTCGTGTGGCCGCTGTATGGCGTAATATATCTTGGATGACTACTGTCCCTATTATGAATGACAGATTTGTCGCCAGAGTAAATGAGTTGAAGAAGCCCTTTAAAGGCAAGTTCAACGGCTTCGAGTCCAAGAATAATATTGTCTTCGTCTCTTTGGACTTTTGTGCTATTCATATTTTCCTTTCTCTTGTTATGTTTTTGTGATGCCAAGAGTGTTGGCTTGATTTTCGCTAAAAAGAAAATCTCGACTTGAGATTCCTTCTTATAAGGTATATCCAAAAAAGCTGAGAAAATGAAGGCTGAAGCGGATATTATTTATGTCCGTCTTAAGCGCATGACAGATCAGCATCATTTGCAGTAATGCTTAGAAGTGATGTGCTCTTAATGTTGTTTAGGATCTTACCGGCACTGGGGAAGTGGCAGCGCGGTGGCGTAGAATTCCGCTACGAGACGCGCGGCTGTGTGGTCTCTTGGAAACCGCTCAAGGCAACCTCCAGCCGTTGGTAGCCTTTTCGCACCTGTCTCTCCCGGCTCACGCCCTCACGTAGGCGTTGCCCGTCTTCTCTGCGCCGATAGTCGTCTCGGGGCCATGTCCGGGCACCACCACGGTTGCGTCGGGAAGCGCGTAGAGCTTGGTGCGGATCGAGCGCTCCAGCGCGTCGTAGTCGCCGCCGGGCAGGTCGGTACGGCCCACCGAGCCCGCAAAGAGCGTGTCGCCCACTACGGCAAGTCCCAGGGCATCGAAGACGTAGGCGACCTGGCCTTGGGTGTGGCCGGGCGTGTGCAGCACGCGGATCGAGAAGCCCTCCTCGATCTCGAGCACTTCGCCGTCCTCCACCGCAACTGGTGCCAGGTCGGGGGCCTTGGGCTGCAGGCCAAAGCGCAGGCCCCACTTGGGCATGTCGTGGAACAGCGGCCAGTCGTCGCGATGGAGGCGAAGAGAGGTCCCCAAGGCGCGGGCCGCATCGCAGGCCCCGGCGGCGTGATCGAAGTGGGCATGGGTCAGGAGGACCTGCTTGACCTCGAGCTTTTGATTCCGGGCGTAGTCCAGGAAGGGGGAGGGATCGTCGGTCGGGTCGATCAAGACGGCCGCACGGGTGGCCTCGTTCCAGATCAGCGTGCCGACGCATTCGATGGCGCCCGAGGGGATGGAGATGCGGCGAAGGGTGGCGGTCATGTGAGGGCTCCCGGTGAACGTTGTCTGGGGTCCCAATCTACTTTGACCGTCCCGTCGCCGCTTTATCGGCAGTGGGGCAGCGGCAGCGCGGCGGGGCGGCCGCTCCAGCCGAGCTTTCGGCGCAGGCTCTCGGCAAAGGCAAGGCCTTTGGGGCGCAGCACCGGCACCGCCTTGTCGCTCTTGCGCACCGTGATGCGGTCGCCCGGCTCCACCGGAAACGACTCGTGGCTGTCGGCAAAGAGGTTGGCGCCTTCGGGGGTGCAAGTAGAAAGCCGCAGCACGTTGTGGTCGGGAAGCAGCAGCGGACGGACCGTCAGCGAATGAGGCGCCTTAGGGGTGATGAGGATGGCTGCCACCCCCGGTTGCACGATGGGGCCGCCGAGAGCCAGCGAGTAGGCGGTCGAGCCGGTGGGAGTCGAAAGGATGAGCCCATCGGCCCAGTAGTCGGCTAGCGGCCCCTCGTCGGTGTGTACGGCCACCTCGATCATGGAGACCGAGCGGCGCGCTTGCAGGCAGATCTCGTTGAGCGCCAGGCCCTTCCAGACCAGCTTGCGACCGCGCTGTACCCGCGCTTCCAGGAAGGGGCGGTCTTCGCACAGGCCTTCGCCGCAAGCGATGTCGGTGAGGTCGCGTTCGGCCGTCTCCAGGGTGATGTCGGCCAGAAAGCCGAGGCGTCCGAAGTTCATGCCTAGCACCGGCAGGCGGCGCGGCAGCCCCATGTGGGCCGCCGACAAGAAGGTACCGTCGCCACCCAGCGAAAGCAGGGCGTCGCAGCGCTGCAAAAGTTGGGGGCCGCTGTGGCGCGGTAGCGCCGGGTCGAGCAGCTTGTCTAGGGCCTGGTGAAAAAAGAGTCTGGCGCCGTTGCGGTCGGCCCAGTCGCGCAGGAACTCCACCGCCTCGCCCATGCGGGGGTGCTCCTTGAAGGCCACCACGCCCCAGTTGCGGTAGCGCAGGCTCATGCGGGCTCCAGTTCAGAGAGGTTAGGGCAGAATCTGTCCAGGCAGTCGGCGTTCTCGAGCAGCGTCGACCCGGGAAGCGCCGAGGCCAGGGCGTGCAGCGCCAGCGCCAGCCCCTCGTGCTCCTGGGCGTCCAGGCGCTCGGCCATCAGCGAGTCCTCGCCGCGCAGCACCAGGCCTTCGGGGAAGACTCCCACGGCAAGCCCCAAGGCCCGCAGATTGGAGGCTAAGGCGTCGACTAGGTCTACCGGGCCTTCGCGCAGGGTGGCAAGCCCGCCCAGCACCGTCTCTTTGTCAGCGTGGGTGGCCGCTACCGCAAGGAACGGTGCCGCCTCGGCAAGTCCCGCCATGTCGGAGGCGTCGAACTTGCGGCCTAGGAGCTGCGAGGCCTTCACGCGGAGGTCGCCCGAAGAAACGCCGTGGGCTTCGCTCTTCTTCACGAATTCGAGGTCGGCGCCCATCTTGCGCAGGCAAGTGAAGACCGAGGCGCGGCAGGCGGGCAGGGCGACATCGCGCAGCGTCAGGTCGCTGCCGCGGCGCAGGCAGGCGCCCACGGCGGCCCAGGCGGCCAGGGAAACATCGCCGTTCAGAAAGGCCTCTACAGCCGGAATGTGAGTCGTGGCCGGCACCCGCAGAGTGCGACCGGAAGGACGCTTCTGGAGCTTCTTGAGACGGCGTGCCATCTCGGGGTCAACTTCGACCTCCTCTTGGGCGCGGGCGGTCAGAATCTGTAGGTCAAAAAAGGGCAGCACGTTTTCCAGAGGATCCTGGGCCGGGCCCAGCTCCTCGAACTCGAAGCTCTCGCCGCTGGCCAAGGCTGCGAAGGTCCACACCGTGCGGCGAATTCCTAAGGCCGATGGCGCTTTGCGCAGCGGGCGATGGCCGTGAAAGGCAATGCGACTTTCGCTGTCGCTTTCGTCCTGGGCCTCGTAGCCACCCTGGCGCAGGGCGTCCAGGGTGGGTGCTAGGCGGTCGCGCAGAGCTGGCGGCAGCACCACTCGTACCGGGCGGGCGGCGGTGGAAAGGCCGGAAAGCATCGCCAGAAAGGCGCCGGCAAAGGGAACGGGCAGCTCCGGGTCGAGGCTCCAGTCGGTCCGCTCGCGCAGGCCCGGCAGCGCCGCGATGGAGAGTTCGCGCTTGCCAGCGTCGGCGGCGGCGCCGTTCCGCTCCAGGAAGGCAAGAATCACGTCCCACTCGGGCGAGGGGTCCCAGCCGCGCAGGTGGGAGACACCTTGGGCCAGAAGCGCAAGAGCGCAGGCATACTGGCCTTGCAGACGGTCGCTCGGAAGGCGCAGTTCCCCCTTGAGGGCCTTTCCCTGCTTGAGAAGGCTCATCGCCGCACCACCAGGAAGTTGAGCGCCGCCAGCACCGTCTGGGCGCGCTGGGCGTCCTTGTCGTCGGAAAAGCCCAAGAGCAGCGTTCCCTGCTCGCCTTCGCGGATCTTCAGGATCTCAAGGTCCAGCACGTTGATGCCTTCGGCGGCTAGCGGCATCAGCACTTGCACCAGTTCCCCCGGGCGGTCCTCCAGGCGGACGACCAGCTCCGAGACCTCGTGAAGGATGCCCTTGCGCGGAGCCTTGAAGCGCCCGCGCAGGGAGCGGCCGGCCTCGAACTCGCGGGCAAGCAGAAATCTCGACTGTGACAATTCTTGCCCGTGAGGCAGCTCGGCGAGCTGGGCGTGGTCGCCCTTGGCAAGCAAATAGAAGAACGACTCGAGGCTTCCCGGGGTCGGGTCAGCATCGGCGGCGCTCACCGCTGCCTCCACCGCCTTGGCGGCCTCGGAAAGCTCGGCAAGGCCGTGCGAAAGTTCGGAGAGGGCACGCGAGATGTTTCCAGCGTTGGTGGCCAGGATGTCGCGCCACATGTCCCATGACGAGGAGGCCAGGCGGGTCATGTCGCGAAAACCACCGGCGGCAAGCGAAAGCGAAGTCTCGATCAGCTCCTCGTCGCGTCCGACCCAGGCCGCTAGGGCCGTGGCCAAGAGCTGCGGGGCGTGGCTGATGCGCGCCACCGCCTGGTCGTGCCGCACCGGATCGACGTGCGCCGGCCGGGCTCCAGCTAGGTGGATCAGCTCCTCCAGAGGCTGCAGCCGTTCTACGGGAAGATCCGCAGGTGGGCAAAGAACCCACAACGCCGACTGAAACAGAAAGGCATCGGCCGCTTCCAGGCCCGACTTCTCGGAGCCGGCCATGGGGTGACTGCCCACGAAGCGGGGCGATTCAGGGGCAGCGGCGGGGAAGAGCTCGAAGCCGCGACGGCAGAGCATCTCTTTGGTGCTGCCGACATCGACGACCAAGGCACTAGGTGCCAAACGCGAGGCCACCATGGAGATGCGCTCCATCTGGTCGAAGATGGCCGCCACTGGGGAGCAGAGGATCACCAGATTGGCACCCTCAACGGCTTTCTCGAGCTTGGCGTATTCGAATTTGGCATCAATCCAACCGCGCTTTTCCAAGAGCGACACGGTGCGGCGGCTGGATACGGCCGTAAGGTGGACGCCGGGGCGGCGAGGCTGCAAGAGGGAAAGCAGGGAACCGCCCAGGAGGCCGGCCCCCACCACGCAGATGCGCTCGGGAAGGCTCATGGTGCGGAGGAATCCTTGTGGTCGGAAGAGAGAGCCTGGCGGATGCGGCTTTCTTCGATGATGGCCTCGTAGATGCGCCGCAGTCCCTCGTTGGAAAGCGGGCCGGCATTTAGCCGCTCCAGCCGCTCCAGCAGGGCCAGTTCTCGGGTGGCATCAAAGACGGCCTTGCCCATGGTGCGCTTGGCGCGCACCACTTCGATGGAGACCTTCATGCGCTCGTTGAGCAGTTCCAAGAGCTGGCGATCAATCGCATCGATGCGACCGCGCAGGTCGTCCAGAACAGCCTCAGCCACGTGCGGCCTCTCTGAGTGGCCACACCAAGGCGCGCACGTCGGAGAGGATTTCCGGCAATGGCTTTGCCTGCAGGGTGCGACGCACGATGGCCGACCCGACCACCACGCCGTCCGCGAACGAGCACACCTTGGAGATCTGCTCCGGGGTGTTGAGCCCAAAGCCCACCACCACCGGGATCTGGGTGCGCGTGCGCAAGGCATCCACCTCGGACTTCAGGGTGGGCGAGAGGTCGCTCTTCTCGCCGGTGACGCCGGTGCGGCTCACGTGGTACAGGAAGCCTCCGGCTTTTTGACAAATTCTGTCTAAGCGCTTCGGGGTGCTGGTGGGGGCGGTGAGGAAGGTGTTCGTGAGCCCGTGGGCGGAAAGCGCCGTCTCCAGGTCCTGCGATTCTTCTACCGGCAGATCGACGATCAGGGCGCCGTCCAGTCCCGCCTCGGCGGCGCGGCGGGCGAAGGTGTCGTAGCCCATGTGGGCCACCGGGTTGGCGTAGCCGAAGGCCACCAAGGGCACCTCGGACTTTGCCCGCACGGCCGCGGCCACGGCGAAGTAGTCGTCCATGGTGAAGCCCTGCGCGATGGCCTTGAGGGCCGCCTCGACGTTGACGACGCCGTCGCCGTAAGGGTCTGAGAAGGGAATGCCGAGTTCAATGGCGTCCACCCCCAGGGCGGCAAGCTCCAGGGCCACGGCCACCGACCCTTCGCGGTCGGGGCAGCCGGCGGTGATGTAGGCGATGAAGAGGCGCTTTCCCTGGGAAAGCTTTTCTGCGAACTGAACCGAAATGCGGTTTGCCATCACTGCTGCCCTCCCGCCGCCATCACGGTGTGCATGTCTTTGTCTCCGCGTCCCGAGAGGTTCACGATCATGAGGTCCTCGGGGCCGTAGTCCTTGGCGTGGGCAATGGCCCAGGCGGCGGCGTGGCTCGATTCCAACGCGGGAAGAATCCCCTCGGTGCGGGCCAGGGCGTGGAAGGCGCCCAAAGCTTCAGTGTCGGTGGCAAAGTCGTACTCCACGCGCTTGTTGTCGTGGAGCCAGGCGTGCTCGGGGCCCACCGAGGCGTAGTCGAGTCCGGCGCTCACCGAGTGGGTGTCCTGCACCTGGCCGTCCTCGTTTTGCAGCAGGTAGGAGCGCGATCCCTGGAAGATCCCCACTGAGCCACCGGCGAAGCGGGCCGCGTGCTCGCCTAGGGCGATGCGCCGGCCTCCGGCCTCCACGCCGACCAGCCGCACCGGGTCCTTGAGGAAGTCCCACATTACGCCGATGGCGTTGGAGCCGCCGCCCACGCAGGCCACCACGCAGTCGGGGAGCCTTCCGAATTTTGACAAAATTTGTCGTCGAGCCTCGCGGCCGACCACCCGCTGGAACTCGCGCACCATCCAGGGGAAAGGGTGCGGCCCGTAGGCGGTGCCCAGCACGTAGTGGGTGTGGCGCACGTTGGTGGCCCAGTCGCGCATGGCCTCGTTCACCGCGTCCTTGAGGATCTTGGCACCGGTGTCCACCGGGGCCACGGTGGCGCCGAGCATCTTCATGCGCTCGACGTTCACGGCCTGGCGCTCGGTGTCGATGCGTCCCATGTAGACCACGCACTCGAGCCCCAAGAGGGCGGCGGCGGTGGCGGTGGCCACGCCGTGCTGGCCGGCGCCGGTCTCGGCGATGACGCGGGTCTTGCCCATGCGCCGGGCGAGCAGGCACTGGGCCAGGGCGTTGTTGATCTTGTGGGCGCCGGTGTGGTTGAGGTCCTCGCGCTTAAAGAGCACTTGGGCGCCGCCGAGCTCGCGCGAGAGGCGCTTCGCATGGTAGAGCGGCGAAGGGCGTCCCACGTAGTTTTCCATCAGGTCGTCGAGTTCGGCCTGGAAGGCGGGGTCGACGCGAGCGGCTCGGTAGGTGGCCTCCAGCTCCTGGAGTGCCGGCATCAGGATTTCGGGGGCGAACTGTCCTCCGAAGGCGCCAAAGCGCCCGTGTTCGTCGGGCTCCTCGAGGGGCGCAAAGCCCTCCGGGAGCGTATGGGTCGGAGCTTTCATGGACGGGAATGATAGCTCTGCAAGTGGCTCCCGCGCCATGGTTAGGGCGCCCGCCGCCTGCGGCGTCGCCGGGCTGCCTGCCGGGCCCCCGCCCGCCGAATTGGGATCGGGCATGCCCGATCCCTACGGGGCGGGTGTCCCGGGCGAAGCCGGCATCCCTGGCGCGTGGGGTGTCTGCGCTCCGCGCAGGCGGGGTGAGGTCCGAAACGGTACAGCGGAAATTTGTTGCTCTTTTGTTCAGTATCAGATATCTTCAAGTCATGCCCAGCGCCTCCTCCTCTTACGAGTCCTTCTCGCACGATCAGGCCGTCAAGAACCTGCTGAAGGAATATCCCATTGAAGCCCTGGAATTCCTGGCCGAAGATGTCGTGGCGGCCCATGGCATTCCTGCCTCGGTGGAGTTCTTAGATACCGCAGTCGCTAAGGACGATACCGCCGAAGAAGGGCCTGGCATGGCGATGGATCTCGCCATCCGCTACGTCTTTGCGAGCGGCCTCGGAGTCCTCTTCGTGCTGGTGGAGCATTGGTCGGACGCCGGTCGGCTCGATCTCTTGCGGACTGCCCGCTATTACCTGGATCTCTGCCGCCGCTTTCCTGGTGATCAGATTCTCCCCATCGCGCTGGTGGATGACGACCACCCTCGCGACCTTGCCGATACGGTGCGGCGTGGTGCCTTGGAGGAGACCTTCCTTTCCTTCCGCACCCGGGTGGTGCAGGTGCCTGCGCTTGACCTGGAGCGTTACCGGGAGACGCGCAATCGGGTGGCCCTTTCGTTTACCCCGAATATGCGCGGCGATTTCGATCGCGTGGAGCGCGTGATCGAGGTGGCCGTGGCTTTCCAAGGGCTCGATGACGGCAAAGGGTATCGCAAGTTCTTTGCCTTTTGGGTGGTGGAGGGTAGATTGAAAACGGAAGAACAGATCGCGTTGGACAGGAGGCTCAAAGAAATGGACATGCCTTACATCATCGAGAAATGGAAGCAGGAAGGCCTGGAAGTGGGTTGGACAAAAGGCCTTGTGGAAGGCCGTGCCGAAGGTTTGGCGCAAGGCATGGAAGAGGGTTTAGAAAAAGGCTTAGAAAAAGGTCTAGAAGAAGGGTTGCGCCGCAAGTCCCTTGAGACTGCTCAACGCATGCTGGCTGAAGGCTTTGCCTGGGAGGTGGTGACCCGTATCACCGGCGTTGCCCCCGAGGATCTGACCGAAGCCTGATCGCTCGGCTGTCGCAAGGCGCGTCGCGCCAGGGATGCCGCCCGCAGGGACGGGACACCCGCCCATACGCCGACGTAGGGGCGAGGCACTTGTGGTGAGCGAAGCCGAACCATGCCTCGCCCTTACAAACGGGGATGGGGCGGGGGCCCGGCAGGCAGCCCGGCCCGCCCCCATATCGGTGGGGCGATTCGCAAATCGCCCATTGCCGGGGGCGGGAGGCGCCCATAAAGAAACCCCGATCCAGAAGGACCGGGGTTATTTGTCAGAAATTGACGAAGGCGGCGCTTAGCGCTCGCCGATCAGCCAGTTCAGGGTCTTGGTGCCGCGCAGCTCCTCGCGCACCTCGGAGACGCGGCCGGAGCGCTTCAGCTCTTCGCGGATGTCTTCTTCGGGAAGGCCGTACATGCCGGCGATTTCCTTGATGCGGGCTCCCACCTCGTCGGTGGTGGCGCGGATCTCTTCCTTGTCGGCGATCCAGCCGATCAGGCGCTGGCGCTTCAGGAGCTTTTCAGCCTCGGGGGCCCAGGCCTTCTGCATCTCTTCCACCGGCGGAAGCTGGGCGCCCTGCTTCTGCATGCGGTCGTACTGCCACTGCACGTAGTCCTGCACGCGGGCCTTGGGCACCTCGAAGGGGTTGGCTTCCAGAATCGCTTCCACGGCCTTGTCCCAAGCGGCTTCGCGGGCCGAACGCTCGGCGGTGGCCTTGAGGTCGGTCTCGACGCGGGCGCGCAACTCGGAAAGGTCCTTGAAGCCGAACTTCTCGGCCAAGGCCTCGTCCAGCTCGGGGATCACGCGGGTGAGCACCTTCTCGACCAAGACTTCGTAGAGGCCCTTCTTGCCGCGGCTCGACTCGTCGGCGTAGTCGTCGGGGAAGGTGAATTCGATGGTCACATCAGCACCGGGCACGATGCCGGTAAGGCCTGCGTCCACCTCGGGAATGCCCTTGCCAATTTCCACCTGGAAGGCGGGGGCCGAAAGGGGACGCTCCACGCCGTCGATCTCGATGCGCTTGTAGGTGGCACCCACCAGGTCGCCGACCTGGCTCGGGCGCTCGGCGTCCTTCACCTCGGCGGCGCGCTGGCGCATGCTGTCCAGGGCCTTCTCGATCTCGTCAGCTTCGAGCTCCTTGGTCTCGACCGGGAACTTCAGGTCCGCATAGCCCTGGAGCTCGATCTCGGGATCGACTTCGACGACCACCTTGAACTTGACGTCGCCGCCCTCGGGAGCCTCGAAGTCGCTGAGGTCGCCAGGAGCGACCGGGACGATCTTCTCCTGCACGCAGGCCGAACGCACCGACTGCTGCACCAAGTTGTCGATCGCCTCGCCGCGCAGGCTGGCGCCGTAGCGCTTGCGGATCAGGTCCTTGGGGGTCTTGCCGGGGCGGAAGCCGGGCAACTGGATGCGTTTGCGCGCCTCGGAAAGGCGCTCCTCGAAGGCCTTCTCAAGGTCTGCGGCCGGCAGCTCGATGGCCAATTCCCGTTCGGTGGCGCTCTTCTGGACGACGGTGACGTTCACGGATGGTGCTCCTTCGCTGATGCTTGTGCTAGTAAGTCTCTGTGGAGATGCGAGAAGGGGGACTTGAACCCCCACACCTTGCGGTACCAGATCCTAAGTCTGGTGCGTCTACCAATTCCGCCATTCTCGCAGACAAGCGCGCAAATATACGTCTCTAGCGCCGATCTTGCAGAGCCTCTTGCAATCACGAAAGAGGCGCATAGGAAGATGGGGGCTTCCAAACGCGGTGTGACGGAAGTTCGCCGATCGATTCGATCGTTTTGAGAGAGATGCTGAAATAAAGACTTGAGACTCCGCCAATGAAACAACTTTCTCCCTTCTTGGACGGGGCTCTTGTTGGATTTGGGGTCGGAAGGTGTAGATTTGTGGGTATTCGTGGGTTACTGTGGGTAGCTGTGGGGAGTCTCCGTTTGTCGTATTTCGGGAAAAGCACCGTAGCGATCGATGCCAAAGGGCGCACCAACCTGCCGCGCGAGCTGCGCCGCAAGTTGCCTGACGCGGCCGGTGGCGAGGTCGTGCTCACGATCGGTCCGAACCGAGATCTTCATCTCTACGACGCCAAGGCCTTTGAATCCGTGCTCAAGGCCTTGCGCCAGCGTCGTCCGCGCACTCCCGAACTCTCCCGCCAGATCGATTTCCTCACGGCCAACGCCACGAGCAACACCCTGGACGACCAGAACCGCATCAGCATTCCTGCCGAGATGCTGCGCTATGCGGGCCTCTCCACGCGCGTGACCTTCTACGGCGCCGGCGACCGCATCAAGCTGCTGCATCCCGACCGGGCCGAAGAGCTGCTGCGTCCGCCCGAAGAGCTGGCGCCTGACCTCTCCGAATTCCTCGACACCCTGGAAGTGCCGCTGGAGGACGAGCTGTGAGTTACCACGTGCCGGTGCTCTGCGAAGCCACGCTCGACGGTCTGGTCCACGATCCCGACGGACTCTACGCCGACTGCACCTTAGGGGGCGGCGGTCATTCCGAGCGTCTGCTGGCGCGACTCTCGCCCAAAGGACGGGTGATTGGCTTTGATCGCGACCGCGAGGCCATCGCGGCGGCGCGCGAGCGTCTGGGCGGCGATGCACGCTTTTCAGCGCGGCAGCGGCGCTTTGGCGAGATCGATCAAGAAGATCTCGCGGGCGTCAGCGGCTTTCTTTTTGACCTGGGCGTCTCCAGCCACCAGTTCGACGACCCTTCCCGCGGTTTCACCATTCGCCACAACGTACCGCTGGATCTGCGCATGGACCCCGAGGGCGGACGTACCCTGGCCGATGTCTTTGCCCAGTACGACGACGATTCCCTGGCTCGCGAGCTTTCGCACTTGGGCGAGGTGCCGCGCGCTCATATCGTGGCGCGCGCTCTGCGCCGCCTGCTGGAGGAGCGCGAAGGCGTGCTCTACAGCGAAGACCTGGGCAAGGCGCTGGACGAGGCCTTTCCGCGCGGCATGCGCGAGCACACCCGGGAACTGGCCAAGCTCTCCATGGCGCTGCGCATGCTCGTGAACGAGGAACTCCCCGAGATCGCCCGCGGCCTTTCGGGAGCCTGGAACAAGCTTGCCGTGCAAGGGCGACTTGCCGTCATCACTTACCACTCGGTGGAAGATCGCGCTGTGATGAGCTCGCTGCGCGGCCTTTTGGGCGATTCCCGCGAGGATCTCCGCGATCCCTTCGGCAACCGCCCCGAGATGCAGGGTAGCTGGGTGGAGAAGAAGATCGAGCCCTCGTCCGAGGAGATCGAGCAGAATCCGCGTTCCCGCTCGGCTCGTCTGCGGGTGGTTCGCAAGGACCGCGGCGCCGCTTTGGGTGGCGTATTCCTGGCCATCTTCGCCGTGAGCATCCTGGGGGCCATCCTGGTTGGTCAGGTGTGGCGGCAGCATCGCTTCCTGCAGCAGGCAGGAAGCCTTGATAGCCTCCAGACCGAGCAGAGTCGTCTGCACGACAGCTTGGACCTTTTGAATGCCCGCCTGGTGGCCGAGGAGTCGCCAGCCCGCATCGAGGTGCGCGCCCGCAACTACGGCTTCGCGGTTCCCAAGGACCAGTGGCGTTTGCCAGATCCTGTCACGGGAGGGACCCGCTGATGGAACGCCGCTTTCTCTTGGTGCGCAATCTGGTGCTGGGCGTGATGGCGCTTCTCTGCGTGCGTCTCTTCTGGATCCAGGTGGTGCGCTCCTCGGAGCTGCGCGAGCGCGTGGCCAACCAGAGCAACGTGCGCGAGCTGGTGCCAGGAGAGCGCGGCTCCATCCGCTGCCGCACTGGCGAGATTCTTTCGGGAAATTTTGGGCAGAGCCAGCGGCAGAGTCCTTTTTCCGGGCTAGCCGGCGATCTCTTGGGCACGGTCGGTCGCGATGGCCTGGGCATGGGTGGACTCGAATACCTCTTCGAGAAGGAACTGCACGGTCTGCCCGGTTGGCGCATGGAGCGTCGCGCCGCCAATGGCAAGGAAGATCCCGGCTTTGACTCTCGGGAAGGCGCCTCCTACCGGGGCCTCGACATCCTCACCACCATCGATCCGTTCCTGCAGAACCAGTCCGAAGAGGCACTGCGCGAAGGTGTGGATCGCACCAATGCCCAGGGCGGTACGGCGGTGGTGATCGATGCCCGCACCGGCGATATCCTGGCGCTGGCCTCCTTCAACCGCGAAGGCGTCGTGCGCTCGGGGATCCCGGCGGTGCAGTCTCCTTACGAGCCGGGGTCGGCCTTCAAAATCGTCACCCTGGCGGCGGCTTTGGAAAACGGCAAGGCAAAGCTCGACGACGTCTTCGACATCTCCAGCGGTTCCATCCAGGTGGGGACGCACGTCATCCACGACAGCCATCGCCACGACGGCTCGGTCACCCTACGCGAGGGCCTGGCCATCTCGAGCAACGTGTGCTTCGCCAAGGCCGCTATGCGCGTGGGCTCCAAAGATCTTTACCTAATGGCGCGCTCTTTCGGCTTCGGAACGCCCACCGGTGCCGACCTCCCTGGCGAGGAGCCAGGCACTCTGCGCAATCCCTCGCAGTGGTCGGAGCGCTCGTTGCAGACGGTGGCCATGGGACAGGAAGTGACGACCACCGCTCTGCAGGTGGCCATGGCCTACGGCGCCGTCGCCAACGGCGGCGTGCTGATGCGCCCGCGCCTAGTGACGGCTTTCTTGGATGCTCATGGCGATACGGTGCGGCGCGTGCCCTCGCGCCCGATTCGGCGTGTGGTTTCCGAGAAGACGGCGCAGCTCCTGGTAGAGGCTCTGCGCGGGGTGGTGGACCACGGCACCGGCCGCCTGGCGGCCCTTGCTGACATTGATGTCGCTGGCAAGACGGGCACCTCCCAGAAGGTGGACGTCGCCAACGGCCGTTACTACTCCGACCGTTTCATGGCCTCCTTCGTAGGCATGATCCCCTCGGGCCGGCATCCTTTGGTGTGTCTGGCGCTGCTCGATCAGCCCGTCAACGGTCATACGGGCGGTGCCGCGGCGGCGCCGGTGTTCGCCAAGATCATGCGCGCGGCCTTGCAAAATCCCGGCCTGCCCTATGGCCGCGATGCGCTTTCGCATATCGACAACCTGAAGCAGGCGCTGGTGCCGACACGTCGAGACACGGTTCCGACGCAGCCCATCGCACCGATTCAATTTGAGGAGGGGCCGGCATGAAGCTTTCCGATCTCCTTTTCCGCAGTGGCGTCGGCGTGCTGGGCGAGGTGCCCGACGTCGAGGTGACGGCTGTGGCTACCGATTCCCGCAAGGTGGGTCCGGGCACGCTGTTCATCGCCCAGCGCGGCAGCCGCCAGGACGGCAACATCTTTGCCGACCAGGCCTTGGCTTCCGGCGCGGTGGCGGTCATCACCGACAGTCTTCGCTCTGCCAGCCTTCCGCGCCGCCTGATGACGGCTTCGGCGGCCTCCTGCGCCGGCGAGCTGCTGCGCGAGCTGCATGGTCGTCCCGATCAGAACCTCAAGTGCTTTGCCGTTACCGGTACCAACGGCAAGACCACCACCGCCTTTCTGGCCGAGGCCATGTTCCGTGAAGCGGGACTGGCTCCGGCGCTACTTTCTACCGTGGTCAACCGCTGGCCTGGCCACCACGACGACGCCTCCATGACCACCCCTGCGGCGGTCGATCTGTGGGATTCCATCGAGGCCGCCCAGGCGGCTGGAGCGAAAGCTCTTGCCATGGAGGTCTCCTCCCACGCTCTCCATCAGGAGCGGGTGGCGGGACTGCGCTTCGATGCCGCCGTCTTTACCAACCTCACTCGCGACCATCTGGACTATCACGGCGATTTCGGCAGCTACTTCGCCGCCAAGAGCCTCCTGTTCACGCGCCACCTGAAGCCCGACGCAGTGGCGGTGGTCAACCTCGACGACCCCCACGGGCTGCTGCTGCGCCGCCAGTTGGGCGAGCGTGTGCACGGCTTTACGATGGAGTCGATCGACGCCGAGTACCGCATCGCCGACCTCACGCTGACTTTGGAAGGTCTCGCCTTCCGTCTAGAAGGACGCGACGGCTCGTTGGAACTCAAGAGCCCGCTGCTCGGGAAGGTCTACGCCCAGAACCTGGCCGGGGCCGCCATTGCTTGCTTGCACATGGGACTTCCTGCTGAGGCTATCGTCCGCGCCGCCGCCGAGGTCACCGTGCCAGGCCGCTGCGAGCTGGTGCGCGCCCGCGGCCTTTCGGGCATCGTTGACTATGCCCACACCCCCGACGCCCTGGAACGGCTGCTTTCGGGCCTGCGTCCGCTAGTGCCGGGCAAGCTCGTGTGTGTCTTTGGCTGCGGAGGCGATCGCGACCGCGGCAAGCGTCCCCTGATGGGGGAGATCGCCGCCCGCCTTTCGGACCGGGCCATCGCCACCAGCGACAATCCCCGCAGCGAGGATCCGGGCGCCATCGTGGACGAGGTACTCGCCGGAGCTCCAGCGGGCTCGTGCGAACGCGTGGTGGAGCGCCGCGAAGCCATTTGTGCCGGGGCCAAGGGTCTGCAAGCCGGGGATCTCCTGGTGGTGGCCGGCAAGGGACACGAGAAGACCCAGACCATCGGAAGCGAGCGTCACCACTTCGACGACGTCGAAGTGCTGCGCGCTGCGCTGGAGGAGGCGTGATGGAGCCGGAACTGCGCATCGGAGAGATGCTGGAAGCGCTGGAGGCCGAGCCGGTGGGCGGCAAGCTCCGCGCCGATCGCAAGGTCCGCATCGGCACCGACACCCGCACCATCGGCAAGGGTGAGGTCTTCTGGGTGCTCAAGGGAGAGAATTTCGACGGCCACGACTACGTGGAAACAGCCTTCGAGAAGGGGGGGATCGCCGCCGTGGTGGACAATTCTTGGCATGAACGCAACGCGCGCCCGGGGCGCGTCTACATCCCCGTGGGCGATACCCACGAGGCCATCCTCAAGCTCGCGGGCCGCTACGCCCGGCGTTTTCGCATTCCTCGCGTGGCGGTGGCTGGAGCCAACGGTAAGACCACCACCAAGGAGATGATCGCCGCTGTGCTGGGAAGCCGCGGCCGGGTGCTGGCCACCCAGGGAAATCTCAACAACCACATCGGCGTGCCCTCCACGCTGCTGCGCATCGGCGCCATCCACGACTTCGCGGTCATCGAGGCTGGGACGAGCAATCCGGGGGAGCTTGCCCCGCTTTCCCGCGCCATCGCCCCGAGCTGCGCTGTGCTCACCAACATCGGCCCCGAGCATCTGGAGCGCTTCGGCGACCTCGCCGGGGTGCGCAAGGAAGAGCTCCAGATCACCGCCGGCCTTGAGGCCGGTTCGACGCTTTTTGTCAACGCCGACGATCCGAACCTCGCAAGCGTCCGTTCCACCCGCCGCTACCGGGTGCTGGGCTACGGCATCCGCCGCGGCGCCGTCCGTCCGCTCGACCTCGCCTTCGACGACGAGGGCTGCGCTTCCTTCCGCATTGGCCGTACCCGCTTTCAGCTCTCGGTTCCGGGCGCCCACAACGTCTACAACGCCCTGGCGGCGATTTCGGTAGGAATGCTGCACCGCATCCCCAAAGGGCTGATGAGCCGAGCGCTTTCCGAGTTCCGCGCCGTTCCCGGTCGCATGAACGTGATCGAGGCCGGTGGCGTCAAGGTGCTGGACGACTGCTACAACGCCAATCCCGCAAGCCTCAAGGCTGCCCTGGAGATCCTTTCGCAGATGCGCTGTCCGGGCCGCCGCATCGCGGTGCTGGGAGATATGCTGGAGCTGGGCGATTCGGCCCCGGAGCTCCATCGCGCCTGCGGAGCCTTCCTCTCCGAGATGGATGTTGACCTCCTATTGTGCACCGGAAGCCTGGGCGCGAATCTCGCCGCCGGAGCCCGCAAGGCTGGCATGCCGGCGCGCCGGATCCGCCATCACGCAAAGCTCGAAGATCTCGCGGCCGATCTCATGGAGACCGTCGAGGACGGCGATCGGGTGCTGATCAAGGCTTCCCACAGCATGCGCTTTGAGACATTGGTGCGAGCCCTGCGCGAGCGCGTGGAGGAGGTGCTGTGAAGACCGCAAACCTTACCGGGACAGCCAGCGTCGGCATCCCCCTGGGGCGCAACTCCCAGTGGCTGCAGGAGATCCTGGAGACTATTCTGCGCGAGAACGGACGCCAGGGCATCCGCTTCGTGACCGACGGATCCCCGTGCGATCTCGCCATCGACCTCGAGGGCGATGGCTTGCCAACCCATCAGGGCAAGCGAGTGCGACTCTGCCGCGAGGAGGAGGACTGCGTCCCCAATCCCGACGAGTGGCAGTTCTCCCCCGAGACCATCGTGTGGCGTGGAGCTTCGCTGCGCCACGGACTCATGGTGGTGGTCCAGGCTGGGCGCGCTTTCGTGCTTTCGCCGCTGCGCGATCTGGGCATTCCCGATGGCATGGTCGACATCGTGCTGGCGGCGGTGGCCACGGCCCAGGCCCTGGGCGTCGAGCCGACGGGGATTCGCACCGGTTTGCTTTCGTGGCGCAAGGAGTTTTCCCGGCTGCGCTTCTGCGGTGAGCGCTTGGGCGTACGCGCCTGGAATGACAGTTTCTGTCAAGACGAGTACGAGATGCTGCGCGCCCTGCGCTGCTTCAACCGCAAGGTGACGCTGGTCGTCGGCGGTCCCGACTTCGATCCCGACTTCGATCCCGAGACGGTGCTGTCCCACTCCAACCGTATCCTGCTCTTGCCTGAGACGCCGCTTGCGGTGCGTCGCATGTGGGAGACAGTGCTGCAGGCCCAGACCGCCAAGAACGCACGTGACGCGATCCGCCTGGGGCTCGACCGCACCAGTGCTGGCGGTACGCTCCTAGTCTCGCCGGGAAGCCGCACGACCGAAAATCTCGCGGAGATTCTCTCCCAGGAGATCACTCGATGATTCGACCGGCAGAACGCGGCAACCCCGATTGGATCCTGTTGGGAGCGGTACTCGCTCTCTCGGCCATCGGTGTGGCCATGGTCTACTCGGCCAGCGCCAATTCTGCGGTGGTGCTGCGCCACGGCGAGACGCACATTCTCGTCAAGCATCTGGCGCGCCTAGGACTCGGCGGCATCGCCTTCTTCGCGGCCTACCTCTTTCCCTACCACCGCCTCGTGAAGCTCGGGCGCCCGCTGCTCATGGCGCTGGTGCCGCTGCTTCTGGGGCTTGCGCTTTTGGGCCGCGCTGTAAAGGGCGCCGCTCGCTGGGTCAAGATTGCTGACGTTTCGTTGCAGCCGGCCGAACTCGTGAAGCTCGCGCTCATCCTTTCGCTCACCTCCTTCCTGGTGGAGCGCGCGGGCCGTCTGGAAAACTTCCGCGACGATGTTGCTCCAGCCCTGGTTCGCATCCTCATTCCGGCCGGTCTCATTGCCATTCAGCCGAACTTCTCGATGGCCTCGATGATCATCCTCCTGGGCGTTTCGATGCTTTTTCTGGGAGGCCTGCGTTTTTCGCACCTATTACTGATGGCCACTCCCGGCGTGGCTGGCATGGGCCTTGTCTTCACGCTGGCTCCCTACCGCATGGCGCGCCTCACCGCCTTCCTCACCGACGAGACGGGCACCACCAAGGCCGCCTACCAGGGCGTGCAGGCCCTGATTGCGCTGGGCAACGGCGGCGTCTTCGGGACCGGTCTCGGCCGCGGCGTCTCCAAGATGCTCTACCTGCCCGAGCCTTACACCGACATGGTCTTCGCCATTTTGGGCGAGGAGCTGGGCCTGGTGGGGACGCTTTTTGTCCTGGGGCTCTTTGCTCTGGTCGTGTGGCGCGGGCTGCGCGCCGCCCTGCACGCTCCTGACTTAGAGGGGCGATTCCTGGCCGCCGGCTCCACCATGGCGCTCTTCCTCAACGTGCTCATCCACGTGCTGGTCTGCACCCGCACTATGCCCACCACCGGGCAAACGCTTCCCTTCATCAGCTACGGCGGCAGCTCGCTTGCCCTCTCGTTCCTTTTGGTCGGGATCATCCTCAACGTCTCGTGCTTCCGCACCGAGAGCGTTCCAAACCTCGAACCGGCGCCCTTGCGCGACTTCACGGGAAGGAAGATGGCATGGCGCTGAAGATCGCCCTGGCTTGCGGTGGCACTGGCGGCCACGTCTTTCCGGCCCTTTCGGTGGGACGGATTCTGTCACAGGAATACGGTTTCGAGACGGTGCTGTTCGGACGGCGCGACTCCTTGGAACAGCGCTTGGCCGAACGCGATGGCGTTCCCTTCGTGGCCATTCCCGCGGTGCCCTTCCAACGTTCGGGAAAATGGCGTAACTTGGCCGTTCCGGTTCACCTGCTGCGGTCTCTCGGAACCGCCCGCAAGCTTCTGCGCCGCGAAGGCGTCTCCTGCGTCTTTGCTACCGGTGGCTACGTGTCGCTTCCCACTGGCCTTGCCGCTTCGCTTGCTGGCCTTCCCCTTTGGCTTCTGGAGCCCAATGCCCATGCGGGCCTGGCCAACCGCTTGCTCGGCAACCGCGCCCGCCGCGTCTTCGCCGGTTCCCCGGCTGCCGGCGCAGGCTTTCCCGCCGAGCGTACCGAAGTCACGGGAAATCCTGTGCGTCCTCTGGACGGACGCACCCGACAGGAATTGCGCGCCGCTCTGGGACTTTCCGAAGAAGAGCGCTTCCTGTTGGTGCTGGGCGGCAGCCAAGGCGCTCGCGGCGTCAACGAGATGCTTTCCAAGGAAGCGCGCGTTTTGCACGAGGGTGGCTGGACCATCCTGTGGCAGACCGGCGAGCGCGAGTTCGAGCACCGCCGCGCTTCGGTGGCGGGTGTCGAGGGCGTGCGCGTCGAGGCCTTTGTAAACGATGTCTACGGGGTGCTCGGCGCCGCTGACCTGTGCGTGTCGCGCTCGGGTGCCGGTGCCGTGGCCGAGATCGCCTTGCACGGGGTGCCGGCCGTCTTCGTGCCGTTTCCCTTCGCTACTGACAACCACCAGGAGACCAACGCCCGCGAGCTAGAGGAAGCCGGAGCCGGCTTCGTGCTCACCGAGCGCGCCTACAAGGCAGGTTTGCTGGAACGCTCGCTTGAGGCGCTGTGGACGCGCCGCGCCGATGCCGCCCGCGCCATGAAACAGTTTTCGCGTCCCGACGCCGCCTCCCGCATCGCGTCGCGAATCGCCAAGGATCTGGGAGGAGCCGCATGATTCCGCGTCATCGTTTTCAGAGACTGCACTTTGTGGGTGTCGGAGGGGCCGGGATGGCGCCGCTGGCCGCTTGGTTTGCCGCCCGCGGCTTTGCCGTCAGCGGCAGCGACCGCTCGGCCTCGGCGAATCTCGAATGGCTGCGCTCGCTGGGCGTGGAGGTGCAACAGAGCCAGGCCGCCGAAAATATCGGCGAAGCCCAGCTTTTGATCCGTTCTAGCGCTGTTGGTCCGGATAATCCCGAAGTGGCCGAGGCCCATCGCCGCGGCATTCCCGTGGTGCGCCGTGCCGAGGCTCTGGGTGAGGTGACCCGTTCGGGCCATGCTCTCTGCGTCTGCGGAACCCACGGCAAGACAACCACCACGCTGATGCTTGGTCGCATCCTGCGCGCCGCCGGCCTCTCGCCCTCGGTGCTGCCCGGTGGCGTGCCCGCCGCCCTGGAGGATTCCCCCGAGTGGGAAGCCGAAGGGCCGCTCGTGATCGAGTCCGACGAGTTCGATCGCTCCTTCTTGGCCTTCTTCCCGGACGCCGCCCTGGTGACCAACGTGGAAGCCGACCATCTCGACTGTTACCGCGACGTGGAGGATATCCGCGACACGTTTCGTCAGTTTCTGGCAAAACTTCCCTTCCACGGCTATGCGGTGGTTTGCGGCGACGACGAGGGCGCCCGCGCCGTGGCCGAGGGCTGCCCCCGCGAGGTCTTCACCTACGGTTTCAGTGAAGGTTGCCGCTACCGCGGCATCGACACTCCCGACGGCAATGTCCAGGTGCTCTTCGACGGAGCTCCGCTCTGCCAGTTCAAGCTGCAGCTGCCCGGCCTCCACAACCGCAGGAACGCCCTGGGGGCCATCGCCCTTTCGCACCGCGAAGGCGTGGACCCTTTGGTCGCCTCGCTTGCACTGCGGCATTTCCAGGGCGTGCAGCGTCGTCTGCAGCTCTTGGGAGAGTCGCGCGGCGTCAGCGTCTACGACGACTACGCCCACCATCCGACCGAGCTTGCCGCAACCTTGCAGGCGCTGCGCGAGACGGCCGGAAGTCGTCCGCTGCGGGTGCTGTTCCAGCCCCACCTCTATTCGCGCACTCGCGACTTCGCCGCCGGCTTTGCCGAGGTGCTGGCTTGCGCCGACTTCGCCGTGGTGGCCCCGGTGTATCCCGCTCGCGAGACGCCTGAGATGGGCGCTCCCGCCTCGATCATCCTGGAAAAGGCCCCCAAGGGCGCTGCCCTGGAGCTTGCCGAGAACGAGGCCGATGCCCTTGCCCGCATCGGGCAGGATCTCAAGGGCAACGAAGTGATTCTCTTTGCCGGTGCCGGCAGTGTCGGAACCTGGGGAAGCCGTTTCCTGGCTTCCTTGGAGGCACGCGTTTGAAGCCCTCGGTGACCAGCATCTCGCGCACCGCGGTGCGCGAGCCGGCGCGTCGCCAAGGCGTGAACGCCCGCAAGCAGGCGGGCTTGCGCCGCGAGCAGCGTCGCGAGAACCTGCATCGCACCGGCGGTCTGCTGACGCGCCTGACGCGCACCTGGGGTGCCGTGTTGGTCCTCCTGATGCTCTTAGGCGTGGGCGTCTTCTTCCTGCATCGCCAGGCCGCGGCCAAGGGCTGGATCGCCCTGCGCAGCGTGCGCTGCTCCGGCTGCAGCCTCACCAGTCCCGAGGAGCTCGCTCGCCGTGCCAATCTCTGGCAGGGCACCGACCTCACTTCGCTGCGCATCTCCGACGTGGAAGCCCGGCTGATGGCCGATCCACGCGTCCTTTCAGCCTCGGTTCGCCGGGCTTGGCCGCACGGCGTCGTGCTCACGGTCACCGAGGATGTTCCTCAGGTGCGCGATGCTCGCGGTCGCGCCTTCGGCACCAGCGGTCGCTGCCTGGGGCCGGTCGCCTCGGGGCAGGCGCTTCCGCTTCTGGAGTCGGGAGCCATCTCTGGACAGGATCTGTCGCGGCTGCTGACGGGGCTCGACAGCCTGCATCGCCAGAATCCCGCCCTTTGGAAATCTTTGCGCTCCTTGCGCCCCGTTCCCGACGGCATGCTGGCCAGCGTCGCGGGACTGCCGACGGAGCTCCTGTTGCCCCTTGACGAGCCCGGGCAGGCGCTGCGGCGCGCCACTTGGCTCTATGCGCAGCTCGGCGAGACGGCCACTCGCCTCGCTTCCATGGATCTTCGCCACGCTCCATACGCCGTTCTGGTGCCCACCGGAAGGACAGGTTCATGACACAGTCATCGCAGATCATCGTCGGACTCGACATCGGTACCACCAAGGTGGGCGTCATCATCGGGGAGATCTCCGAAGCGGGATCCCTCAACGTCATCGGCGTGGGCGTGACGCCTTCGGCCGGCCTGCGCAAGGGCGTGGTGCTTAACATCGACAAGACCTGCGAGTCGGTTCGCAAGGCTGTCGAGGAAGCCGAGCTGATGAGCGGCGTGGACGTCCAGGAAGTGTTCGTCGGCATCGCCGGCTCGCACATCCAGTCCAAGAACAGCCGCGGCGTCATCGCCATCTCCAGGAAGGGCGGGGTGATCGCCCAGGAGGACGTCGATCGCGTGGTCGAGGCCGCCCGCGCCATCCCGCTGGCCCAAGGGCGCGAGATCCTGCACGTGGTGCCGCGCTCCTACATGGTCGATGACCAGTCGGGCATTCCCGATCCCGTCGGCATGACCGGCGTGCGCCTGGAAGGCGAAATTCACATCGTCTCTGGCGACGTGCGCCACGTTCAGAGCTTGGTGCGGGCCGTCGAGGGCGCCGGTCTGCGCATCGCAGCCACCGTACTGGAGCCGCTGGCCTCCTCCATGGCCGTTCTCGAAGAAGAAGAAAAGGAACTGGGCGTGGCCATGGTGGACATCGGCGGCGGCACCACTGACCTCGCCGTCTTCTACCACGCGAGCATCTGCCACACCTCCAGCATCCCCATCGCCGGTGATCTCGTTACCTCCGACATCGCCATCGGCTTGCGCACCGTGAAGACGCGCGCCGAGGAGATCAAGAAGAAGCACGGCTGCGCCATGATGGCGCTGGTGCCCCCTGAGGACGTTTTCGTACTCCAGGGTGTGGGCGGCTACGATAACCGTGAGATTTCGCGCCAGGAACTGGCCTCCATCGTGGAGCCGCGCATGACCGAAATCTTCTACCAAGTGCAAGCCGAACTTCGCGGACTTGGGCTGTTGGAGCGGCTTTCGGCGGGCGTGGTGCTCACCGGCGGCGGATCGCTCCTGCCCGGCTCGGCCGAACTTGCCTCGCAGATCATCGGACTTCCCGTCCGCCTGGGGGCTCCCCAGGGTTTCGGTGGCTTGGTCGATTCCGCCAATTCACCCAAGCACGCCACCGGCGTGGGCCTAGCCCTTTACGGGCTTGCCAACGGTGGCGGCACGGCGCTTCCGGCTCCCGGCGGCGACCGCCTCAAAGACATCGTGGACCGCATGAAATCATGGGTCCTCAAATACTTCTAGACCTCGACAAGCACATCCAACCCATCGCGCAATCAGGAGAGAGAAACATGCCAAGCTTCAGCTTCGATGTACCCCAGGAAAATGCCCGCATTAAGGTGATCGGCGTCGGCGGTGCCGGCGGCAACGCCATCAACCGCATGATCGAGGCGGGCCTCGAAGGGGTGGAGTTCATCTCCATCAATACCGACCTGCAGGTGCTCGAGCGCAACCTCGCCGGCATCAAGATCCAGATCGGCACCGCCTCCACCAAGGGGCTTGGCGCCGGCATGAATCCTGAAGTCGGGCGCAGCGCCATGGAAGAAAGCCGCGAAGAAGTGGCTTCCCGCCTGGAAGGCGCCGACATGGTCTTCATCACCGCCGGAATGGGCGGCGGCACCGGCACCGGAGCCGCTCCCGTGGTGGCCGAGATCGCTCGCGAAAAGGGCATCCTGACCGTCGCCGTGGTCACCAAGCCCTTCGCCTTCGAAGGCCCTCAGCGCATGCGCATCGCCGCCAAGGGTCTTGACGACCTGCGCCAGGTGGTCGACACCATGATCGTCATCCCCAACCAGAAGCTCTTGGCCGTGGCCGATCGCAAGACCACCATCGTGGAGGCTTTCCGCAAGGCCGACGAAGTGCTCTACAACGCCACCCGCGACATCTCCACCATGATCCTGAAGCCGGGCCTCGTCAATGTCGACTTCGCCGACGTACGCTCCATCATGAAGGATTCGGGCGAGGCCCTCATGGGTTCCGGCACCGCCGAAGGCGAAGGCCGCGCTCTCAAGGCCGCCGAGGTCGCGCTCCACAGCCCGCTTCTGGAGACTCTCGACATCACCGGCGCCACGGGCATGCTGGTGAACTTCACCGGCGCCGATCTCGGCATCATGGAGGCCGAGGAGGTCATGAGCTACTTCCGCGAGGCCCTGGGCGAGGACGCCGACGAGCGCACCATCTGGGGCATGACCGAAGATCCCGCCTCTGGCGAGGAGTTCCGCGTCACCCTGATCGCTACCGGCTTCCAGACCACCCACGACAGTGCCACCCCGGCCATGGCCGCCATCAACGCGCGCGCTTCCCAGCCGCACTCCCAGCAGCCGCTCTTTGGGCAGAACATCGGCCGCCAGGTGCCGACCCAGACCCGCGACGGCTCCGGTGTCCGCCTGAACGCTCCCACCGCCCTGGGCGCAGCCGCGGCTCCTACCGCCATGCCCTCCCCGGTGCGCGAGCCCTCGAGCATTTCCCGCCCGGCGCTCCAGAACCCGATCACCATTCCGGCTTCGCGCCCGCAGATCCGCTCCGGTCGCAACACCGGCGGCTTCCTGGCCCTGCCTCCCGACCAGCTCGACGATTTCGACGAGTCGGCCATTCCCTCCTTCATGCGCCGCTAGGCTGTTTCTTCCGCGGCCGGTGGCCGCGGAATACATTTTGGGACCATCATGAAGATCCTTTTCGTCTCGTCGGAATGCTCTCCCTACGCCAGTTGCGGAGGACTCGGGGGCGTGGTCGGCACGCTGCCCAAGGCGCTGTCGCGCGCCGGTCACGAAGTCAAGATCTGTCTGCCGCTCTATCGGCAGATCGATCGCGGTCGCTTCGGGATCAAGGCGCAGGGTCCGCACTGCGTCCACATGGGCACCGGCGAGATCTGGTGCGGACGCGCCGGCTGTGACCACGGCGACGGCGTCGAAGCCTGGTTCGTGGAGCACGCCGAGATGTTCGGACGCGAAGGCGTCTACGACGGCGAGGGGCGCCCCTACAACGACAACCTGGGGCGTTTTGCCTTCCTCTCCAAGGCGGCGCTGCAGTTCTGCAAAGACACCGGCTGGATCCCCGACGTGATCCACGCCCACGATTGGCCCACCGCCCCGGCGGTGGTCTTCCGCAAGACCTGGGACGCCTGGTACTCGCCGCTGGAGCGCACCGCCATGGTGCTCACCATCCACAACATCGGCTACCAGGGCACCGGCGACAAGGGCGTGCTCGACTTCATGGGTATCGGTCCCGAGCACTACACCGCCGACAAGTTCGAGGACTACGGCGGCGTCAATTTCCTGAAGGCCGGCATCCACTTCGCCGACGCCATCACCACCGTCTCGCCCACCCATTCCTGGGAGATCCGCACTCCCGAGGGCGGCAAGGGCTTGGCACCTTACCTGAACGCCCGCGGCAATGACCTTTTCGGCATCCTCAACGGCATCGATTACCGCGACTACGACCCGTCGACCGACCGCCGCATCGCCGCCTGCTACGATTCCAAGGACCTTTCGCGCAAGGCCTTCTGCAAGGCCGCGCTGCAGAGCCGCATGGGGCTCTGGCAGGATCCCAACCGCTGCCTAATCGGCTTCGTGAGCCGCTTCGCCTCCGGCAAGGGACTCGACCTCATCCAGGGCACGCTAGAGCGGGCCCTCAAGGAAATGCACATCCAGGCGGTGTTCCTGGGCTCGGGCGATCCCCGCTTCCACGAGTATCTGGCTGATCTGCAGGCCCGTTACCCCGGGCAGATTGCCAACTGGATCGGCTACGATGAAGACTTGGCCCACCAGATCTACGCCGGCAGCGACCTTTACTTGATGCCCTCGGGCTACGAGCCTTGTGGCCTTTCGCAGCTCTACGCCATGCGCTACGGAGCGCTTCCGGTGGCACGCCGCACCGGCGGCCTGACCGACACCGTTTGGAACTACCAGGAGTGGGACGGCGGCGGCACCGGCTTCCTCTTCGACGACTACCGCGCCGAATCTCTCTACTACACTCTGGGTTGGGCCGTCAGCACCTACTTCGACCGCCGCGGCCACTTCGAGACCATGCAGAAGCGGGCCATGGAGCCGGTCTTCTCCTGGGAGCGCGCCGTTCCCGAGTACGAGAAGGTCTACCAGCACGCCCTTTCTCACGTGCGCGGCTAGGTCAGGCGGGGGATTGCGCTGACTGCGACCGTGGACTACGTCAGCGGCTGGTCGGGCGTGTGTACCGGATAGGGGGCTATGGCGACAAGGCATTTGGACGCTTGTATTTCTGGGCGGAAGTCATGACTGAAGTCCTCCAGCAACGCACGTTCTGTTCCCCTTCCTGCGGCCGCCATCCCTAAATGCGGGGGAGGTTTCCCCCAATTTTCGGGCGATCCAATGAACCTGCTAGGCGCATTTAGCGACCCCCCCTGTAGATGAGAATCCCATCATCTCCCTCAAAGGATCTCTAATGCGATTCATGAAACAAATGATTGTGGCAAGTTTTGCGCTGGCCTTGCCGCTATGCGCAAGTGCCATTTCCCTTTCCGGTACGCTCAAGGATTCTGCGACAGGAATCGGCTTAGCCGGCGCCAAGGTCTCGCTTGTCAAGCGCGGGTTTTCCACGGTCACGTTGTCGGACGGTTCCTGGACGTTGAGCGGTCCCGTGACGGGAATCGCCAGCCGTCACGGGACGACAGTGGCTTCCGGCGCAGTGCTCTCCGTTCAGGATGGTCACGTATTGCTGCGTTACAGGGGGCACGATCTTCTCGGCCATTCGCAGTCGGGGGCGCCTGCCGCTGTGGCATCTCCAGCGCTGGCCCGCAGTTCCGGCATCGTGGCCGATACGGTCGACACGCTTCTCTTTTCATGGAAGGACGCGGTCTGGCTTTGCAAGCCGATTACGAGCTATGAACAGCAGGGAATCATCGCAATCCTCGATACCTCCGCTTTTGCAGCGGTTACGGGGGACTCGGGAACCTTCACGGACTCCCGCGATGGCCAGATGTACAGGTACGTGAAGATTGGCAACCAGTATTGGATGGCCCAGAACTTGAACTACAGGAACACGTTCGGTGAGAAGGATACGATTGGGCTTTGTTACGAACATTTGGCATCGAATTGCGCGGCATATGGGCGCATTTACCATTGGGACGACGCAATGGCAGGCGCTTCTTCCAGTAACGCGATTCCTAGCGGTGTTCAGGGAATCTGCCCGAGCGGTTGGCACGTTCCGAGCGATACCGAATGGGGCACCTTGGTTGCCTATGTCGGTAGCGATAGCGCCCGGATCAAGCTCAGTTCCGCGAGCGGGGGAAGCAACTGTGATGGCTGTTCGTGGGCGAAAGGACATGGCACAGACAAGTACGGCTTCGCAGTTTTGCCGGCGGGTGCTTACTACGACGACGCGGAGTTTCATGGCCTCGGCGGCGATACCTTCTTCTGGACATCGTTCGAGAACTGTCCTGTGTGTGCCTGGTATCGGTACTTTGGTTCCGGTGCCGCTACCGTTTCCGGAGGCAACAGCAAGTACTATAGGTCAAACAGCTTCTCGCTCCGGTGCCTTCATAACTGACTTGATTTCTGTGGTGTGTGCTTGAATCGGGCGCCTGCCGCGGCCCCTCGACTCCGCTCGGGGACCGGCGGCACTGGGCTGCCTGCCGGGCCCCCGCCCGTCGAAATTGGATCGGGCATGCCCGATCCCTACGCCGGTGGCGGGTGTCCCGTCCCTGCGGGCGGCATCCCTGGCGCGAGTGGGGCCGCGTTGCTTTCGCTGCCCAATGTTACCCCCTCGCCTGCGTTGAGCAGGAGAGGGGTGCCGGCGCTGTGCGCCGGCGGGGTGAGGTCTGCGAAGCGGCACGCCATGCGCCATTGTAGGGGCGATTCATGAATCGCCCGTACGCCAGCCGTAGAGATCGGGCGTGGTCCGATCCGATCACGTGAATCCGTGCCTCGCCATTTTTCCCCATCAATCAAATCATGAGATGGCCGCGAATTCGCGGCGGGGGAGTATCTTTCCCCGCTCATTTCTGGAGTGACCATGGACTACGCAAGCATCATATCGAAGGAACTCAACCTCCGACCCGCCCAGGTGGCGAGCACGTTGGAACTCATTGACCAGGGCGCGACCATCCCCTTCATCGCGCGCTACCGCAAGGAGCGCACCGGGGAACTGGACGAGACCGTCCTGCGCGAGCTGGACCACCGCTACGGCTATCTCAAGGAGCTGGACGAGCGGCGCGCCGCCGTGCTGAAGTCGATCGAGGAACAGGGTAAGCTCACTCCTGAGCTGCGCACGCGCATCGCGGGCACTCTCTCCAAGACCGAACTCGAAGACCTCTACCTTCCCTACAAGCCCAAGCGCCGCACTCGCGCCACGGTGGCTCGCGAAGCCGGACTCGAGCCCTTGGCCCGCACCCTGCACGAGCGCCAGAACGAGGGCCAGCTCTCGCCCGAGGAGCTTGCGACAGAATTTGTCAGCGAAGAGAAGGGTGTTCCCGACGCCGCCTCGGCCGTCCGCATGGCCTGCGACATCCTGGCCGAAGAGCTCGCCGACGATCCCGATGTGCGCCAGAACCTGCGCGCCCGCGCCGAGAAGGAGGGCGTGCTCTCCTGCGAGGCCCGCAAGGAGTGGATCGGCAAGCGCTCCAAGTTCGAGATGTACTACGAGTTCCGCGAGAAGGTGGAGTCGCTCCCCTCGCACCGAATCCTCGCCATCCGCCGCGGCGAGAAGGAAGACGTCCTTCGCTCCAATCTCGAGGTGGACGTCGAGGGCGCCGTGTCCTTCCTGGTGCCAAAGCTCGTCACCCATCCTTCCACGCCCATCGGCATGACATTGGCCGCCACCGCCCGCGACGCCTACGAGCGCCTCCTGGCCCCCTCCATTGAGACCGACGTGCGGCTGCTCTTGAAGGAGCGCGCCGAGACCGAGGCCTACAAGGTCTTCTGCAAGAACCTGCACGACCTGCTCTTGGCTCCTCCTGCCGGCGCCCGCACCGTGATCGGCGTCGACCCGGGCTTCCGCACCGGACAGAAATTGGCCGTGGTGGACGAGACCGGCAAGTTCCTGGAACACGCCACCGTCTACGCTCTGCAGCCGGCCAACAAGTTCGACGAGGCCGCCATGGTGTTCCTGGCGCTGGTCCAGCGCCACAAGCCCACCCTGGTCGCCATCGGCAACGGCACCGGCGGCCGCGAGATGGAAGCTTTCCTGCGCGGGGTCATCAAGCAGATCCCCGAGCAAGAAGGTGTCGAGCGTCCTCACGTGGTGATCGTCTCCGAGGCCGGCGCCTCGGTGTATTCGGCGTCCCCCCTGGCCGTCAAGGAGTTTCCTGAGCTCGACGTCACCATCCGCGGTGCCATCTCCATCGCCCGCCGCCTGCAGGATCCGCTGGCCGAGCTCGTCAAGATCGACCCGAAGTCCATCGGCGTTGGCCAGTACCAGCACGACGTCAACCAGAACGATCTCAAGAAGCAGCTTGAGGAAGTCGTCGAATCGAGCGTGAACCAGGTCGGCGTCAACCTGAACCAGGCCTCCGAGGCGCTGCTCTCCTACGTGTCTGGCATCACCAAGAACGTCGCCAAGTCCATCGTGGCCCACCGCGACCAGAACGGCGCCTTCAAGAGCCGCGCCGACCTCTCCAAGATCACGGGCTTTGGCCCCAAGACCTTCGAGCAGTCCGCTGGCTTCTTGCGCATCGCCGACGCCGAGCATCCCCTGGACCGCTCCGCCGTCCACCCCGAGCGCTACGCCCTGGTGGAGACCATGGCCAAGGATCTGGGCGTTGACGTGGCGTCGCTTGTCGGCAGCAAGGAGCTGATCGGCAAGCTTGATTTGACAAAATATGTCAGCGACGAGGTCGGACTTCCCACTCTGCGCGACATCGCGCTGGAACTGGAAAAGCCCAGCCGCGACCCGCGCGCCGAGTTCAAGTACGCCTCCTTTGAAGAAGGCGTCAACAAGATCGCCGACCTCAAGGTGGGGCAGTGGCTTGAGGGCGTGGTCACCAACGTGGCGAACTTCGGCGCCTTCGTCGACATCGGCGTTCACCAGGATGGCCTGGTGCACATCTCCCAGATCTCCGACCATTTCGTCAAGGACGCCAAGGAAGTCTTGGCGGTGGGCCAGGTGGTGAAGGTGCGCGTGCTGGAGGCCGACACCGAGCAAAAACGCATCGCTCTCTCCATGAAGAGCGAGGACGCCGTCCAGACCCCGCGCGAGCGCGGCCCGCGTGCTCCCCGTTCCGAGGAGTCCGGCGAACGCCGTCCTCGCCGCGACGGTGAGCGTCCTCGCGGGGATCGCGGAGAGGGTGGCCGTCCGGTCGACCGTGACCGCGGACGTCCCCAGCAGGGCGGTGGACGCGACGATGCGCGCTTCCAGCAGGGCGGCGGCAACCAGCCGCACCGTGCGCCTCAGCCCAAGGGTCCGGCGCCGACGCTGGAGAACCTGATGGCCAAGTTCGGCAGCAAGAAAGAGACGAAGCAGAACAATACGAAGCTTGCCATCAGCGTGAAGTCGCTGATGCGCTCGGGGCGCTAAGATGGGGAAGCCCATCGACGCTGCGCGTCTTTTTGAAGCTGTCCGCCAATTTGGTTCTCCGGTGCACGTCTACGACGCCGAGGTGATTCGCGCGCGCATCGCCTCGCTGAAAAGCTTCGACACCGTGCGCTTTGCCCAGAAGGCCTGCTCCAATCTCCACATTCTGCGCCTCATGCGGGCCGCAGGGGTGAAGGTGGATGCTGTCTCGGGCGGCGAGATCGAGCGCGCTTTGCGCGCCGGCTTTAGCACCCAAGGCGACTCCCCTGAGCTTATCTACACGGCCGACCTCTTCGATCGCGCCACGCTTGATCGTGTGGTGGAGCTCGACATCCAGGTCAACGCTGGCAGCATCGATATGCTGGAGCAGTTGGGCGCGCGCCACCCGGGCCACCGCGTGTGGTTGCGCATCAATCCCGGCTTCGGTCACGGTCACAGCCGTAAGACCAACACCGGAGGCGATCTCTCCAAGCACGGCATCTGGCACGAGGAGCTCCCTGCGGCCCTGGCCGCTATCGATCGCCACGGGCTCGACCTGGTCGGGCTCCACATGCACATCGGTTCGGGCGCTGATTTCGAGCACCTCTCCCAGGTCTGCGAGGCCATGGTGGCCATTGCGACCAAGGCCGGGCGCCCCATCCGCGCCATCTCGGCCGGTGGTGGCCTTCCCATCCCCTACCAGGAGGGCGACGCCTGCGTCGATATCTCCGAGTACTTCCGCCTCTGGGACGCCGCCCGCAGGCGCATAGAGGCCATTGCGGGGCACAAGGTTCATCTCGAGATCGAGCCGGGCCGCTACCTGGTGGCCGAGTCCGGCAAGATGGTGGCCGAAGTGCGCGTGGTAAAGCATCAGGCAGGCAACGCCTTCGCGCTGGTGGACATGGGCTTCAACGACCTTATCCGGCCCTCCATGTACGGCTCCTGGCACGAAATCTCGGTGTTGGGCGCCGACGGCTTTGAAAAGACAGATTCTGTCAAGCCCTTCGTGGTAGCGGGGCCGTTGTGCGAGTCGGGGGACGTCTTCACCCAGGAAGAAGGCGGCGTGGTGACCACCCGCGAGCTTCCCGAGCCCTCTGTGGGGGATTATCTGGTGTTTCACGACACCGGCGCCTACGGGGCCTCCATGTCGTCCAACTACAATTCGCGCCCTTATGCCCCCGAAGTGCTGCTAGAAGGCGGCTCGCTCCGCCCCATCCGTCGTCGTCAGGGCATCGAAGAATTGCTTCGTCTGGAAGAGGAAGTCTGACTTTCAGAGGGCATCGGGAGGGAAAGGCCACAGCTTTTTTCAGAAATAGCTTTGGCACAACCCTTGACGTTTTCTGTTAGCCATCTAAATTTCCCACTCCTTTTCATATCACACAGTCGCGACAGCGACCTTCTCTGCCTAATGCCGGGTGGGGGAGACATCCGGGAGGCAGGCTTTGGCCAAGAAGATCACCGGCTATATCAAATTGCAGATCCCTGCGGGGGCGGCGAATCCGTCCCCACCAGTGGGTCCCGCCCTTGGACAAAAGGGCGTAAACATCATGGAATTCTGCAAGGCGTTCAACGCCCGTACGCAGGACCAGAAGGGGATGATCATCCCTGTGGTGATCACGGTCTATGCCGACCGTTCCTTCACCTTCATCACCAAGACGCCTCCGGTGCCAGTGCTTCTCAAGAAGGCCGCTGGCATCGAATCCGGTTCGGGCGAGCCCAACCGCAAGAAGGTCGGCACGGTGACTCTGGCGCAGGTGCAGGAGATCGCTAAGATCAAGATGCCCGACCTGAACTGCCTTTCCGCAGAGTCCGCGATCGCACAGGTCAAGGGCACGGCGGTCAGCATGGGCCTCACGGTGGAAGGGTAAAGCATGAAGCACGGCAAGAAATATCGCGCCGCCGCCGACAAGCTCGCCGGCCGCACCAGCTGGACACTGCCCGAGGCGATTGCCTTCCTGCAGGCCAACAAAGTCTCTAAGTTCGACGAGACCGTCGAGCTTTCCATGAACCTGGGCGTTGATCCCAAGCACTCCGAACAAGTGGTTCGCGGTACTGTCGTTCTGCCTCACGGCACGGGCAAGACGGTTCGCGTCCTGGTGTTCACCAAGGGTGAGAAGGTCGCTGAGGCCGAGGCCGCCGGAGCTGACTATGTCGGATCCGACGAGCTGACCGCCAAGATCCAGGGCGGCTGGTTCGACTTCGACGTGGTGGTCGCTACCCCCGACATGATGACCACGGTGGGCAAGCTGGCTCGCCTGCTCGGTCCTCGTGGACTCATGCCCTCTCCCAAGAACGGTACCGTCGGCCTCAACGTCGCCGAGATCGTCAAGGAGCTCAAGGCAGGCAAGATCGCCTACCGCGTGGACAAGGGTGCCAATGTCTCGGCGCGCTTCGGCAAGCTCTCCTTCTCGACCGAAAAGCTGGAAGAGAACGCCTTGGCGCTGCTTCACTCGGTGGTTCGCGCCAAGCCGCAGACCTCCAAGGGCACCTACGTCAACAGCATCACCATCTCCTCCACCATGAGCCCGGGTCTTGCCATTGACCTGGCCATCGCCAAGATCTGAGGGAGGTAGAACAATGATCAGCAAAGAGATCAAGCAAAATACCGTCGCGGAACTGGACGAGGCCCTGGCCGATGCCGGATCGATCTTCTTGGTCGATTTCGCCAAGATCAAGGTCGCTGATGATACCCTGTTGCGCAAGGATCTGCGCAGCAAGGGCATTTTCTATCGCGTCGCCAAGAACACGCTCATCAAGCGTTCGCTCGACAAGGCTGGCATCACGGCCTTGGATGCTCTGCTGGAAAAGCCCACGGCGATTCTGGTCGGCACCAAAGACGACCCGATCGCTCCGGCGCGCCTGATCGTCGAATTCCAGAAGGCCCATAAGGAACTTCTGAATTCAAAGGCAAGCTTCATCGACGGCGAGGCTTTTCCCGCCGCTGCGATTTCCGACATCGCCAAGATGCCCGGCAAGCGCGAACTGCAGGCCCAGGTCATTCAGTTGTTTCTCTCTCCGGCATCCACGCTCATCGGTCTCATCAAGGGACCGGGTTCGAAGGTTGCCGGACAGGTCGAAGCGCTTGTCAAGCGCCTCGAAGAGAACGCCTGAGACCACCAGTTTACCACCCATCAAACCCACTAACGAGGAAATAAACAATGTCTGATGTCAAGGAATTCGCCGCTGAAATCAAGGATCTCGGCGACAAGATCGTCGCCCTCTCCCTGGTCCAGGCCCGTCAGCTCTCCGAGTACCTCAAGGAAGTCCACGGTCTCGAAGCTGCCGCTGGCGGCGTCGTGATGGCTGCCGCTCCTGCCGGAGCCGCTGCTCCCGCCGAAGAAGAGAAGACTGAGTTCGACGTGGTGCTCGCTGAGACCGGTTCCAACAAGATCGGCGTGATCAAGGTCGTTCGCGAAGTCACCGGCCTGGGGCTCAAGGAAGCCAAGGACCTGGTCGATGGCGCACCCAAGACCGTCAAGGAAGCCGTGGCTAAGGCCGACGCTGAGAACATCAAGAAGAAGCTGGAAGACGCTGGCGCCAAGGTCACCCTGAAGTAAGGGTGGTTGCGCTACGCGCTACAGTGTGAAGCCCTGGGCCCATCCCTCGGATGGGTCTAGGGCGTTTTTTTGTTTTTCCTATCAGGCGACCGGAGCCGTTACTCCATCCGGGGCACCACTTCACGAGGCGGATCGATGACTGGCCGTAAGAGCTTCGCGAAAAGCAAATACTCGATGGAAATCCCTTTCCTGTTGGAAGTCCAACTGGATTCCTTTAAGCGTTTCCTGCAAACGGAGGCACTTCCCAAGGACCGGAAGGTGGACGGGTTGGAGGCAGTCTTTCAAGACGCCTTCCCCATCGTCGACGTGAAGGGGAACTACGAACTGGGTTACGAGGGCTACTCCATTGGAGTCCCCAAGTACAGTATCCCAGAATGCCAGGAGCGCGGCATGACCTATGCTGCCCCCCTGCGCGCCACACTCTCGCTCAACGTCTACAAGGGCGAAGGGGAAGAGAGGGAATTTGTCGAGAAGATCACGAATGACGTGTACTTCGGCGATATCCCCCTCATTACCGAGAATGGCACCTTCATCGTTAACGGCGCCGAACGCGTCGTCGTCTCGCAGCTGCACCGCTCGCCGGGCGTCTCCTTTGACGAGGAATTCCATCCCAACGGAAAGCGCCTTCTAAAGGCGCGCATCATTCCTTACCGCGGCTCCTGGGTGGAGTTCGTGGTGGACGTGAACGATGCCATGTACATCAACATCGACCGCCGCAGGAAGCTTCCTGCCACCATCTTGTTGCGTGCCATCGGATACTCCTCCAACGAGGAGATCCTCAAGCTGTTCTACCCGATCCGCGCCGCCAAGGTGGAGGATCTGCTGGAACTCGCCGTCAACGAGATCAAGACCAAGGACGAATGGAAGGGCGTGGTGCTGGCCGCCGACGTCGTCGACCAAAAGTCCGGTGAAGTGCTTTTCGAAGCCAACCAGCTGCTTGAGCACGGGGACATCGAAGATCTCGACGAAGCCGGCGTGACGGAAATCAAGATCGTGGATGGCGACATCGACAACGATCCGGTGCTTTTCAACACCCTCGATGCCGATACCACCTCCAATGCCGAAGAAGCTTTGGGCAAGATCTACAACGTCATTCGCCCGGGCGACATGCCTTCGGCCGATGCCGCCAAGCAGCTCTTGGATCGCCTCTTCTTCGACGACAAGCGCTACGACCTCGGCGAGGTCGGTCGCTATCGCATGAACAGCCGTCTGGGCGTCAACGTCCCGATGCCCACGCGCATCATGACCCACGAGGACTTCCTCACGGTCATGCGCTACCTGATCGGCCTCTTCAACGGCAAGATGAAGCGTGCCGATGGCACCGAATTCGTGCCTTACATCGACGATATCGACCACTTGGGCAATCGTCGCGCTCGTTCGGTCGGCGAACTTCTCGCCAACCAGTTCCAGGTCGCCTTTACGCGCATGGGTCGCACTATCCGCGAGCGCCTTTCGCTTCGCGACACCGAGGAAATGACTCCGCAGGATCTGGTGAATTCCCGCACCATCAATGCGGTGATCGCCACCTTCTTCGGAAGCTCGCAGCTCTCGCAGTTCATGGACCAGACCAATCCTCTGGCAGAACTGACCCACAAGCGCCGTCTTTCGGCTCTTGGCCCGGGTGGTCTGACGCGCGAGCGCGCTGGCTTCGACGTGCGCGACGTGCATCACACTCACTACGGACGCCTCTGTCCTATCGAGACGCCTGAAGGTCCGAACATTGGCCTGATTAGTTCGATGTCCACCTACGCTCGCGTCAACGCTTACGGCTTCATCGAGACGCCGTATCGCCGTGTGGTCGACGGCAAGGTGACTGAAATTGTCGATTACCTGACCGCCGACAAGGAAGACAACTTCACCATTGCTCCGGCCAATACGCCGCTCAATGAAGATGGCTCGTTCACTACAGAGTGGGTGATCTCTCGTCGTCAAGCTGAATTCCCGGTGGCGCGCCCGAGTGACATCCAGTACATGGACGTCTCGCCGCGCCAGGTGGTTTCGGTGGCTGCCGGTCTGATTCCGTTCTTGGAACACAACGACGCTAACCGCGCCCTGATGGGCTCCAATATGCAGCGCCAGGCCGTACCTCTGCTGCGTTCGGAAGCTCCGGTCGTGGGAACCGGTCTGGAGGCGCGTACCGCTCTGGATTCGGGCTCGATGATCCTGGCCAAGCATGCCGGTGTGGTGGAGCGCGTGGACGCCAACCGCATCATCGTGCGTCGCGACAAGGTGGAGCGCAAGGAAGAGGACTTCCTCGACGTTCCCGAGTTCGACACCTACGACATGCGCAAGTTCCGCCGTTCCAACCAGGATACGGTGATCAACCAGAAGCCCATTGTGGATCTGGGGCAGCGTGTTGATGTCGGCACTCCGCTGGCCGATGGTGCCTCTACCGATCACGGTGAACTGGCTCTTGGCAAGAACGTTATGGTGGCCTACCTCCCTTGGTCGGGTTACAACTTTGAAGATGCCGTTATCATCTCCGAAGAGCTGTTGGCCCAAGACACCTACACCAGCATTCACATCGAAGAGTACGAGCTCGAAGTGCGCGACACCAAGCGCGGACCTGAAGAACTGACTCGCGAGATTCCCAACGTCGGCGAAGAGTCGATCGGCAATCTCGACGAGATGGGTGTGATCCGCGTGGGCGCTGAGGTCAACTCGGGCGACATCCTGGTCGGCAAGGTCACCCCCAAGGGCGAGACCGAACTTTCTCCGGAAGAACGCCTACTGCGCGCCATCTTTGGCGAGAAGGCCGGCGACGTGCGCGACAGCTCCCTGAAGGCCCCTCCGGGCATGAAGGGCGTGATCATCGAGACGCGCGTCTTCTCCCGCAAGGAGAAGGACAAGAAGTCCAAGAAGGCCGACAAGGATCGCATCGAGAAGATCAAGGTCGACATCGGTGCCGAGATCCAGCGCGTTCGCGAGGCTCGCGACAAGCGCCTCCTGGAACTTCTGGACGGTCAGACTTCCGGCGAAGTGCGCGACGGTTCCACCGGCGAAGTGCTGGTGACCGAAGGCAAGAAGTGGAACGCTTCGCTGGTGCGTCGCACCTCCTTTGATGACATCGCCAATGGCTCTCGCTTCGTCGAGGACGAGGGCATCAACGCCAAGGTCGAGAAGGTGGTCCACACCGCCGCTGAGATGATCCGCCGCTTTGAAGATCGCCTGGACAAGGAAATCGACAAGATCGTGCGCGGCGACGAGCTGAAGCCCGGTGTGCTGCAGCTCGTGAAGGTCTACATCGCCAAGAAGCGCAAGCTCTCGGTGGGTGATAAGATGGCCGGTCGTCACGGTAACAAGGGTGTTATTTCCAAGATGGTCCCCATTGAGGACATGCCCTTCCTGGAAGACGGCACTCCGATCCAGATTCTCCTCAATCCGCTGGGCGTGCCTTCGCGTATGAACATCGGACAGGTGTTGGAAGTGTCGCTGGGATTTGCCGCCAAGAAGCTCGGCTACAAGGTGGCCACTCCGGTGTTCGACGGCGCAACTGTCGAGGACATCGAAGAGGAGCTGGTGAAGGCCGGCATCGCCAAGAACGGCAAGTCTATCCTGTATGATGGACGCACTGGCGAGCCCTTCGACCACCCCGTCACGGTGGGCTGCAAGTACTACCTGAAGCTGGGTCACTTGGTCGATGACAAGATCCACGCCCGCTCTATCGGACCTTACTCGCTCGTGACCCAGCAGCCGCTGGGTGGCAAGAGCCAGTTCGGCGGTCAGCGCTTCGGTGAGATGGAAGTCTGGGCTCTCGAGGCCTATGGCGCTTCCTACACGCTGCAGGAGCTGCTCACGGTCAAGTCCGATGACGTGGTGGGACGTTCCAAGATCTATGAGGCCATCGTCAAGGGCGAGAATGCGCCCAAGCCGGGCCTTCCCGAGTCGTTCAACGTGCTCGTGAAGGAAATGCAGGCCTTGGCCCTGGACGTTCGCTTCGGCAACGAGTCCCAGGCCGAAAACTGAGGGAAACCGGAGAATTTGGAGGACATATGATCGAACAGAGCGGTTTCGCCCCTGCCGTCCCGGACAGTGGATCGATCTCGATCCAGCTGGCCAGTCCGGAAGTCATTCGCAGTTGGTCCTTTGGCGAGGTCACCAAGCCTGAGACCATCAACTATCGAACCTTCAAGCCTGAGAAGGACGGTCTCTTCTGCGAGAAGATTTTTGGGCCGGTCAAGAACTGGGAGTGTTCCTGCGGCAAGTACAAGCGCATCCGCTATCGCGGCGTCGTTTGTGACCGCTGCGGCGTGGAAGTCACGCACTCCAAGGTGCGTCGCGAGCGCATGGGACACATCGAACTGGCTGTGCCCGTGGTGCACATCTGGTTCTTCAAGAGCCTTCCCTCGGTCATTGGGCAGATGCTCAAGATCTCGATCACCAACCTCGAGCGGGTGATCTACTACGAGTCCTACCTGGTGCTCAACCCCGGCGACTCGCGCTTCCACAAGCGCCAGATCATCACCGAGGACGAGTTCGTAGAAGAGGAAAATGCCGGCCGTACCTTTGACGCCAAAATGGGCGCCCCGGCTGTCAAGCAGGCTCTGGCCGAAATCGTTCTGGACGAAGAAGCTGAAAACCTCCGTCAGAGCATTGCCCACGAGACTTCGGCGCAGCGCAAGCTCGACGATCTCAAGCGTCTGCGCATCGTGCAGGCCTTCCGCAAGAGCGAGAATCGCCCCGAGTGGATGGTCTTGGACGTGCTGCCCGTCATCCCGCCCGACCTGCGTCCTCTGGTCCCGCTGGAAGGCGGTCGCTTCGCGACCTCCGATCTGAACGACCTCTACCGTCGCGTCATCAATCGCAACAACCGTCTCAAGAAGCTCATCGACATCAAGGCGCCAGAAGTCATTCTGCGCAATGAGAAGCGCATGTTGCAGGAGTCGGTGGACACGCTTTTTGACAACGGCCGTCGTACGGTTTCTGTCAAGGGCGAAGGACGTCGTCCCCTCAAGTCGCTCTCCGAGCTCCTGAAGGGCAAGAACGGCCGCTTCCGCCAGAATCTTCTGGGCAAGCGCGTCGACTATTCGGGACGTTCCGTCATCGTGGTCGGTCCTGAGCTCAAGATCTACCAGTGCGGTATCCCCAAACCCATGGCCTTGGAGCTCTACAAGCCCTTCATCATCCAGAAGCTGGAAGAGCGGGGCCTAGCGCACACGGTCAAGAGTGCCAAGAAGTTCGTCGAGAAGGAGCGTCCCGAGGTTTGGGACATTCTCGAAGAAATCATCGAGGATCATCCGGTTCTTTTGAACCGCGCTCCGACGCTGCACCGTTTGGGCATCCAGGCCTTCTATCCGATCCTGATCGAAGGCAAGGCCATCCGTCTGCACCCGCTCGTCTGCGCTGCCTTCAACGCTGACTTTGACGGTGACCAGATGGCCGTCCATCTGCCGCTCTCTTTCGAGGCGCAGTTGGAAGCCCGCGTGCTCATGCTTTCGGCCTTCAACCTGCTGCATCCGGCTTCGGGCATGCCTATTACGGTGCCCTCGCAGGATATGGTTCTGGGCAACTACTACCTGACCAAGCCTCGTGGGCCGCAACCCAAGACCGAGGAAGAGATCCACAAGCTCCACGTCTTTGGCAGCGACGTGGACGTCGAGCAGGCCATTGAGGCCAAGGCTCTGAGCATCCACAACTGGATTCTCTACCGTCGTCCTGACGGCACTCGCCTAGTGACGACCGCCGGCCGCGTGATCTTCAATCGCATCATTCCGGCAGAGCTTGGCTTCATCAACGACATCATGTCGAAGAAGGCCATCCAGGGCGTTATTGGCGATGTGTACCGCAAGACGGGCAACAATCGCACGGTGGAGTTCCTGGACGAACTGAAGGCCACTGGATTCAAGTGGGCCACTTTCTCCGGCACCTCGGTCTCGATCGGCGATATGCTGATCCCGCCCGAGAAGGAGAAGATCCTCGCCGAAGCCCAGAAGAAGGTCGACAACCTCCAGGACCTCTATGAAAATGGTGTCATCACCGACGGCGAGCGCTACAACCAGGTGATCGACACCTGGTCGCATGCGACTTCCGAGGTGGCCAACATCCAGTTCGAGAAGCTGGCCAAGGATCGCGACGGCTTCAACCCCGTCTACATGATGGCCGATTCTGGAGCTCGCGGTAGCCGCGAACAGATCAAGCAGCTTTCCGGTATGCGCGGACTGATGCAGAAGCCCCAGAAGAAGCTGACGGGCCAAGAGACCATTGAGAATCCCATCAAGTCCAACTTCAAGGAAGGCTTGAACGTTCTCGAGTACTTCATCTCGACGCACGGTGCTCGTAAGGGCCTTGCCGATACCGCCTTGAAGACGGCTGACGCCGGTTACCTGACGCGTCGTCTGGTGGACGTGGCCCAGGATCTCGTCATCACCGAGATCGACTGCGGCACGACCGAAGGAATCGAAGTCGGGCAGATCACCGAAGGTGACGAAGTCAAGACGGCGATCTCCGAGCGCATCATCGGCCGCGTGCCGTTGCATGACGTGGTCCATCCCATCACTGGCGAAGTGCTGGTTCCGGCCAACACCATCGTCGACGAAGCCAAGGCTAAGATCGTCCAGGCCGCCGAGATCGAAAAGATCGAGGTGCGCTCGGTGCTCACATGCGCCAGCCGCCGCGGCGTCTGCGCGCATTGCTACGGTCGCAACCTGGCCACCGGTCGTCCGGTCCAGATTGGCGAGGCCGTGGGCGTCATGGCTGCCCAGTCCATCGGCGAGCCCGGTACCCAGCTGACGCTGCGTACCTTCCACATCGGTGGTGCGGCGACTCGTCTGACGGCTCAGGACAAGCAGAAGTCTAAGTACGACGCGACCATCCACCTCTCCAACATTGAGACGGTGCTGCGCGATGGCAAGGATGCCGTGGTGGTGTCCCGCACCGGCGAGTGCGCCGTGGTGGACGACAACGGCATCACCAAGTCCCGCTATCCGGTGCCTTACGGCTCGGTGCTGCGCGTCGAGGACGGCCAGAAGGTTAAGACCGGCAAGGTTCTCTTCGAGTGGGATCCGTACAACTCGGTGATCGTTTCCCGCGAAGGCGGTACCGTCACCCTGAAGGACGTTTCCGAGCGCGATGGAACGCTGGAGATCGAGGAGGACGAAAATACCGGCCTCACGACCTACCGCATCTTGGCCGATCGCAAGGGCCTGAAGCAGCCGCAGGTGCTCATCAACCAGGGCAAGAACGGCTACTATCCGGTCCCGGCCAATTCCATCCTGCAAGTCCGTCATAATGACCAGATCGGCCCCGGTGACATCATCGTCAAGATGCCTCGCCAAGCCGCTGCTACCCGCGATATTACCGGTGGTCTGCCGCGTGTCGCTGAGCTCTTTGAAGGACGTATCCCGAAGAATCCGGCCGTGGTTTGTGCCGAAGAAGGTGTCGTCGAACTGGGCGATATCGAACGCGGTCAGCAGAAGATCACGGTGCAGGATCTGGAAGGCAACAACCACGATTACCTGATCCCCCGCGGTAAGCACCTTTCGGTGCACTCGGGCGACCGCGTCCATCCTGGCGACAAGTTGTGCGAAGGCCCCAAGGATCCGCACGACATTCTGCGCATCGGCGGCGAAAACGCCGTGCAGGAGTATCTGGTTCAGGAAATTCAGGCGGTGTACAAGCTGCAGGGCGTGTCCATTGCTGATAAGCACATCGAAGGCATCGTCCGTCAGATGTTGCGCAAGGTCCGCATCGCCAATCCGGGCGACGCTGCCTTCCTTGAAAACGAGGAAGTCTCCAAGGTGCGCTTGCGTCTTGAGAACGAACGCCTGATCGCCGAAGGCAAGGAGCCCGCCACTTGGGTGCCGCTGCTCTTGGGCATCACCAAGGCCTCTTTGGGAACCGATTCCTTCTTCGCTGCCGCTTCCTTCCAGGAGACGACCAAGGTGCTGACTCAGGTCGCCGTGGCCGGCAAGACGGATACCCTCGAAGGTTTGAAGGAAAATGTGATCGTGGGCCGCTTGATTCCTTCGGGAACCGGTGCTCGCGCTTACTCTAAGATCCGCGTGCGCGACGAGGAAGCCGAAGCCGAAACGCAGCAGCGACAGATCGAGGTCGAGGAGCAACGGCGTGTGGAGGAAGCTCTACTTGCCGAAGCCGACGCCGAGCTCGATGCCGAACTTGACGAGGATCTCGGGGAATAACCCTTGACGCTCGACCACCTAATCTTCTAAATTCGCACCTCTCTTCATCACTCAGGAGTTCAGTAGTGCCCACCATTGCGCAGCTCGTCCGCAAAGGACGTACCCAAGTTCAGAATCGTACCAAGTCGCCGGCCCTCAAAGCCTGCCCGCAGAAGCGCGGCGTGTGCACTCGCGTGTACACCACCACGCCCAAGAAGCCGAACTCGGCGCTGCGCAAGATTGCCCGTGTGCGTCTTTCCAATCGCATGGAAGTCACCACGTACATTCCTGGAGAAGGTCATAACCTTCAGGAGCACTCCATTGTCCTGATCCGCGGTGGTCGCGTGAAGGACGTTCCTGGTGTGCGTTACCACATCATCCGCGGCACTCTCGATACCTCCGGTGTCGATGGTCGTCGCAAGAGCCGTTCCAAGTACGGCGTCAAGCGTCCGAAGCCGGGTCAGGCCGCGGCCGCAGGCAAGGGCGGCAAGCCCGCAGCAAAGGGGAAGAAGTAATGGCTCGCAGAAAAGCCGCCGTCAAGCGCGAACGCCTGCCTGATCCCAAGTTTGGATCACAGCTGGTCACTCAGTTCGTCAACGGCATCATGCTCCAGGGCAAGAAGTCGATCGCCGAGACCATCGTCTACGGCGCCATTGATGAACTGCAGACCAAGGCCGTCGGCGAAGAGACCGGCCTGGACGTGCTCAAGCGCGCCCTGAACAACATCAAGCCTTCGGTCGAAGTGAAGTCGCGTCGCGTTGGCGGTGCCACCTATCAGGTGCCTGTCGAAGTGAACCCGAATCGTCGTACCGCTCTGGCCATCCGCTGGTGCGCTGACGCTGCCCGCAAGCGCTCCGAGCAGAACATGGCCAAGCGTTTGGCCGGTGAGCTCGCTCAGGCAGCCAACAGTGAAGGTGCCGCCGTCAAGAAGCGCATCGACACCCATCGCATGGCCGAGGCCAACAAGGCTTTCGCCAGCTTCCGTTGGTAGTCGTCTTTTAGAATTCGATGAAGAGAAAGAGGCTTCCGCAGTGCGGAGGCCTTTTTCGTTTCTGGACTCCCCTTACCTGGAGATTCTGGCGGACCTAGATTTCCGCCCATGTCCGAAACATCTACTCATGGCTTTTCCACCCCGCTGCTTGCTTCCGATTTTCCTGCCCACGTGTTCCTCACTGGCACTGGCACAGGAGTCGGCAAGACCGTCACCGCGGCGGTGCTTTGCCGTTTGCGCGAGGCCGAATACTGGAAGCCGGTTCAGTCCGGCTCTGCCGAAGACGACTCGCTTGCCATCCTAGGCCTAGCCCGAGCCACGGCGGTGCATCTTCCCGCTGTGCAGCTTCGTGAGCCCGCCTCTCCGCACCTCTCGGCTGAGCGCGAAGGGGTGCGACTTTCGGTAGCCGAGATCGCTTCCGAAAAGCCCGAGGCCTACTTTTTGGTGGTGGAAGGGGCCGGTGGCGCCTTGGTGCCGCTCAATGAGACCGAGACCATGGCCGACCTCGCCAAGGCGCTGGAGCTTCCGGTGGTGGTGGCCGCCTCGTCTGGGCTTGGCACCATCAACCACACCGTCCTCACGGTGGAGGCGCTGCGTGCTCGCGGACTCACCGTGGCCGGCGTGGTCCTGAAGGGGCCGGCGCATGGCTCTAACGCCCGCGCCATCCGCGACTTGGGGCGGGTGCCGGTGCTCTTGCGCATCCCCGAGCTCTTCCCGCTGGACGCCGAGGCCATTGACAGATTCTGTCAGGAGGTGCGCGACGGCAAGGTCGCCGACCCGTGCGAAGAAGAGACGCCGGTGGCCCTGCCGGCCCCGGTCGGGGATCTGGTGGCGCGCGACAAGGCCGTCATCTGGCATCCCGATACCCAGCACGCCACGGCGCCGGAGCCCTTCGCTGTGACCGGCGTGCAGGGCGCGCTTATCCACACCAAGGATGGCGAAGTGATTGATGCCGTCTCGTCCTGGTGGGTTACGGGCCACGGCCATGCCCACCCTTACGTGGCTCGCGCCATCGCTGAGCAGGCCCGTGAGCTGGAGCAGGTGATCTTTGCCGACTGCACCCACGAGCCGGCGGTGCGTCTGGCTGAGCGTCTGCTTCCGCTCTTGCCGGGGCATCCGTCGCGGCTCTTTTTCTCCGATAACGGCTCCACGGCCATTGAGGTGGCCATCAAGGCTTTGGTCCAGAAGGCCTGTCAGGCCGGCGTGGAGCGGCCGCGCGTGGCAGCCTTTGCCGGTGCTTATCACGGCGACACCTTTGGGGCCATGTCTACCGGCGAGCGTTCGGCCTTCACGGCTCCCTTCGACCCCTTCCTCTTCGAGGTGGATCGCCTGCCCACGCCGGCCGGAGCCTGGGATCCGTCCTCTTCGGAAGCCTTGGCTAAGTCCGCTCAGGCTCTCGAGGCTTTTGGGACTTGGGCGCGAGCTCATCGTGGCGAGATCGCCTGCGTGCTCATCGAGCCGCGCGTGCAAGGCTCGGACGGCATGCGCATGTATCCGCGCTCCTTTTTGGAGGGGATGGATCGCATCTGCCAGGAAGAAGGCATTGGCTGGATCGCTGACGAGGTTTTCACGGGCTTCGGGCGTACTGGAAGCCTCTTTGCTTGCGACGGTGAGCCGACCCTGCACCCGGCAGCCATTTGCCTCTCCAAGGGGCTCACGGCGGGCTTCTTGCCCATGGGGGCCACGGCCTTCCGCGAAGACATCTTCCAGGCCTTTCTTTCGCCAGATTTGGCCCACGCCTTCCTGCATGGCCACAGCTACACGGCCAACCCCTTAGGGTGCGCTGCGGCCTTGGCGGGCCTTGACCTCTGCGCCGACCCCGATTACCTGCCGCGCATCGCGCGCCTGGAAAAGGGGCACCAGATGCGACTGGCGGAACTTTCTCGGCATCACGCTCTCTCCGGAGTGCGCACCATGGGAGGGCTTGCCGCCTTCGAGATTCCCGGTGCCGCCGGTGGTTATCTGGCCCGCGGCGGTCAAGCGGTCGCTTTGGCGTGTCGCAAGCGAAACGTCCTGATCCGGCCGCTGGGAGATACCATCTACCTGATGCTGCCCTTTTGCGTGCGTTCTAGCGAGCTGGATCGCGTCTACGAGGCCTTGGACGCGGCCTTGCGGGAGTGCTGTTCTGCGGCGTGAGATTGACAACGGAAGGTTCTGAAACGCTACGGAAATCTGTTTGCGAGAAGCGCACCTTTTATTAAACTATTCGAAGCGTCTGGACCACGTCTGCGGGAAGCGGCGTTCCGATTGGGGAGATCATGATCTACAGCAAGCCATGTATGCACGGCCTAAGGGCCGTCATCTTTATTGCCACCCGCAATTCTGAATCTCCTGTGCGCGGCGAAGACATCGCCACCGAAGAAGACCTTCCGCAGCCGTTCTTGTCGAAGATCTTGAAGGTGCTGGCTAGCCGCACCATCCTGCATTCAGTGCGCGGCCCAGGCGGCGGCTTCAAGTTGGCGCGTCCAGCGTCCCAGATCCGCCTTCTGGACATCGTGGAGGCCATCGACGGCCTTTCCATGTTCGAGGAGTGCGCCTTGGGATGGAAGAGCTGCCGTGACGAGCAGCCGTGTCCGCTCCATCAGAGCTGGAAGCCCATGCGCGAAGGTCTGCGCGCTTATCTCACCAACACCAGCGTAGCTGATCTTGTGACCCTTGAGACCTCTGGATCTGCTGCCGGGAAGCGTCGCTGATGGCGGAAGAGACCTCTCTGGCCGATTTGGCTGCAACGCTTGCTCATCGCACCCGTCAGGCAGCGCGTATCTTGGCCACCGTGGACGGAGCGCGTCGCTCCCTGGCGATCTTAGCTGCCGCTGAGGCCTTGGATGCCAAGAATTCCGAAGTGCTGCTTGCCAACGCCCTAGATCTGGAGGCCGGTCGCGCGGCTGGACTCGCTCCGGCCATGCTCGATCGCCTGGCACTGGATCACAAGCGCTTGGCAAAGATCGCCCAAGCCATGCGGCAAATCGCGGCCCAGGATGATCCGGTGGGGCGGCATCTCTCTCATTTGGCGCGTCCTGACGGGCTTTCTATTGAAAAAGTCTCGGTGCCGCTGGGGGCTGTCTTTATTGTTTTTGAAGCGCGTCCCAACGTGACCTGCGATGCCGCGGCGCTTTGCCTCAAGAGCGGCAATGCGGTGCTCTTGCGCGGCGGCAAGGAAGCATTGCATACCAACTGCGCTTTGGCTGATCTCTTTGCCCTGGCCCTGGAAAGTACGGGCCTTCCCGCCGATGCCGTGCAACTGGTGCGCGAAACCGATCACCAGCTCGTAAACGAGCTCTTGAAATGTGAACGCGATCTTGATCTGGTGATTCCGCGCGGTGGTGAGAAGCTGATCCGCGCCGTGGCTGCATCCACCCGCATCCCCATGATCAAGCACTACAAGGGCGTGTGCCACGTCTACCTGCACCCCTCGGCCGATGCCGAGAAGGCGCGCGTGATTGCTCTCAACGCCAAGACCCAGCGGCCAGGCGTCTGCAATGCCGCCGAGACCTTGCTCTTGGATCGCGACCTGCCCGAGGCCGTGGGGCGTTCGGTGCTTTCGGCGCTTGCCCAGGCCGGCGTGGAACTGCGCGCCTGTGCAGCCACGCGAACCAAGTATCCCGACCTCCCGCTGCTCGCGGCAAGCGAGGAAGACTGGGACGCGGAATATCTCGCCCTGGTTCTTTCGGTGCGCGAAGTGGCTGGCGTCTCCGAGGCCTTGGATCACATCGCGGCGCACGGCTCGGGACACACCGAGGCCATCGTGACGGAAGACGCGGCGGCGGCCGATGCCTTCGTGGCCGGCTGCGACAGCGCTTCGGTGATGGTCAACGCCTCCACCCGCTTTGCCGATGGTGGCGAGTACGGACTGGGTGCCGAGATCGGCATCTCCACCGACAAGCTGCACGCCCGCGGCCCCATGGGCGCTTTTGATCTCACCACCTACAAGTGGGTGGTGCGCGGCAACGGGCACGTCCGGACATGAAAGCGCTCTTAGTGGATGATGCGGCGGCAACGCGGCTGCTTTCGGAAGTGCGCTTTGACGACAAGGGACTGGTGCTGGCTATTGCTTGCGACCATGTCACTTCAGAAGTCTTGATGGCCGCCTGGATGAACGCCGAAAGCCTACGGCTGACGCTGACGACTGGGCGCATGACCTACTGGTCGCGTTCACGCCAGGAGCTGTGGGTCAAAGGTTTGACCTCGGGGCATGTGCAGACCGTGATCGGCGTCGAGATCGACTGCGACGGCGATGCGCTGCGTTTTCGAGTGCATCAGCGGGGGCATGCTGCCTGCCATACCAATCGCCCGAGCTGCTTTTACCGCAGTCTTCAAGGAGGCGAGTGGGTGGTGGTGGACGACCCCGTGCGCGGCTAGGCCAGAACTCGCACTTCCGGACCTTGCCGCTGGCCTTCGGGCACGAACAGGGGAAGCGTCGGAAGGTCGGGCAATTCCTGGTCGGCAATGAGAACGATCGCGCCTTGTCGGCAGGCAAGCAGTGCTTCCAGGATCTCCCAGCGCTCGGGGCGGGGTAGCGCCGAAAGGGGCTCGTCCAAAAGCCAAAGCGCACCGGGAAAGCACGCCAGCACCAAGAGGCGCAGACGGATGCGCTGACCGCGCGAAAGGCGACTGCCACCGTCGGCAATCTCCGTTTGCCAATCCCAGCCCGGCAGGAAGGGATCGAAGTAGCGGCGCCGGAAGTGGGCCACGGCTCCGGTATCTGGAGGCTGCTTGAGGCGCGTCCAGTGGCGCAGCGAAAAGGGGGGGAGCACCGTCTCCTGGTCTACCCAATGGAGGACTCCTGTTGGGACGCGAAGGCGTCCTGCTTCGGGGGCTAGGTTGCCGGCGCAGAGCCGCAACAGGGTGGATTTGCCGCAGCCGTTGGGGCCGTGCAGCAGCGCCACGGAACCGGGTGTGAGGCGGAGCGAGATGCCGCGAAGCACCGAAGGTTTCGCGGGGTAGGCGAAGGAGATCTCATCAAGTTCCAACGAATCGCCTCGCTGCAGGACCGATGGGGATGGTGGAACCGGCAATTCGCGGGCACGCAGGCAGATGGGAAGGGCGCGTCCAGCTTCGCGGGCGGGGCGGTAGGCAAGCAGCGCCAGCGCCAGAAATGCCAGGAATTGTCCAAGACTTAGGGTGCCGCCTTTCCAGAAGGAAAAGGCCAGGCCGCAGAGGCCGAGCGAGGCAATATGGGCGGCGGCTTCTAAGAGGCTCTGGTAGAGCTGCCAGATGCCAGCGCGATGGAGGCGTCCCGAAAGTCGTTGCAGTGCATCTCGGCGGCGTCTTCGGAAAAGCGAGGTGCGGAGGTTCTCGGCTTCAACTTCGGGAAGGGCCCTACGAGCCCAGGCCTCCTTGGCGTGAAAGTCGGCGTCGCTCTGGGCATCGGCATGGGAAAGTTTACGCAGGGCTTCCGAGCGGCGACGCGAGGCTGCGCCCAGCGCCAAGGCTGTAATCAAGGCGCAGGCGGCCAGACGCGGAGCGATCAGGGCCATGGCCGGCAGCAGCAAAAGGAGCGAGACCACTCCGGTGCGCAGTTGCAGGGCGGCGCGGGTGCCGGCCTCGATCAGTTGCAGGTCTTCCGGTGTCGTGGGGGAGCCGGTTTGCCAACGGCGGGCATGCACTTCGACGGCCGATTGAAGCGAAAGCCGCTCGCCGCCCAAGTCGCGCGCGGCCGAGAGCAAAAGGCGCAGCAACAGTAGCCCCGCCAGTCCCCAGAACCAGGAGGTCGCGACCTGCAAGGAGACGCGTCGCAGCCAGAGCCCGACGGCACTTTCGCTGAGGGCGGCTAGAAGCGAAAGGAAACCGCAGATCCACCACAGGCGCACGTTTCCCGCTTCGCGTAGCCAACTCGGGCGCATCGTCAAAAACGACGGCGGCCGGCAGCGAGACTGGCAGGATGGCAGCATCGGAAACCAAAACCCTGGCTAAAGTTCGCCATGGGGCGCTGGACAAGAGCTCCGCCGATGGTCACGGAGTCGCTATAGGCTGGATAGTTGCGATTGCGGCAGGTCGAAGCCGAAGAGGCTGCCGAGTTGCTGGCAGTTTTCCATGATCCACCCTTCACGATGCGCACGCCGGTATAGTTCGTGTCCGAAGGAGCGTAGAGGGAATCGACCAGTTCGAAGACTGGCCCGGCCATATTGTGGATGCCCCAAGGGCTCAGGCAGCGAGGATCGCGGTGCGTCAGCCAGGTGGAATCGCCCGAAAGGAGGCCGCAGGTGCTTTTGAGAAGAGTCACCGTATCGCTGTGGGAACTGCCCGAAAGGCCGAGTACGCCATATTGAAGAGCGGTGGAATCGCCGACACCTTCGCAGGCGTGCTGCCATTCCCACTCTGAGCAAAGGCTGCCGCCGTCGGCTACGCAGACTGCTTTGGCTTGATCGAAGGTCACATCGGTTCGGGGCGTACCGGAGGCGTTGGCATGGGGGTAGGTCTCCATGCAGTAGGCCGAAAGCCGCACGGTATCGCCCTTGGATGTGCGTGTCCAACCGCTTCCCACTGCCGTGTAGCCGGTGGGGCAGGACAGCTTTTGTACTGAAGAATCCTTCGTCATGTTGATGATGTGCGCTGCCGTGGCTGTAGCCTGCACGTTCCCCGACTTATCGGTGACTTCAAAGGTCACGGTGTCGGTGCTGCCGGGATCCAGGGTTGGCCAGATCCAGGCCCAGCGGGAGCCGTCCCAGTTCCAGTTGCCAGAGCTGCTCGCCGATCCGGCCATGAAGCTCGAATCGGAAAGTGCCAAGGAATCGGTGCGGCGGCCATTGAGAATGGCCACCATGGAGGCAATGTGGTAATTGGGTTGAGCGGTGACGGCATTGCCGTTGGCATCGAAGCTGTCGGTTGCCGGCTGAAAGAAAACTGCTGCGCTAGTGGGCAGCAGGATGCTGTCCTTGAGGATGGAGACTCCGGTGGGGGGCAGCGAATCCCGCGTCGTGAAGAACAAGGACGTGGTGGTGGAGGTCTGGCCGGAGCGGTCGGTAAAGCTCAGCACCAAGGTATAAGACGAATACGGGCGCAATCCGAGGATGGTGAGATGCGTGGTGGCGGTGTTGATGAGGGAACTGTCGTTGACGCTGCTGGTCCAATCCGAATTGTCGCTGCCGCGGGGTGTCGACAGGGCAGTGCAGCGAATCTCGCCAGCCGTGGAAGGGAGAATCTGCATTTTCACCAAGGCGCTGTCGATCTGGTACATGCCGCGCCAAAGCTTCCATTTGAGGGAGCTCAGCTGGCCAAACTGGTGGGTGACGAAGCGGCTGGTCTGATCGAAGACGGAATCCCAGGCAAAGACCGCCGAATCGGAGCCGATGGTGCGCCGTGGGACCATCAGTTCGGGGGGATATTCGTCGCCCAGGAACAGTCGAAAGCGGACGGGTTCGCCGACATTGTCTGCGCTGTACTGGGCCCAGGCGGTAAAAAGGAAGGCTTTGTCGATGGGGGCCTTGGTGCCACGGCAACCGTTGGGACAGTTGGTTCCAGTGAAGGCCCGCGTCGGCAGGTCCAAGGAAAGCCCTTGGGCGGGCACGACGCTGTAGCTGGGAAAGCCCGCAGGCGGAGTCCAGGAACCGTTGGCGAGGGCATTCTTTTGATCGGTCGTCAAGGTGTCCGACCAGAAGATAAAGGTCTGGGTCCAATTGTCCGTCGTGAGCGGGGAGCTCCAAGTCAGTTGCCATCCTGACAGCGAATCGGGAAGCGACTTCATGCGGGCGGTGTCCAGGACTGGTACATCCAACCCTGTGACGTTGCGATCCGAACTGAAGGCATCGGGGGCGGTGGTGGAGGAACAGCCGTCAAAAAACAAAAAAGCTCCCATGGCTACAAGGAGCCTTGGAAGCTTAGCTGCAATGATGCGAAGGCACGAGGCCCTCACAGGGTCACTCCGCCGTAACGGGAACGACCGAAACCTTCTGGCGCTGGCGATCCACGCGCTCGAACTTGACGACACCGTCCGTCAAAGCAAAGATGGTGTAATCCTTGCCAAGACCGACATTGCGACCAGGATGGAAATGGGTACCCAGCTGGCGGATGATGATGTTGCCCGCGATAACCTTTTCGCCGCCAAATTTCTTGACGCCGCGGTATTGCGGGTTGGAATCACGACCGTTAGAGGTCGAGCCGAGACCTTTTTTGTGAGCCATTTGCTGATTTCCCTTTCTTAGGCCTTGGCGGCCAGGGCCAGGGCGATCTTTTCCTTGCGAGTCACACGCGGTGTGGTGCCGGAAGCCACGCGTGCCTCGTAGGCCTTCGCACGGCGGCGGGCGGCTTCGACAGAGGCGCCAGGAGCGCTCTGGTCGACGGAGCCCACGGCAAAGCGGGTGATGACCACTTCCGTGAAGGGCTGGCGGTGTCCGTTCAGACGACGCATGCCCTTACGGCGCTTGCGGCGAAACACGAGCACCTTGTCGCCCTTGCCGTGGCAAAGCACTTCGGCTTCGACCTTGGCGCCGGCAACTTCGGGCTGGCCTACGACGGCAGTTTCGCCGTCAGCGAACAGCAGGATGTTTTCGAAAGCGACGGTGGAACCGATCGCAGCCTCGATGGTGGGCAGCCGAAGCACTTCTCCCAACGAGACCTTGTTTTGAAAACCTTTGGTTTGGATGATGGAATACATGCGATTCTTCCTCAAAGAGATCGGATACAGAAAGGGAGCAACTTAGAAAAAGTCCCCCGTTCGTCAACGCCTTTCTGGACGTCCGCGTTCTCTCCGAGATGATGGTCGGAGCGCTAATGGAAAAGGTACTTGACATCGTCTCGAAAACCGCGTATTATTCTCTCCCTCGGTGGCTGATAGCTCAGTTGGTAGAGCAGGCGGCTGTTAACCGCCCGGTCATAGGTTCGAGTCCTATTCAGCCAGCTTCCGTCCTCCCATAGTGGAGTCTTGTCTAGAGAGCATTCCTTTGCGAGAGGTTTCTTCGCCATGAGTCTTGCCCGAATCGCCGAACTGCAGAATCTTCTGGACAGTCTGAAGGCAGAGTACGAGAAGTTTGAAGTCAAGGGGAACCAGGTCGCTGGAACGCGTTCGCGCAAACTCTTGCAGGACATCAAGAATCTTGCGCAGGACATCCGGGTCCAGATTCAGGAAGTCAAGCGCCAGAAGGATGCTGAAGGAGCCTGAGTCCTTTTTGAGGGATAAGCCACTTTAGCTCAGTTGGTAGAGCAATGGACTGAAAATCCATGTGTCCCCAGTTCAATTCTGGGAGGTGGCACTTGAAGCCTCGGGCATTGTCCCGAGGCTTTTTGTTTTTTGGCTTCGCTGACGCCATGCCTGTTTCCCGCATAGTGGTGGCGGCTTTTGTCCTGTGACGTTGAGACAGAATCTGACGGATCGCCGGGGCGGGTTTCTATCTTGGCCTTTCCCATGCTGACCGAAGAGCGCGTTCGCGCTGAACTCAATCCTGAACAAGCCGAAGCCGTGCTCGTGTGCAATCGCCCCCAGTTGATCCTCGCGGGCGCTGGTTCGGGCAAGACGCGTGTACTCACCTGGAAAATCGCCTGGCTAGTGGCGAACATGGGCTGGAAGCCCTGGCAGATCGTGGCCTTGACCTTCACCAACAAGGCCGCCAAAGAGATGCGCGAGCGCGCCGAGAAACTCATGGGCGGCGAAGCCCCTGAGTGGATGGGCACCTTTCACGGCATCTGTGCCCGCATCCTGCGCCGCGACGCCGCTTTGCTCGGCTATCGCGACGGCTTCACCATCTACGACGACTCTGACCAGAAGAAGGTCATCAACGACGTCTGCGCCGAGCTCGGGATCAAGGCCAATACCTCGGATCCGCTGCGCCGGATCATCGGCGCCGCCAAGAACGCCGACGAGTCGCCCGAGGATTTGGCCAAGTCGCCGGACTCCACCAAGCAGACCGCAGCCCGCGTCTTTGAGCGCTATCGCCGGCGTCTTCTGGAACAGAACGCCATGGACTTCGACGACCTGCTCCTCAATGCCCTGGAGCTTCTGCGCAAGCATCCCGAGCGGCGCGAGTACTGGCAGAAGCGCTTCGGCTACATCCTCATCGACGAGTACCAGGACACCAACCCGGTCCAGTACCGGCTGGTGAAGCAGTTGGCCGGCCACGGCAACATCATGGTGGTGGGCGACGACGACCAGTCCATCTACTCCTGGCGCGGCGCTGACCTCAAGAACATCCTCGACTTCGAGAAGGACTACCCGGGCGCCCACGTGGTGAAGCTCGAGCAGAACTACCGCTCCACCGCGAACATCCTGAAGGCCGCCTCCAGCGTCATCGCCAAGAACAAGATGCGCAAGGAGAAGACCCTGCGCACCGACGCTCCTGCCGGCGACCTCATCACCGTCCACCACGAGGAGGACGAGCAGATGGAGTCGCGGCGTTGCGCCAGAATCTGTCAAAGCGCCCTCGGGAAGGGCCGCAGCGCGGCTGTCTTCTACCGCACCAATAGCCAATCGCGCACCATTGAAGAGGCGTTGCGCCGCGAAGGCGTCCCCTACGTGATGGTGGGCGGCGTGCGTTTCTACGACCGCGCCGAGGTGAAGGACGCGCTCTCGTGGCTGCGCCTTTTGGTGAACCCTCGCGACATGATGGCCCTGGAGCGCGCTGTCACGGCGCCGCGCCGCGGCATCGGCGAGAAAACCCTGGAAGCCTACCGGGCTCTGGCCAACTCGCACTTCGGTGGCGATCTGGTGCAGGCCCTGTGCGCGCCGCCTCCGCCGGAGGTGCGCGGAGCCGCCAAGGTGACAGCCATGGGCAATACCGTGCGCGGCTGGCAGGAGGCTTTGGCTTCGGGCGAGACGCCACTCGAGGAGCTGTGCGAGCGCGTGATCGTGGAATCGGGCATGGAAGACGCCTACGAGAAGGAAGACACCGACGAGTCCGCGGAGCGCCTGAACAACTTGCGCGAACTGGTCTCGGCCTGCAGCGACTACAGCGAGCGGGTGCCCGAAGGGGGCCTGGCGGGCTTTTTGGAAGAAGTCGCCTTGGTGACAGATTCTGACGGCAAGCAGTTGGAAGGCGACAAGGCTGCGGTGCTGATGACGCTCCACACCTCCAAGGGACTGGAGTTCGACGAGGTCTGCATCGCCGGCTGTGAGGAAGGCCTCTTCCCGATGGGACGCCAGGAAGCTTCCGATGATGCCATTGAGGAGGAGCGACGGCTCTTCTACGTGGGCGTGACGCGCGCGCGTCGCAAGCTCCATCTCTTCGAGTGCCGCCAGCGGTTGCGCTTCGGCATGCGCGAAGCCTGCGTGGGCTCGCGTTTCTTGGACGAGGTGGACGCGTCGGTGCTGGAGCACGACGGCAACGCGGCGCTGGGGCAGGACGGCTCGCCCAACCGCTTCCAGGGGCACCCTGGCTACAAGCGTCCGGCCTTCGGAACACCGCGTCCAGCCGCCTACCAGATGTCGCTGGCCTCGCGCCGTCCTGCGCCCAAGCCTTCTGACATGCCCGACTACGAGGGCGAGAATCAAGCTGCCGGCAGCGTCTACCAGAAGGGCATGAAGGTCAAGCACGCCACGTTCGGCATCGGCAAGGTGATGGGGGTGCATGGCACCGGCACCTCGGCGCGCCTGGACGTGCAGTTCGGCACTCAGACCAAGCGGCTGGTGGCGAGTTTTGTCACGCCGCTGACCTAAGAGCTCAGAAGGAGAGGGAGGCCAAAAGCCCGGGACCGTCCGGGTGCGGCTCCAGCGTGAGCCGGAAAGGCTTCTTGAGCTCGTCCAGGCGGGCATCCACCACGGCGTCGATGATCTGGTAGATGTAGAGCATCCCCAGGCCCCAGTAGTACTGGTTGCGCCGCTTGCGGTAGAAGTTCTCCTGGGTGGTGATCTGGCTTTGGTTGGTGGTGCGCCCGTCAGCCATCGCTAGGTCGTATTCGTTCTGGTAGAATTCCAGCGTGCTCTGGTGGGTTTCTATGCTGGTGACACAGCCTCCGATGGCCATCCAGAGCATGGCGGCCTTGCCGAAACGCTCGTTGTAGAGCTGTCCGGCGCCGGGCACGAAAGCGGCCCAAAGTCCGGCCGTGACGGCGTCGCGTCCCCCTTGGATGGGATGCCGGTCGTGGTAGGCCGCGTCAAAGGCGTCGAACACCGCCCAGGCGTGTAGGCCGATGGCCCAGGAGATCATGATGTTGCGGTTGTCGATATTTGTCTGCACCCGCTCGCGGTTCTTGTAGGCGCTGTCGGCGGCGCCATTGCGGCGGCCGATCAAGCGAGCTTTCATGGTGTCGCCCCCTAGGGCCGCCAGGGCGATGGAGTCGGTGGGCAAGGCCGCCAGTTGGCGACGAAAATCGGCTTCAATGGCGTTCGATATGGCCTGGCGGTCTCGCTGCTTGGGAATGTTGAAGAGCTGGCTGTAGCCTGCCGTGCCGTAGAGGATGGCGTTCAAGCCCATGGCCACGCCGCCCTTGACGGGATGGCCGCACAAAATCTGTCCGAGGCCGGGAAGCGCCAGCGAGGCGCCGGCGGCGACCAGCGGTGTCGGGGAGTCGTGAAGGACCGGCCCGCTGTCGGAAGGAAAGGAGTGCGGCAGGCGCAGGATGGCCGTATCCAAAGCGGAATCGGGAAGGATCGGCGGTGCTGCGACGGAAAGGGAGGGGCGCAGGGCAGAGGAGTCCCGCGCCGAATCGGAAACGGCTAGCGGCGCGGCGGCGGCCAAGGCGGAAAGAAAGGCCCCGAGAAGGGCAATGGTGCGGAACCGGATCATCAGAAGCTGCCAATGTACCTAAGCGAGCGCTGCCTCACTTCGCGAACTTGCGTTTCCAGGCATCCCTCAGGCTTGCGTGCAGGCGCAGGTGGAAGTCTTGCGAAAGTTCAATAGGCTCCTCGCCGCGGAAGAGTTGGACGGTGCGCTGGGCCGTGTCCACCACCAGGCGGCAATTGGGGCAGCCATCCATGTGGCGGCGCAGCTCCTGGCACATGCGGCTCTGGGTCTCGCCGTCGAGGTGATCGGCCAGCCCTTGCAGCAGTTCTTGGCACTCGTGCGATGCGTCGTGGCTCATGCGTCCTCCTCGCGTGCTGCGGGGGCCGCGGCCAGGCCCCCATCTCCGATGATCCGCAGGTGATCCCGCGCCTGGTCTTCGCTTCCAAAGACCTCGGTGAGGATCTCGCGCAGCCGTAGCCGAGCCCGTAGCAAGCGCACCTTGGCATTTCCCGCCGTGATGCCGAGCTCCGTGGCGGCTTCCTCGGTAGAAAGCCCCTGCACGTCGCGCAGCACGAAGATTGCCCGCAGGTTTGGCGAGAGTTTGTCCAGAGCCTGCGACAGAATATTGTGCAATTCCTGTCGCTCGACGGAGCGCGAAGGATCTTCCCGCCAGTCCACCAGAAGCCAGGGGCGAGGGATGTTGCCTTCGTCATCCTCGTCTCCAGAAAGTTCGTCGAGCGAGGCCCCTTCGTGGCGCTTGCGGGAGCGCAGCAGATCGAGTCCTACGCGGCTAGCGATGCGCGCTACCCAGGAGCAGAAGGACGATTCGCCGCGAAAGCCATCCAACGCTTCCAACGCCTTGAGAAAGGCCGTCTGCACGGCATTTTCGGCATCTTCCCGGTTTCCCAGGAGCCGCAGCGCTACCGTGAAGACACGGCGCTCGCAGTGGCGCACCAGCTGGTCGAAGGCCTCGAAGTCGCCCTGCTGCGCTTGAAGCACCAGCGCGCTTTCGGCGGCGCGGTCCAACAGCAGGGCGGTGTGGATCTTAGGCATGGACGGAAGGATAGCTCGGGTCAGCCCTCCGACAAGGCCGCGAACTTGGCGTCCAGGTCTGCGGGAGGCAAAAGGCCCACCACTTGATCCACCACCTTGCCGTCTTTGAAGAAAATCATGGTGGGGACGCCGCGGATGCGGAAGCGCCCGGCCAAGTCGGGCTCCTGGTCGACGTCCACCTTGGCGATCTTCACTTTGCCCTGGTAGCGCTCCGAAAGCGTCTCCAGCACCGGCGAAAGCGCCTTGCAGGGGCCGCACCAAGTGGCAAAGAAATCTACCGCCACGGGCTCCTTGGAAAGCAGGACGTCCTGGGGGAAGTGTTCGGTATCGACATGCACTGGCTTCATGAGATCCTCCGATGATTTGGGTTCTCAGTTAAGACGTATGGGAGGCCGGCGAAGTTACGCCGATGCAATGTTGCGACGTGTTTTTTCCTGGAGTCGCATCGATCAACATGGTAGACTTGGCTCATGGCAGAGGCCCGATTCGGACGTTACAAGATCCTTGGACTGCTCGGCGAAGGCGGCATGGCGCAGGTCCATCTGGCCGAGGACCCGGCCTTGCACCGCTGTGTGGCCCTAAAGGTCATCCGATCTATGCTTGCCGTGAAGGACGATTGGATCCGCCGCTTCCACCAGGAGGCCACCACGGTGGCGCGACTGGGAAACCCCCATGTGGTGCAGGTCTTCGATCTCGGAAGCCAAGACGGTCAAGAATTTCTGGTGATGGAATTTCTGGATCGCGGTAGCCTCGAAAAGGTTCTCTCCAAGGTGGGGGGGAGACTTTCGCCGACGGTGGCGGCTTGCGTGGCCGTGCAGGCGGCCGAGGGCCTACGCGCCGCGCACGAGGCCGGTGTGGTGCATCGCGACGTCAAGCCCGACAACCTGCTGCTTTCGCGCGAAGGCGTGGTGAAAGTGGCCGACTTCGGCATCGCCCGTCTGCAGGGCGAGGTCTCGCGCACCCAGACCGGCACCGCCATGGGATCGCCCCAGTTCATGGCCCCGGAGCAGATCGAGGGCAAAGTCCTTTCGGGCAAGGCCGACGTCTTTGCCTTGGCGGGCGTTTTGCACCTCGCCATCTCGGGGCATCATCCCTTCGAGGCCGAGCAGACTCATGCCCTCATGTGGAAGATCGTGAGCCAAGAGGCGCCCGAGCTCTGCCGCGCGGTTCCCGACTGCCCCAAGGAACTCTCGCGGCTGGTGCGCGTCATGCATGCCCGCGATCCCGAGAAGCGCCCCGACATGGCCGAAGTGGTGCGGCAACTGCGCGTCTTTTTGGCAGAATCTGGCATTCTCGACCCGGCCGAGCACCTGCGCACGGAACTTGGTTTTCCGCAGACGCCCCGGCCCGATGGTCAGGGGGCCTCGACTACCCGGATCGTCAAGATTCCCAAGGCGGCATCGAGACTGCGCCGCCAGAGGATGCGACTTGCCGGTGCGGCCTTGGCGGCCATCGCCCTCGTGGCGGTTGGCGTGCTGGCGTTGCGGGCTGTTTTTCGGCTGTAGGAAGGACATGAAAAATCCCCGCGCACCAAAGGTGGCGGGGACATTCATAGGAACGCGCTTCGAATCTCAGCGCAGCGAGGAAGACAGCGCGCGGATCTGGGTGCCGCCGATGTCCAAGGTCTGCAGCAGGATGCCCTGGGAACTTGGCAGGTCAATATTCTGCGTGCCGGTTCCGGTGCGGGTCTGCAGCAGGCGGCCGCCGAGGTCGCGGGTCTGCAGGGTCCAGGCCGAACCGTTGGGGCTGACGATCCGCAACTGCCGTCCCAGGTTCATGAGGCTTGCCGTTTGCGATAGGCGGGCGGTGGCGATGCCGGTGCTGGTGCTTCCCACCTTCACGACCAGCGGGATGGTCTGCGTCACCGGGATGGTCTGTTCCGAGGAGGTGCCCTGCCCCAAGGTGCCCGAGAGCTTGATTTCTAGCGGATAAGTGCCGGTGTCGGGGGCGCTGACGGTCACGTTCACCAGACGGATGCTGTCGCGCGGGGCCGTCACCTCGACGGGATCGATGCTCACGTCGGTGCCGGAGGTCTTGATGGCGCTGACGGCGATGTCCTTGATGGTGTCGAGCATCGAGGCGTCCACGCGGTTGGCGTTCCGCACCGAGAGCTTGAAGCTTGCGAGGGCGCCCTTTTCCACGAACAGGGTGTCGTGGTCGGAGCTGACCTTCATGGCCACGGAGGGCTTGGAATAGCCTGCCTCGTAGGGGAACGAGGTCCAGCTCTGGGCGGAATCCACCTGGTACACGTACACTCCGAAGGCGCGGTCCAGATAGGTGCGGTAGCGGATCACATCCCAGCTGTTGGCGTCCTGCAAGGTCTGGGAGATCGATCGCGAGAAGCTCTGGGTGCCCGAGTTTGCGCTGCCCACGGTGACGTCCACCGAGAGCTTGGTGGCGATGTAGGCGCCTCCTGCCGAGACCTTGGCTGCGGCCTCCATGCCCACGTCGAGGTCGCTGGTCACGGTCACCTGTTGCGACACCGTGCTGTCGTAGCTGCGCGCCAGCGCCGCTCCGCCGCCGGCGAGCAGGAGCGCCGTCTGATCCACCGCCGCTAGGCGGCTGCCGATGGGATTGCCGTCGCCGTCCAAGAGCGAAGAGCGGATGCGGTGGGTGGCCGGATCGACGGCCGAGGTGGCCAGGATCTTTCGCAGCGCCGCCGTGTCCTTCACGATGTCCTTCA
>Ga0302287_10000111_pt1 | contig 60057 bp, 42 predicted proteins | sample III_Fen_E2_4_FD_200452 | JGI IMG/M metagenome (GOLD analysis project Ga0302287, IMG submission 200452) | Peat permafrost microbial communities from Stordalen Mire near Abisko, Sweden - III_Fen_E2_4 | ecosystem: Environmental > Terrestrial > Soil > Wetlands > Permafrost | place: Sweden: Abisko... | reverse complement strand
CACTTTCGTCATAGGCGCTAATGGTTTCTCCGTTGTTGATCAAGGTGACTTTCTTTACAGAGCCGTCGATGCCAATCATGGTTAAATCAAGTGCGCCACCAGGGAGCTTGGTTGCTACGAGTTTGTTTCCATTCTGATCGATTTGTTCCATCGTATCCCCAGTCGCAATAGGGTTATGACCCGTCCAGAATTCGATGGCATTTAGAAATACTGCATCAACAAAACTCGTGGTGCCATATACAAGACCTCCAACAAAGAACATCAGCAATGATTTGATCCACTTGTCACCAAGTGTTCCATGAAATTTGTAGACCTTTTTGGTAAGGCCAAAACTTCCGTAGCATCCTGTGCTAGTAAGTACAAAGGCAGATGTGAGGATAATGATGAATAATTTTTTCATGTGAACTCCTAATGGATTGGGGATTGGGTTAAGCCGAAAATCTAGTCATACCAAGCGAAAGAGGCCATCGACAAAAAACCATATTCAATGTCACTATGCAGTAATGTTGCTTTTGGGTTTGTTGCTGCGCCCATGGCTACAAAGAAGGGAATAAAATGTTCTGGGGTAGGGTGGTTCCAGCGTGCTTCTGGAATGCGGTCTCTCCACTCCAGCAGGGTCTTTACATCACCCTTTTGTGCAAGAGGCAAGAAGGTGTCAAGGAACTTCTTTGCTTGGGGCTGTAAAGGACTATCGATGCTTTGGCCTCGGAACACGCGTAAATTATGAGTTGCGCTTCCGCTTGCAATCACAAGGTATCCCTCGGAACGTAAAGCCCGCAAGGCTTCGCCCAGCTTGTAGTGATGTAGTGCTGAGTGAGATGGTTGCACAGAAATTTGCAACACAGGAATATCGGCTTGTGGAAACATGAGCGATAACGGAACCCATGCACCATGGTCGAGCCCACGAGTTTCATTTCCTGAGCAAGGAAATCCCGCTTCTTGTAACGTGTGTATTACTTGCTTTGCTGCAAAAGGATTTCCAAGCACTGGATAGCGAAACTCATTTAGCTCTTGAGGGAATCCATAGAAGTCATAAATCAATTCAGCGCGCTCTGCTTGTGTTATCTGGGGCTCTCCTGTGGTCCAATGAGCAGAGATGCAAAGAATAGCCTTCGGCCTTGGATTGGCTGCTAAAAGATCTGCTCCGAGCTTTCGCAAAAAAGTGTTAGAAGCCGATGTCTCCGTGAGAAGAGTCGGCGCACCGTGCGAGATAAATAGTACTGGCTGCATGTCGCTATATTAGACAATTCGCCGATGAAAAAGCCCTCTTTTTCGACGAACAGCATCTTAGGCAGACTAAGGGGTGAACTCAAGGTGCAAGTGGTGTTCGTGCCCTTCCATATCTGTAACGATTGGGGTGCGCGATCCTTTGCCAAGGCGCGATAATAATTGTGGACATGATGTGTAAATAATCCCAAATCCCCATCGATGTGCCATGCGGCAAAATTCTTCGGTAGCGTCAACATTGTATTTACTATTGCGGGAACCATTTATCTTGGGTGCCCCAACCACATAGGATCTGCAATCTGCGCTGGTTCCTTTTTGATGGGATTGATGTTCGCGAAATTGCCCCCCACACCATAAAGAAAGATCGCCAACCTGCATGGAGTCGCCACTGTGTGCATGCCATTCAAGCAGCAAATTTTGCAGAGCATCGACCATTGTGTGCACTCCCCAAATGTCGTTGTGCAAAATTCCGCGCAGGCTTACATTGCTTGATTCTACAGGGGTTGCAATGGTATCTCCATAGCGAAAATATTCTGCATGCCGTGGAGCATTCAATTGAAAAAATCTGCTGTGCAAGTTTGCTTTTGCTCGGCCTTTATGCGTCACCGTTGCATGCACTGGCAGTCCAGGTCTTTGTGTTGCTTGTGAGAGAGCTTGTTTGCTTACTGCATCACTTTCACCGGTAGCAACAATTCCAAATTCGACTTGAAACGTGTGCCATGCATGTTGTAATGCGCGGCTAGAGCCTTGGTGGTATTGATCGCACCAGTAGCCCAATTGGGCTAGCTTGGCTCGGCATTCTGCGTCGCTTCGTAATGTGGTACAACTGATGGGAACAATGAAGGGAATTGTGGAAGAACTGCTTTGCAAATCGATGCGAGAGACTTGTTCTCGGTCAATCAACTGCAGTAGGCGTGGCCATTCTGAGTGGTTCACTAACCAATAATGCGTGTGCCCTTTGGCTGCGAAAACAGAACCCTGAACGTCGATTGGCTCTGTACTAGAAATCGACACTGCGACTTTTTGATGTGAATCGAAAAACTCTAGGGAATTTGCTGTAAGGCTTGGTGGGCGCAGATCGTAGAAGCCCTGTAGATTCGTAAGAGAACTTTGCAGAGATGTTTGTAACGCAAATGTTCTTGGGGCGGCGAGGAAAGATGCAAATGACAGTTGAAGCGAATTCAATTGCAGTTTAAGGCAAGCTCCATATCGAATTTCTAACTCGCGACGAATGCTTAGAGGTGCTCCCTGATGGCTGGCTTGAAAAATCAGAATAAGCTTGCGAGCCTTGCAATCACAAGGGATTTTGCCTTGCATTGTTTCGCCATTGAGCCTGTGTTGCAACGCCTCATCGAGGAAAAATGACCATTGCATTTGAGTGAGCTTTTCTGCTGCATGGGGTATTCCTCGGCAAAGAATCGTTGCTTCAAAATTTTGCCCTGGTTCCACAAAGGTTGCTTTTGTCTGAATAAACAAGGACGGATGTATTGCTGAACATGACGTTGGTGATTTAAAACCATAAAAAAGAAAACCCCCTTTGCAGAGCGGTGGTTCAAGTGCATAAGAATTCCAATCTTGCTGAGCAAGCGTCTCTGAAGCCTTGTGGAATAAAGGACGCTTGTGTTCTATGGGATTTAGGTATGCAGAAAGTATAGCGCATAGTTGCGCTGCACTCAAATGCTGCTCGCTAGGAATTTGTGCCCATTCTAATGGTGATGTTTCTTCTCCATAATGTAGCTGTCCAAGCGCAGCAAGATCCTGGCAGTGAGACCAGTCAGAACAAAGCTTCCGAGCTAAGAATGCATGCGCGAGAGCTTGGCAAACCAGGGGCTCCGTATTTGTGCGTTGACTTGCAATGGCTTTTTCGACAAGGGCAACTAATAGCCGAAACTCATCCCAGTGTGAGTGAGTTAAGCTTGTTCCATTGGCAAAGTGAGGGAGCTTTGGCTCTCGTTTTGCAAGCAAAAGTAAGGCGTGCCAAGGGTGCGCATATTTGGCTTGAACACTTGAAAAGCCTAGGTTCCACCAGTGTTGTCGAGTTGCTGCGGCATGATAGTGTTGCGTTGTTTCTGTGCTGGCTCCCTGCATCCAAGCTTGCGGGCCGTCCCATTCACAAAGATGGCTATGACTCAAAAAGGGTTCCTCATTCCATGAAGGGATCTCAAGCCAATTGCGCAAAGGATTCTCGAAGGGAGGCTCACTTTGTTCTTGCCAGAATATTTCCCAATGCACCATTTCGCAGGCACTCGCGATGCATTCCCCAGCTTTGAACTTGCTTGCAAGGCTTTCGAGTTTGGGGCTAGCCCATAGGCTATAGAAACGCTGTGGTGTATCTGAGCCAGGCCAAGGGAGTGTGTGCTCAAACACTAAGCATGCATTGATGTATTCATCGGGAGCAGTGCTCTTCTGATAATGGATAGATTGAATCAATAATCCATCAGCACAAGCAAAGAGAGGTGTATCTTCTGTAGAGTCTAAGGCGATATGAATTCCGCCATGGGGGCCATATTTACCCATGGGAAACTCCGTTGACTTATCTAACAAAGCTTGCGAGCCCTTTATTCCCAAAGGTTTTCCTGTAAGCGGATTCCAAATAGTCATGTAGAAAATCGCTCGAAAGGGATCGATGCTGTCGGTGCTTTTTGCACAAAAGATGTTGTGCCGAGGAATACGCTTTTTGCGCCTGTCGCTATTTGACAAGGACCCGCGCAAGGCACAATGTCATTGACACGTAGCCAAGCTTGTTTGTTCACAAATATTGCCGCGGATCCATTGCAGATTGGGAGAGCTGGATGAGGTGTGCCCGAGGGTAGTATTTGTGGACATTGATGGGTATCGCCGACACAGAGCGGAGGGTTTCCTTCTACCAGAATTTTGCTCGACCCTTGTGAAATAAACGATCCGCCATGAGAAGACATGGATGAATTTAGTGCCGCCGGCCATGCGTTTGTTTGACTCATGATTCCCCTGGGGGGATGATGCCGAATTGTAGATATTCTTTGTCTATAAATTCCAGAAAATTTGCACGCCAAAGAATCGTATAGCACAGCTCTTGCAAATGAATATGGATGTCTTGAATCATGAATTGGCTCGTTTGCGAGGTCGAATCGATTTGCAGCCAAGCGCTGGGATGTTGGTCGGGAAGGGGGATGTCGAGCAGCGGTGTGTTCGCCAGACAATGTTTGAGAGTAATGCATTCTGCCGGTGCGAAGGGGCGCTCTCTGCACAGGTTGGGGTGCGCACTAAAGAGCAAGCGCGGTTGCGAATGCATTCCACGCAGCCATCGAGAGCGAGGAAAAAATTGCGAGGGAACAAATCCTGTGTGCATGGGTCTTGGGAGGTTTGTCCAAAATTTCCATCCATCTAATCCGATGTGTTCGGGTAGTAGCGGCTGGCTTGGGTCTTCAAGATGCGGGAGCGGTTGATTCTGTAGTTCTCGCCGACGTGAGCGTAAGTGAAAGCCGAGTCCAATTGGATTAGGTGGGAACGAAAATCCTTGGCTTTCTCCTCCAAATGAATATCCCAAATTCATGGGAACTTGTTGAATTGGTTTCGGTTCCGAAAAGTGAATGTGAGTTCCTTTGGTAAGAATTTTACGCGCGCCCCAGACTTGAATTTTGTGAGATATTTGATGCGCGGAAATTTCAACCATGAGTTTGGAAACCTTGCTGTTGTAAGGTGGGCAAGCGTTTCCGCTGACGATGATTTGGCTGCCGGGTTTCCATGCGCATTCATCTGATGGCAATATGCGTAAGGCTTGTCCTGCAAGTGCGCTCGATGGGCTGTCGGTAATAAGCGGATATCGTCGTTTCATTAGTAACGATAATGTGGGCAAACTGTTTTCGCCACGGCCACAAACGACACGAAAATTTGGATCGGAACAAATGAGTTCTGCCAACGGATTCTCTTCATCTGCATGGTGTCTTGTCAGTTTAGGTATATGGACTTTCCTTGTAATTGCAGCGTTCCTTCGGTATTGCATTCGAGGTCTCCTTGACTTTGGATGATGATTGATTTCCCTTGCAGAGTAAGTGTTCCCTCGCTTTGAAGGGTAATGTTTTGCTTTGCATCAATTTCGATAAACGTATGCTCAGAACTTTTGTGCTGAATTCCTTGCTTGGCAAAAACGCGAATGCTTTGAGATGAGTCCTCGAGTTGGAGAGAAACGCCTGCTTTTGTTTCGAGATGAATTGTTTGCTGTTTTCCATTGATCGCGATGCGGTTTTGGGCGACGCACAATTCGAGTAAGTCTTGCGAACTATCCAAGGAAATCTGCTGCCCTCGTGCCGTGGTGATGGTGAGAGAACTTCCTCCATCTTCGAGATCTTCGGCGAAAATACACAAGCCTTGCTGTGTTTGAAACGCTTGTCTTCGAGGGTGCGAATGGTCGGTAAGCCTTGCTGTGCCTAGGTTCGCTAGTGTTCCTAAGATGATCGGTTGGTCTGGATTTATTCCAAAACCGCAGAGGACTACTGTTCCTGATTCGAGCGCAACGTGCGTTCCTCCATGAGGTCCGCCATAGGGTTGTAGTAATGGTAAACTTCCCCAACCAAGGTGCTGTCTCGATTCAAAGTCAAAGAGGATTGGGTAGTTTCCGTTGGAATGAAATGGTGGGGAGTCTTGATTCTGTTGTGCATAAGCTATTCGCCCATAAAGCATTGGGCGTGTAGGGTTAAGGGCTACAGGCTTTCGCCACTGTTCTTCTGCAAGCAGGGTTAGCTTGCATTGATAGGGTTGGTTTGTTCCATGTCCGAGCACTGTTCCATCTAATATGATTTGATGCTCTGCGCATTGTATGAGATAGATGTTTTCATTGTTTGCGATGGTAATTTTTTTGCCGGGGTAAAGCCCACTTTGGGTTGTGGTTAGGCAGAGCTGTTTTTGGCCTGTGCGATGGTGGGTTGAGCATGTGCGCAGTACTTCGGAGGGTAGGTGTACAGGCTCTCCGCAAGAGGGGTGCTCTGGTGTGATTGTGCACCAAGGGTGCTGTGGTTCTGGGAGCCAGCATAAGAAACAATTCTTTTGGTGTGCAAGGCGGCGCACAAAATTCAAGTTGGATTCATCGTATTGAATCCACTGCAATTCATTTGCTTGGGGAAATAGATTTTCTGGAATGTGAAATTTTGTTTCGTCTCCAAAGAGTTTGCGCAGTATGGGCGCAAGGCCTTTTGCACAAGGGTACACGCACTGCGTGAGTTCAAATTGATCGGCAAAGGAAACCGCGCTTGCACAAATTTCAAGCTCATCATATTCTGGATTGAGCGGTCTTTGCGCAAGAGATATTGTATGGCCATTGAAGGTGCACGCTGATTCGCCCAGTTGCCACTGGATTTCAAAATGTGCGCTGTTGCACAAGGCTTTGCGCGGAACGGCGAAACGAGCTTCGAGCAGCCATGGTTCTCCAAGGGAGGCGGTAATCTTTGCACTGAGGAATCGACTTAGGGCATCGGGGTCGAGAGCTGCAGGAATCGTTACACTAAGGGTTCGTGGAGATGTTGGTTGCATCATATATGAATAGACGCACGAGCAATTGAAATGGTACCGGGGTCTGCAAAAAAAAAGGACCCGGATGATTCCGGATCCTCAAATATTAAAGTGTTGCGATTATTTCTTTTTCTTGTCGTCTTTTTTGGCGGCAGGTGCGCTTCCACGCAGATCTTCCATCTTGAACTGCACGTTGATTTCAACGCGTTCTGGCTTAGACCATGCATTTTGTTTGTCGCGAACTTTATAAGAGAACTCATCAACGCCAGAGAATCCTGACTTCGGTGAGTATGTGAAAGAACCATCTGCAGCGACATTCAGAACGCCGTTAACAGGACGATCAACAACGGTTGCATCGGAAGCCTTATCTCCATCATCCACATCGGTTGCGCCAGAAAGAAGGCCGTCATCCTTACCAACGCGGAGTTCTTCACCTTGGCGTGTTGCATAGGAGTGTGGGCTAGCTGCAGGAGCGTGGTTCACTGGAAGTGATGTATAGGTTACGTTCTGTGAGGCTTCTCCACCTTCTGGATCGCGAACCTTGATGGTGAGAACTTCGGGCTTGCCTCTCCAGTATTGGCGAGGAGGCTTAACGTTGATCTGACCCTTGGTGCGGTCAATATCGATTTCTAGTTCCCTGTTACCAGTCACTTCCCACTTCAGTTGATTTTTAGAGAAGTCCTTCGAACTAGCCACTTGATCCATCAGGATTGGCTTGAAAGCATCGTCTTCGTTCACCGTCTGGTCTGCAATCTTTGCAAGCACAGGTGGCTTGACAACATGCTTCACCGTGAACACAGCAGATATATCAGCCTTGAGGCCACCTGGATCTTTGACAATGAATGTGATGCGCTCTTGGCCAAAGAAGTCAGGACGCTTGGGCTTAATGATCGCTTCATGGAAATTGTTGATCATGACATCAAGGCTATGGTTGCCTTCTGCAGTCCAAGTCAGTTCGCTGTTCTTGTTGTCAGGATCTTTCGCAAGAGGGTCAAGCTTCACAGGGGTGAAAGCCTTTCCTTCATCAATGGTTTGATCCTCGATCTTGCCTACGATCACAGGGGCATCGTTTACAGCGACTACAGTGAACTTGACATCAACCGAACCCTTTGCTCCATCTGGATCAAAGGCATTGATCTTAACTGTCTCTGAACCGGACCACTTTTCTGCTGGCGAGGCGATGTGCAGAGTGTTCTTACCGTCGATATTGAACAGAAGCTGATGTTTTACAGAAGAACCTTGCGCCTGAGCCTTCTTACCCTTTGCGCCCTTAGCTGGTGCAACAACAGATGGCTGTGCATCATCTAGGGAGAACTTCAATTCTTCCAGTTTGTTGTCTGGATCTTTCACGAACTTGTTCAAGTCGATTGCAGCAAACACTTCGTGCTGCTTGATGCTCACATCGTTAATCTTAGAAAGTGTTGGAGCCTGATTTACATGGCGAACCGTGAACACAACCTTCTTAGTATCTGAAGCCTTGGCTGGGTCAGTGACGGTGAATGAAACGGTGTCAGAACCAAACCAATAGGGATCAGCAGCGGAAATGCGGAACAGCTGCTTCGCAGGGTTAAACTCGACCTTCAGAGTCTTCTCGGAATGAGTCCAAGTCAACTCAGAATTCTTATTGTCAGGATCGGAGGCAAGCTTAGAGACATCGAGCATTTCAAAAGGTTTGCCTTCGTCGACTGTTTGACCCTTGATATCGCCCAATACAGGTGGGTTATTGACTTGGCGCACAGTAAATGTTGCTGTCTGAGTCGACTTTAGTCCACCAAGATCGGCTGCAGTAACTGTGATCTTTTCGCTGCCATACCAGTACTTGTTTGGAATTGCAACAGAGAGCTTGCCCTTTTCGATAGAAGGCTTCAGATCCCTTGCTCCATTGAAAGACCACACGAGGCTTTCCTTGGTGTTGTCGGGATCAGACACGAGAGCGAACAAGTCGATAGGTGCAAATTGAGCATGCTCGTCAATGGTTTGGTCTGCAAGCTTCTGAAGAACAGGAGGGTCGTTGACTGGAGCCACCTTCAGAGTGAATGTCTTCGATGCCTTAAGTCCACCAGGATCAGCAACGGTGATTGTCACGAGACGTTCGCCATTCCACTGGTCATTAGGAATCACAATAGTAGCCTTGTGGTCTGGAGCGATGTTGAACTTGAGTTCGCCCGCAGGTGCAATCACACCAGCCGCAGGCTTTGCTGCACTAGGTGTTGGAACGATGGTAGCAGTAAAAGTCAGTTCAGACTTTTTATTGTCTGGATCATTAGCATAGTCATCGAGGTTAATCACCTTGAAGGCTTCGTGCTCCTTGATGGACTGGCTTGGAATGTCTGCGAGCACAGGAGGATCATTGATTGGAGTTGCGGTAAATACAGCAGAAGCCGTATCACTCAAACCACCAGGATCTTTTACCGTGAGCTTCAGGGTTTCAGAACCATTCCATTGATCGTTAGGAATGGTGACTTTAAGGGTGCGATCCTTTGCGATCTCAGCCTTCAAATCCTTATTCCCACTGACTGTCCAAATTAATTCGGATGCCTTGTTATCTGGATCGGTTGCCGTGCTATCAAGATTTACAGCCTTAAACGCTTGATGTTCCTTGATTGTCTGCGAAGCAAACTTGCCAATCTTTGGTGGATCATTGACTGGAGTGACTTCGAAGGTAACCTTAGTTTCTGTCTTAGCACCTTCTGGGTCAGTTGCGCTAATCGTCAAGATTTCTTTGCCATGCCACTTGAGCTTGGGTGGCTTGACGTTGAGAACCTTTTCCTTGTCCACATTGACAACGAGCTCTCTTTGACCCGTCACTTCAATCTTCAATGTGCTAAAAGAATTATCGACATCGCCGATCAATTGAGCCAAGTTGATTGGTGCAAAGACGGTTTTCTCTGGGATTGTGAAGGTCTTGCTTTGCAGATCCTTGGAGATTTGTGGAGCATGGTTGATGCGACGAACCGTGAATATTGCAGACGAGCTAGCCTTCAATCCACCGGGGTCTTGCGCTGTCAGGGTGATCTTCCGCTCGCCATTCCAGAGAGAATCTGGAACAGAGATTGTAGCCACGCCATTCTGGAAATCTACTGCGAGATCTGGAGCCGCAGCAGCAGGCTTCTCTTCAACTTCAGCACTCTTCTTTCCCTTTTTCGCAGGAGCAGCCTTTGCTTGCGCAGAAACGCCACTGACTGGTTCAATCTTTGCCGTCCATGCCAGCTCTTCGAACTTGTTGTCTACATCGCTTGCATAGTCTTTGAGGTTAATGCTGACGAACTTGCGACCTTCATCAATACCTTGGTCACGAAGCTGCTTCAACACAGGGGCATGATTCACTGCGCGGACTTCGAAGGTAGCCTGTGCAGAGTCCGCAGCCTTCTGTGGATCCGTAACCTTGAAGGTCAGCACTTCGGTGCCGTGCCATAATGTATCAGGGGTCTTAATCGTAACAACGCGACTTGGGCTAATGGTTACCTTGAGTCCTTTATTGCCTGTAACGCTCCATACCAATTTTTCCTTTGCATCATCAGGATCGGTCACGATTGCATCAAGCGTGATAGGAGTGATTTCCTTGCCTGCGTCAATTGCTTGACCCTTCAGGCCTGCAATTACAGGAGGGTCATTGATGGAGCGGATGGTGAATGGAACTGTCTGCGAAGCCTTTGCGCCAAGCGGATCCGTCACCGTGAATGTCAGCTTTTCAGAGCCATTCCAATACTTGTTGGGCTGAGTGATTGTGGCCGTAAGATTTTTGTCGACAGTGACCTTGAGATCCTTGTTACCAGAAACAGAAACCTTCAGGTCGTTCTTGGCGTTGTCCACATCGTTAATGATTTCACCAAGATTCAATGGTTGGAAAGATGTTTTCTCGTCAATGGTTTGATCTGGGATCATATTGATTGTGGGAGCATGATTCACGAACTTGACCGTGAAAGTTGCGCTGGCTGTAGCCTTTGCACCTTCTGCATCGGTGGCGACGAAGGTAACTGTCTCAGCGCCATGCCAGAGAGAATCTGGGATCGCGATACTTGCAATGCCGTTCTCGATATTGACCTGGAGGGCGCCAGTAGCACCCTTCTTGCCACCCACAGGAACACTCTCGGTCGTCCATGTGTGCTCTTCGAACTTGTTGTCTGCATCCACGAGGACTTTCTTCAGATCGATAGTTGCAAACTTCTTTCCTTCATCGATGGTTTGATCTGCGATCTTGGATGTGAAATAGGGAACATGGTTCACATGGCGAACCGTGAATGTCGCTTGGCGCTCAACAGTGGTGAGTCCATCGTTGACTGCGAAGTTAATCGTCTCTTCACCAGACCAAAGAGAATCAGGAGTGCTAACCGTGATCACTCCCACAACATTGGCGATCTTCAAAGCCTTGTTGCCCGTGATCGTCCATTTCAGTTGCTCGAAGGTATTATCAGGGTCTGAAACAAGCTGCTTCAGATCAAAAGGCTTGAAGTTCTTGCCTTCGTCGATAGCTTGGCTTGGAATTTCTTTCAGCACAGGAGGATCATTAATTGGCTTTACCGTAAACTTCACAGGTGCAGAAGCTGCGGCCCCCTTTGGATCCGTAACGGTTAGCTTGAATGTCTCAACACCATTCCATTGATCGTTAGGAATTCGGATCAAGAGGCTACGCTTCTTGTCTATGCTCGCTGTCAGTTGGTTTCCACCTTCGATAGTCCACTTCAGCTTGTCCTTTGTGTCATCACGATCAGCATCAACCACAAAGTCATCAAGGTTGATTGGTTCGAACTTAGCGTGCTCATCGATGGTTTGGTCAGGGATTTTCTGTGAGAAGTATGGGGTGTGATTGACGTAGGTGACACTGAAAGTCACAGCGGCTTTCGCCTTTAATCCACCAGGGTCAGATACAGAGAACGTCACGATTTCGGTTCCGCTCCACAAGGTGTCTGGAATGATGATTCGAGCAACGCGTGCTGCATCAATTTGTACGCTCAATTCTGGTTGACCCTTCACGCCCTTTGGCTTGGCAATAGAGGTTTCCCATGTAAGCTCGTCTTTTTTGTTATCAGGGTCAAATACATAATCATCGAGCTTAATTGCAGCAAATTGTTTTCCTTCAGAAATAGTTTGATCCGCAATTTGCTTTACGAAACGAGGTGAGTCATTCACCGCGGTTACTGTGTAAGTAACGGTGCGTTCAGCCTTGAGGCCACCTGGATCTTGAGCAGTGAAAGTCAGTTCTTCGGAACCACCCCATTCAGAGTCGATAGGAGCGAGCTTCACAAGGTGACCTTCCAAGGTGACTTTAATCATCTTGCCACCTGTTACACTCATCTTTATCTGCGAATTCGTGTTGTCTGGATCGCTGACGTATTCATCGAGATTGATGGGTTTGAATGCGTGCTTTTCGAGCACAGTTTGCGTGGGAATTTCTTTCATTACTGGCGGATAGTTAATCGCATTCACGTGGATCTTCACCTTCGTGCTGGCGATGCCACCAAGTGGATCTGTCGCAGTGAGGGTAAGAATCTCTTCACCGTTCCAGTATTGACCAGGAACCTTCAAAGACACTACGCGATTCTTATCGATATTCACAAGCAAACCCTTGTTGCCTGTGATTGCCCACTTTAGGCTTGCAACTGGATGGTCGACATCGGTCACCATTTGATCCAAGTTGATCGATTCGAGAGCATTACCTTCGTCAATCGTCTGGTCAGGAATTTTTGCAATTACAGGAGGATCATTCACTGGCTTCACGGTGAAGTTCGCAGTCTTGGTTGCTTTTGCTCCTTCTGGATCTGTTACGGTGAAGGTCACTGTTGCTGCGCCGTTATAAAATTTATCAGGAATGCTAACCACGGCTACGCGGTTTTGATCCATAGAAACAACCAAGTCACCGTAATCTCCGTAGAGTGTTTTCTTGGTGGTCTTGACAGTAAATTCCCATTGCAGCTCTGTAAGCTTATTGTCGGCATCAGAAACAAAGTCATCGAGCTTGATCGGAGCAAACTTGCCCTTTTCGTCAATGGTTTGATCTGGAATTGTTTTCATGATGGGCACGTGGTCCACATGATGAACGGTAAAGGTTGTTTGCGTCTCTGCCTTAAGATTACCTGGATCCGTCACGGAGAACGTAATCGTTTCTTCACCAGACCACAGCGTGTCTTTAGGAGCAATGTCAAGCTTAGAGCCGACTAAATTTACAAGCAGATTCTTATTGCCCGTAATTGTCCACTTTAGCTCGTCGAAGCGGTTGTCTGGATCCGATGCATATTGTTTCAGATCAATTGTTGCAAACTTCTTTCCTTCATCAATCGTTTGCGCTGGAATTTGCTTTAGTTCAGGAGGGTCATTGATTGCTCTGACTGTGAAACTTACTTTGGTAGACGTTTGTCCACCATGCGCATCTTGAACGTTTACGGTGAAGACTTCAGTGTTACAATTGAATTGCTTGTCTTCGGGAGCCTTGATCGATAGGATGTTATGCTTGTCGACTATTGCTTTTAGCTTATTGCCACCAGTCACTGTCCACTTCATTGTGTTCACATCATCATCAACATCAGAAACATAAGATGTCAAATTGATGACTTCAAACTCATGCCCTTCATCGATTGCTTGGTCTGGAATTTTCTGAAGAATCGGTGGGCGATTGATGTGCTTTACATTCACTGTGACTGGTGCCGTCTTTGCTGAAAGGCCTGCTCCGTTGGTTACCGTGAAGGTTACTTTTGCTGCGCCAAACCAGTTCGTATCTGGGATCACAACCGTTGCAATTCTATTGGCGTCGATCGTTACGGTGATGTCACCGCCCTGAATGGGCTTCTCTTTGGCTGCGATTGCATCTACCGAAGCTTCCCACTTCAACTGATTGATTGGATTATGATGGTCAACAACGTAGTCGTCTAATTTGATTGGTGAGAAGGTTTTTCCTTCATCAATGTTTTGATCGGCAATTTTCTTGGTGACTTCGGGAGGATCGTTGACTGGATTCACTACGAAGTTAACCGTCTCAGCGCCCTGTCCACCCTTTGGGTTCTTTGCAATGAAAGTGATTGCTTCCGTTCCATTCCAATATTTGCTGGGAATTTTGACTGTGGCAACGCGGTTGCTAATTACGACCTGCAGATCTTTGTTCCCTGTGACAGTCCAAACCATTGTTTCTGGCTTGAAATTTTGATCGGTTACATAAGAGTCGAGCTTAATGGTTGCAAATTGTTGCTTCTCATCGATCGTTTGTGGAGGGATACCACCTACAGAAGGCAATTCATCTGGCTTACTTGCCGGTGCTACCGCTGCTGCTGCTGGAGCTGGTGTTGTCGCTGGTGCTTGGGCGAAAGCTTGCGAGGCCAGAGCGGCCAAAATAAGTCCGCTTGTGAGAAGAGCCGACCGTGTCACGGTGATTCGTTTCATCTTTTTTCTACTCCCTGAATGGAACATATGGGGCGCGTATGGTGGGGTGAGTGTGATGAAGCACACGCAAACCTCGTAATATACAGGGCGAAATATAAAGAAAAATTGCCCTTTTCCTATTGTTTTTGAGGCTACAAGCGTGTAAAGTTGAGGAAAAAACAAGGCTAACGTATTGAGAAGTATAGAGATGCAAGATTCGTAAAAATTGCTCTCAAAAAACTATAAATCCAGATTCAGAATCTTTAGGAGCATACTAAAACCTAAACTTCGCCACTTTCCCTTGCTTCCACAGATCTTGAACCATCGCACTCTTAGTCTCCATCTTTCTCGGTTTATTCAATAACGTGGCGCACAATCACATGGGGCAAAAGATGTTTCGGTCAAGCGTGGCAAAGCCTGCCCGCTGGTAATTGAAAGCGAAAGGCTTTCATATTCATTCCGGGTTGCTAATTTCATGCAATGCTCAAGGCTCCGAAACACAGCAAAGCCCCCTCCTCGAAATTTTCACTTCAACGTAAAGAACGGATTGAATTCGCATATCGATGGATGCTTGAACACTACGGACATCAAGGCTGGTGGCCTGTTACCTGCGAATGCGAAGGTCGCGGCTATCACCCAACCCAATTCAATTTTCCCATTTCTGAACAAGGGCGTTTTGAAATCTGTGTGGGTGCAATACTCACGCAAAATACCGCATGGATCAATGTGGAAAAAGCGATTCAAAATCTTGGTGCAAATAAGTTGTTGAATGCATTCCGTTTGTTGGCTTGCGAAGATGAAACCTTGGCTATGTTGATTCGCCCTGCAGGATATTTTAATCAGAAAGCAAAAAGTCTCAAGGCGATCGCGCAATGGTTTATGGATGTTGATTGTCGATTCATCGAGGCGCAAGAAATTCCTGATCGCAAATGTCTATTATCGGTGCGCGGAATTGGGCCAGAAACCGCTGATTCCATTCTGCTCTACGCATTCAACGTTCTCACCTTTGTGGTGGATGCCTATACGCGCAGAATTTTTGAGGCTTTGAGTGTCATTGCTTCAGAATGGACATACGAAGAAATTCGAAGTCTGTTTATGCGATCAATTCCTGCGGATTTGCAAGTCTATCAAGAGTTTCACGCGCTCATTGTTGAACACGCTAAGCATTGGTATCGAGGGACGTGCATTGAGTCGTGCCCTCTGCGAACTGCTTTAACACCAAAGAAAGAGTAATCGGAATAAGAGGATTCGAACCTCCGACCTCTTAGTCCCGAACCAAGCGCTCTAGCCAGACTGAGCTATATTCCGATACGAAATCTATGGGATTTTTCAGACCCAAAATCTAATATTTTTGCGCAGCAGTCAAGCGAATATCTTTCACCTCGATATGCTTCTTTTCAGAACCATGTAAAGTCAAATGAATCATCGATAGTGCAAGTTCATTCAAGGTGTTCACCAAGCTAGGCGTAATGACTCGCAGTAGTGGATATAGCCACGAGATGAAGCTGTAATAGCGGTGAGTATTTCGCATTCCTGCAATTGGGTGCAAGTATCCAGGGCGCATTGCGTAGAAATTGTTTGGAAAAAGTTTTTGTAGTGCGTTTTCTGTGCGGCCTTTAACGCGAGCCCACATGATTTTCCCATGCTCTGTGCTGTCAGTACCTGCGCCCGAAACATAAAAGAAGTGTGCCTGTGGATTGCTTTGCGCAAAAGCTTCGGCGAAGCTCATGGTAAGTGCATAGGATGTCTTGGTGAATTGCTCTTCGAACATGCCTACTGAGGAAACTCCGAGACAGAAGAAACACGCGTCATAGCCCGATAGTTTTTCTTTGATGTTTTCTAGTGTAAAAAAGTCAGGGATCAAAATTTCCGAAAGCTTGTCGTGCTTTATGCCACAAGCTTTACGGCCAACAACCAGAACCTGTTCCACCAAATCATTTTGCAAGCAAACGTGCTGCACTCCTTCACCGACCATTCCGGTTGCACCCGTAATCACAACACGAATTTTCTTCATATCATTTTTCTTTGATCGCCCATGCGGTGATCGTTGCGCGGGCTATTGTGTGCTTTCCAAGGGCTTCGCACAATTGCTCTGGAGTGGGGGCTTGTGGAAAATCGAGTCTCGCGACATCTAGGGCGTGTATCGCAAAAATGTATCGATGTTTTCCGCTGCCAGCAGGAGGCGCTGCTCCAAAGAATTGCAAAGCTTTTGCTCCATTGGGAAGCGTTACTGCACCTAGGGGCAATTCTTTTGATTTGGCTCGGCCAGCATCGGTGGGAAGTTGAACTGTGCTCATAGGAATGTTAATGATTTCCCAATGCCAGAACCCACCAGGCATTGGGGCGTCTGGGTCGAAGACGGTCAGTACAAAACTTTTCGTGCTTTTGGGAAACCCATTCCACGCGAGTTGAGGAGATACATCAAGCCCTCCCGTGTTGTTATAACTACCCATTTGTGGGGTTGCAAGCTTTGCCCCTTCTTTGATGTCGGTGCTAGTCAGTGTGAACGCAGGCACTTGAGGCAACTTGTCATAGGGACGTGTTGCTGGTGTTTGCGCATAAAGTGGCAAAGTCGTCAAGAATATTACAAGACATGCGATGGTGTGTTTCATAAAATCAATCTAACAAGATGATGTGATAAGGAGTACTGGAGTAATCTTTTCACTTTGATCGAATAATTAGTTGTTTTGATTATAATCATATAAGAATACAATAAACTACTATTGAAGTATTCTTTTGACGTTTGGAGTTGCTATGAGAAAGATCGTAATCATTGGTGGTGTCGCGGGTGGAGCAACGGCTGCTGCGCGCTTGCGTCGTTTGGATGAGTCTGCACAAATTATCATGCTTGAACGTGGTGAGAACGTAAGCTACGCCAATTGTGGTTTGCCGTATTACCTAGGCGGAGCAATCACAGATCGTTCACGCCTATTTGTGATGACGCCTCAACTTTTTCAGAACAATTTATCGGTAGATGTTCGCACGCGTCATGAAGCGATTTCGATTGATCCACTAAGCAAGATTGTTCACGTGCGCAATCTTGTTGATGGATCCGAGTATTCAGAAACCTATGATTCCTTAATCCTTTCACCAGGCGCAGAGCCTATTCGCCCAAGGATCGATGGACTGAATGATCCGCGTGTATTTACCGTGCGCTCCGTTCCCGATATTGATCGCATCAAAGAATTTGTGGATTCTCGTAGGCCAAGGCGTGCAGTGGTTGTGGGTGGTGGATTTATTGGTCTTGAGATGGCTGAAAATCTACATGCGCGTGGGGTTACGCCCATTTTAGTGGAAGCACAAGATCAAGTGATGACTGGCCTCGATTTTGAAATGGCTGCCGTTTTACATCAGCACATGGTGGATCAGAAACTTGAATTATTCTTGAGTGAAACCGTTGTCGCAGTAGCGCAAGCGGCGGATCGCTTAAAGGTTGTTCTGAAATCAGGCAAAGAAATTCCTTGCGATTTAGTGGTTCTTGCTATTGGTGTTAAGCCCGAAAGTTCTCTTGCCAAAGCAGCAGGAATTACGCTAGATGAACGTGATTACATCGTAGTGAATGACAAAATGCAAACCTCTGCGCCCAGTGTTTATGCGGTTGGAGACGCGGTGTGCATTCACAGTCCACTGTTAGGCACATCGACCGTAGTGCCTCTTGCTGGCCCTGCCAATAAGCAGGCTCGCATTGTTGCTGATCAAATTGTGCTCGGTGAAAAAGCCCCGCGCTATCAAGGTTCAATTGCAACTGCGATTGCAAAGATGCTCGACATGACGGTTGCCTGTACGGGCTTGAGCGAGAAAGCATGCGCTCGTGCAGGGCTTGCATATTCCTCGGTGACTGTGCACCCATCGCATCATGCAGGGTATTATCCCGAAGCAAAGCCTTTTTCCCTGAAAGTTGTTTTTGACCCCAACACGGGGCGCATTTGGGGCGCACAGGCGGCAGGCTTTGATGGCGTCGATAAACGTATCGATGTGTTGGCAGCCATGATTGGAATGAACGCTCATGTGCGCAACCTTGAAGAGTTTGAACATGCCTATGCTCCTCCGTATTCGAGTGCAAAAGATGCCATCAATTATGCGGGATTTATTGCTGGCAATGTCATGAATGGTCTAACCCGTTCTGCTTACTGGCATCAAGTGGATTCATTCATTAAGGATGGCTCGGTTCTGTTGGATGTGCGCACTGCTGAAGAATTTGCCTTGGGTCATATCGAAGGTGCAATCAATATTTCCAACATTGAATTGCGTAAACGTCTGCATGAAGTTCCACGCGGGAAAAACCTTGTGGTCTATTGTGGCGTGGGCATTCGTGGGTATTTAGCAGAACGCATTTTGCGACAAAATGGTTTTGATGACGTTGCCAATCTGAGTGGTGGATTTAAGACCTACGAAATGGCGATGGGCCTTAAGAGCTACCATGCATCTGCTGTATTCACAGAGGGCTCGGGAATGCCCGAACAACTGGCGATGCGTTCGCACGATGTGATTACCGTGGATGCCTGTGGATTGCAATGCCCAGGCCCAATCATGCAGCTCAAAAGTGCCATGGATAAAGCGATGCCGGGCTCGCGCTTGCTGGTGAAGGCAACCGATGGGGGCTTTGTGAAAGATGCCAAGGCGTGGTGTAACTTGACCGGAAATTTGCTCGTGGGCATGGAACAAAATGCAGGAATTTACACCGCGATTATAGAGAAAGCAGCACCGGCGTTAGTTCCTATGAATACTCCCATGCAAAATAGTATGGTGGTGAATGGAAACGAAGCGACGCTCATCGTATTTTCTAATGATCTTGATCGTGCTCTTGCGAGTTTCGTGATTGCCAATGGCGCCGCAGCCACGGGCAAAAAGGTGACGATGTTCTTTACCTTCTGGGGCTTGTCGGTGATTCGTAAAACCGAAAATATTTCTGTGAAAAAAGACTTTATGGGGCGCATGTTTGACCTGATGCTTCCACGCAGTGTACACAAACTTGCGTTGTCAAAAATGAATTTCGGCGGTGTGGGTGCGTTGATGATGAAAAAACGCATGCAGGCAAAGAGCGTAGAGCAGTTGGAGATCATGATGCAGAGTGCGCTTAAATCGGGTGTGAAAATGATCGCATGTTTAATGTCCATGGACATTATGGGCGTTGCGCGTGAAGAACTGATTGATGGCGTTGAGATCGGTGGAGTAGCGACCTATCTCGAAGCTGCTTCAAAGGCCAATGTGAACCTGTTTATCTAACTGCGAAAACTTTGCGAGAAATCCTCGCTAACATATACGTGGCAAAGGATCCGAGGCCAGCATACCAACTACGCGTGTGCTTTCCATTCGCGTTTCTAATAAGAGTTTCCCTGCGTGCTTTGTGGTGATATGCCCAATGCATGCTGCGTTGATTCCCAAAGGGTCGTTGTGCAAAATGGCTAGAGCTTCGTTAGTGTAAGCAGCAGGAACAACAGCTAAAAATTTTCCTTCGTTAGCACTATAGAGCGGGTCAAGTCCCAAGATTTCTGCGAGGCCTTGTACAGCAAGGTGCAAGGGAAAACTTGATTCCTGTAGGGTCACTGACCATGGTTTTGTTTCGCAGAGCTCGCACAGTGTGGTAGCCACTCCACCACGAGTCGGGTCGCGCATCCAACGCACAGGAACTATTGAACAAAGCTTTTGCACCAATTCCCACAAGGGTGCGCAGTCACTTTGCAAATTACTCTGCAGAGAAAATCCTTTGCGCTGAGTGAGAATTGTGAATCCATGATCGCCCATGGTTCCGCTAAGAATCACTGCATCACCGATTTGAATTTCGCTTGACAATGGACTATAAAATCGAACTCCGATCCCAGCTGTGTTGGTGTAAATGCCATCGCCTTTGCCGCGTTCGACGACTTTGGTGTCGCCGCACATGATTTTTACTCCGGCTGTAATCGCAGCAGTACCAATGGATTTGACTATGCGTTGCAGAGTTTCAAGGGGGAGCCCTTCTTCAAGAATCATGCCAAGTGACAGCGCGATAGGGCGAGCTCCCATCATGGCTAAATCATTCACTGTGCCGTTTACACACAAACTACCAATATCTCCACCAGGGAATTCTAGAGGCGAAACGACGTGGGAATCTGTGGTGAACACTAACTCACCTGCAGGCGGCGTAAAAATTGCACCATCGTCAAGTTGGCAAGGCTTTGCATCACCCAAGGCCGGTAGAATAAGGCCTTCAATGAGTTCGCGCGATAGGCGCCCACCCGATCCATGACCAAGGCGAATCACACTATTTAAATCAGTCATGAGAATCCTGAAATAAAAAGGCTGCATTGCAGGTGCCTTCAGAACTAACCATGCATGCACCAATAGGGTGATCTGGATTGCAGACTTTTCCAAATAAAGGACAATCCTCGGCGCTTGCGGTACCAGAAAGTATATGGCCGCAACGGCATCCGGCAGGCTCGTGGCTGATTACTCCACTCAGGTCAAATTTTTGTTTGGCATCAAAGTGAGCAAAAGAATCTTTCAGCTTGTATCCAGCTTGGGAAATAACTCCTAAGCCACGCAATTCCTCGTCACAAGGATCGAATAATTCTGTGAAGAGTGCTTGTGCTTTTTCGTTACCCAGTGGGTGCGCTGCTCTAGGATATGCGTTTGTGTTTTCAAATTTTCCCTCGGCGACAAGGCGAACCAAGTCACGAATTGCAATTAATAAATCAATAGGCTCGAATCCTCCAACCACCATGGGCACATGATATTGTTGACAAAGATGAGAGTATGCATTGCTGCCAATAATGGATGTCACATGGCCAGGAGTAATGAATCCTTGAATCGGTGCTTGACTTTGTAACAGGGCTTCAAGCACCGGAGGAACGCGTTTTGCAGAGAGTAGAACTGTAAAATTTGTTCGTCCTTCTTGGATTGCCATTTGTAAGGGCAAACTAAACGTGGGAAGGGTGGTTTCAAAACCTATTCCTAAAAAGACAACTTGTACTTGTGCATTTTCGCGTGCGTAGTCTAGTGCTTGCATGGGCGAGTACACTTGATGAACATGTCCACCTAATGCTTTTGCTCTTTCAAGGCTGAACTTGGTACCTGGTACGCGCAACAAATCGGCAAAGGTAAATACCTCTACGCCCTTGATTTGACAAAGCGCAACGGCTTGGTCGATGTAGCTTATTGGTGTGACACAAACGGGGCAGCCAGGGCCAGAAATAAGTCGAACACATGCAGGGAGTCGATCACGCAAACGATAGCGATAGATTGTGTGGGTTTGACCTCCACACACTTCCATCAAATTCATGGGAATATCTTTTGCCGATTCTTGGATCTGCACACAGAGTGCGTTTGCTGTAACGGGATTCCGTAAATCAGCGTTTTGGAATTCCATCGACAACCTCTTTTAGCATTGCTAATGTTTCGCGTGCACTATCTTCATCGAGCCGTTCAATCGCAATTCCCGCATGCACCAACATGAAATCTCCTAGTTGTGGATTATCAATGAGGGCCGTGCTAAATTCGACTTGAACATGGGAATGCTCTCCGCGAGCAAAGCTGTTGGGTAGTAGTTCAATAACTAGCATAGGAACAGCTAAGCACATAGCGTATATCCTTTGGCAAGCAAATGAGACGCAACAACAATTTGCCCCAAGGCAATTCCGTTGTCATTCGGAATACTAGAGAAGTAACAATTTCTTGTACGAATTTGTGGCTGTGCTTGCAAGCGAGAAATGATTTTCTGATTTTGAAAAACACCGCCAGCAAAAACCCAAGCAAGATTATTGTCGCTAGACCGTTCTAAAATTGTTTCGGCATATTCGCCTAGTTTAATCAAGCAATCGCATACCGTTGCGTGTAGGCGACTGGCAACCCAACTGGGTGTAGAGCCGCGAAGTACGTCATTTAGCGCGTCATTTATTAATGGTGCGAGAATAATCTGTTGTTGTTGCTTGTCCAGTTCAACAGTCCATGGGGGTGCGTTCTGATGAGTGTCTAACGCTTCGAGTCGAGCGCCAAATTCACCATCCCAGTGAGGGTTTTGCATATGAAGCATTGCGCCTACCAAGTCGAATAATCGACCTAAACCTCGCGAACTTGGGCAATTCAAATTACTGTTTAACATGTCGCGTAGGCCGTTGCTGTATATGGTTGAGTGCTGTTTGTTTTGGTTGAACCACGCATTTTTATTTGCTGGATTTGCAAAGTCATGTAGCGCCGAAATTAGGAGGCGTGCTGGTTCTCGCACCGCAAGGTCTCCTCCCGGTAAGCGCAAACTTTGCATGTGTGCTATGGTCTCGCAGGTATCTCCTGTGTAGAGCATCACTTCAGATCCCCAAATGCAATCAGGATCACCGAACCCTGTTCCATCCATCGCAAAGCCTAACGCATTGCCTTGCCAACGATGCTCTAACCAAGTTGCCGCAATGTGGGCGTGGTGATGTTGTATGTAAACTATGGGTAATTTCTTTTGTCTTGCGACTCGTTGTGCCAGTTGAGATGAGAAGTAATCAGGGTGAGCGTCGCAAGCTATATATTCAGGAATAATTTGGTAGCTTGAGCAGAGTCTTTCCGCAATTTGTTCTGATAATTCTTGTGATAAAGGACTTTCCATGTCGCCAATGTGTTGGCTAAGCGTAATGCGGCCATGATGTGCTAAGGCGACCGTGTTTTTTAAATCTGCACCGAAGGCAAGTCCTGTGTGGATACTAGGCCATGAAAACTCGTGAGGGCTTGCGCCTCGGCCTATGCGAAGTGAAATGCTTTGCATGGAATTAGGTGCGACTAGGCTAACTCCATCATCTGCGCGGTTCACAATATCTCGATCATGCAATACCAGTAAATCGCACCATAGGCCGCTAAATTCTCTCGCTTCTTTATTTGATGTCAGCATGGGTTCACCGGCGCGATTTGCGCTAGTGAGCACGACTGGATTTTCAAATTGTGAAAAAAATAATTCGTGTAATGGGGAGTAGGGAAGCATGATCCCTAGCTGAGTAAGGCCCGGTGCAAGCCAAGGCATTGTTGGTGGTGGCGTGTGTACATCGAGAATTACAATTGGCCGCTCAACGCTTAGCAATAAAGCTTCTTCAGCTGGGCGAATCGTGCAAAATTTACGAGCCGCCTCAAGGCTTGGAACCATAATTGCAAAGGGTTTACTGTCGCGCTGTTTGCGAGTTCGTAGCCGTTGTAATGCATCAATATTTAGCGCATCGCATAAGAGGTGGAATCCTCCAATGCCTTTTACCAACGAAATACCCCCGACACTTGTATGCGTGATCCATTTGTCAAACCATTTTTTTGGCTTAAGCCATAAGCCCTCTTGCGACAACGTTTCACACCACATGTGTGGGCCACAATTTGGGCAGCAAATGGGCTGAGCATGAAAGCGCCTATCCTCTGAATTCTCATATTCGGCAAGGCATTGCGAGCACATGGGAAATGATTGCATAGACGTTTGTTGTCGATCATAGGGAAGGCTTTGAATAATGCTAAACCGTGGACCACAACGAGTACATGAGATAAATGGATGACGATAACGACGATTCTTTGGATCCAACATCTCTCGCTTACAGTCCTCGCAAAGACAAAGGTCGGGCGTAATTGCTCCTAGGTGCTCGCCTTCGCTTCTACTCGCTTGTATTACGAAGTCTGCTAGCTCTTGAAAATCACTTGGTTGCTTACGAATGGAATGAATTTGTGCTGGCGCAGGTAGTTTGTATGTAATCTGGTCAACAAAATTCTCCAATTCTTGCAATGTCGCTTCTGCATGTACAGCAACGCCTTGGGGGGTATTGCACACCCATCCGCAAATAGAAAGAGAACGCGCAACAGACAAGACGAACGGCCTAAAGCCAACGCCCTGAACGCGTCCCTCCATGAAGATGTCGAGGGCAACGAGGCTCATTGAAGAATCTGTCACAACTGAATTGTGGCGCTTTGCGCTCCGTCTTTGGGGACGATGCTCACAAGTACTCTGCCATTTTTTGTGCACCAATTGGTGACATCCGCTGAAAAAGTATGGCAGTCTGCAATTACTTCGAGGGTTGTGCCCTTGGGGAGTATGTTGGCTTTGATCGCAAGTTTTAGAACGGGTTGTGGGCATTTTAATCCGCGGCAATCGAGTACTTCAGTCATGGTTGGGCTCCTTGTTGATTTTGGTTTCGGCTATTGTTCCATCAGATGAACGTAAGATAGAACGGGTTGCATTTCCAGTTTGATGCAAGTTGACTTGCAATGGCATTTTGCCAGGAAGATTATGGGTTGCACAACTCATGCAAGGATCATAGGTTCGAAAAGCCATTTCCACAAGATTGAGTAAGCCGTCGTCGACGTTCCCCTTATGGATAAAGGCTTTTGCGGCACTTTGAATGTTCATACTCATCGCCGCAACGTTGGCTAAGCTTGCTACAATCATATTTGCGCTGGTGATTATTCCATTCGCATCTGCGGTGTAATGGTGAATCAATGTTCCGCGTGGCGCTTCAACGATGCCCACGCCTTCCGTTGGTGTGCCAAGATTCATATTGCGAATTTCTGGAGCAAGGAACGCTTCGTGTTCAATGAGTTGTTGAATGCGTTCTGCATTGTTAAGAACTTCGACTAACCGCGCCCAATGATTGGCGAGAACGCTATGCACAATTTTTCCGCCCATGGCTTTTTCGTAGACCATGCGTTGCTCTTGTGCGAGCGGGGTGGACATAGTTTCAGAAACGTTCATGCGGGCTGTGGGAGCCACGCGATACATGCCTGAATTAGGGCCATCGACAAAACCTTTCCAACCAATTTTGCGTAGGTATGGGAACTTTACGTATGTCCATGGCTCTACATGTTCTGCGATGATAGATGCGTAATCTTTGGGCTCGAACGTGATAAATTCTTTGCCCTTCTGATCGACTACGCGAATGTTGCCGTCATAAAAATCGGGATGGCCATTGCTATCGATCATGCCCATGTAATACGTTTCACAACGGTAAACATCGCCTAAGAGTAAGTCGCGGTATGTCGCATTTTTCCACACAATGTCATCGAATATTTTAAGTGTGAATTGCGCAAAGTTCACTGCGTCTTTCGAAAATTCGCGCAGACTTTCGCGAATTTCAGTTGTCATCTGTTTGGATACACCGCCTGGTAAGCCTAGTACTGGATGGATTGCGCGGCCTGCAATTTGGTCAATGAGCTTGCGTGCGCGTTGACGAATCTCTATGACTTGCTTACCGACTTCGACTCCGACTTTATCGATTACACCGAGTATATTGCGTTCTTGCTTGGGTGCATTGGGGCCAACTACAAAGTCGGGGCCACCCAAGAAATAGAAGTGCAAAATGTGATCTTCAAAGACGTGCAGATTGTAGTAGACTTCGCGAATTAAGCGCGCGGTGATCGTTGGTTCAACATTGAACAATGCATCGAGAGCTTTGGTGGAAGCCATGTGGTGAGCGCCAGGGCACACTCCGCAAATGCGACTTGTGATCTGTGGCATTTCTTCGGCAGGGCGGCCTTCTGCAAATTTTTCAAAGCCACGCAAGTCGGGTAATTGTAGATACGCCTTGTCGACATCTCCAGCGTCATCCAAAAAAATTTCAATTTTACCATGGCCTTCTAAACGAGTGATAGGGTCGATGGAAATCTTCTTTCCTTGAATCAGATTGCTCATGGCTTAACCTCCTTACGCTTGCTTCCTAAGAAGGAACTACTCATAGAATATCGGTAAAATGTGCCTGCAGGATCGGGAATGCCGTCGAGAGCTTTGGCTATTTGTTCTTCACTTTCGCCCTCCATCACACCGCCTAATGCTGACAACATGCGGGCTCCTTGATCCTTGCTGCCAACGGGCCCCATGCAGCCTGTGCAGGGCATGTTTCCTTGGATACATGGATATCCGCAGCCACTTCGCGTAGCTGGTCCCATGCAAAGGATTCCTTGATTCAGAAAGCATTGTGTAGGATCAGCCTGCACATGAATGAGTCTTTTAAACTCTGTGATGGTGAGTGTTTCTGGCTTGGTGGCATTGCGATCGCAAGATTGGCAAAGAGCAACATCGGGGAGCAGTACAGAACCCTTGGGAGGCAATTTGCCAGAAAGAATTGCGCTGAGTGCAGCAAATACCATATCACCATTTGGCGAACAACCGGGTAGGTAATAATCCACATCAATCACATCATCGAGTTGATACACGGTGTCGTAAAAAGCAGGGAGCTCCATAGGATAACCTTCTGCGGTCTTGCTATGTTCCATGGGCACCACGCCATCGGGATTCACATTTGTGGGCGAATGCAGGTATGATCTGTCGAAAATGGAGGCTTTGCTTTTGAGGTTTGCGAGAGCTGGAATTCCACCCGTGCAGGCGCAGCTTCCGAAGGCCACTACGAGCTGGGATTTGCGTCGTAAAAGTTTGGACATTTCTTCTTGCTCTGAAGTGCGGATGGCGCCATTGATTAAGCTGACCACAATTTCACCATCAGCGAGCGCTTCTACATCGCTTAGCTTAGGATCCATGGCGCAAGGCCAGAACACAAAGTCCACCAACTCTCGTACTGCAAGAATGCGTTCGCCCAAGTCCACGATGGATTCATCGCAACCACCACACGAACTGCACCAGTAAATAGCTGCTTTAACCTTAGGCATGAGAAATCTCCTGCGCTACGCTTCCCGAAATAACAAGCGGTCCTAGGTTGCGCACTCGCTCCGTCATTGCCATGGTGACTTCTTGGAATTTTTGTCCTTCACCAGCGGAAACCCATTCGAGCATAAAGCGATCTTTGTCTATGCCAAATTGAAATAGCATGCGCTCAAAGAGTCGGAAACGGCGGAGCGTCTTATGATTTCCATTGCGGTAGTGACAATTGCCTGGGTGACAGCCCATGACCATTACGCCATCGGCACCTTCGCGAAAGGCTGCAACGACATGTTCTGGATCGATTCGGCCACTGCACATAACACGCACAAGGCGAACGTTAGCAGGGTATGCGAGCTTTTGCCCGCCTGCGCTGTCGGCTCCACCATACGAACACCAATTGCACACAAAGGCGACAATGCTTGGTTCGAAATTAGCCATGGAGAACCCCCTTCACTTCTGCGAGCAATTGTTCGTTGGTAAAATGTCTTGCTGTGATTGCGTTGCTTGGGCAGGTTGCCGCACAGGTTCCACAGCCTCTGCAAATTGCTTCATTGATCGTCGATGATTTCTTTTCTTGGTCAAAGCGAATCGCTTTGTATGGACACGAAGAAATGCACATTTTACAACCCGCACAAATGTCGGGATTGATATTTGAAATCATTGTTTCGAGTTCGATTGTTCGGCCAGGAACCAAGCGACTCAAGGCTCTGCCGACTGCTGCTTGTGCCATCGTGACGGATTGAACTGCGTGACTAGGTTGCAGGCAAGAACCTGCCAGAGCAATGCCATCAAGGACTGAGCCAGTACTATTCAAAATTGGGTGATCGCTTTTGAAGAAGCCATGTGGATCTAGTTCCACATTTAGAATCGATGCAAACTGCTTGGCTTTATCTCCTAGATGAAATCCGGTGGAGAGAACAACCATATCGACACAAAGCGGCTCTTGACCTGGGATTGTTACGTTGATTTTCCCATTAGCTTGTTCTGCAATTTTTACTTGTTCCAAATTTTTGCATGCAATCATTCTAGTGCCGGCTTGAATTTGATGCTGCAAAAAGTGCTCGGCTTCTGCACCAGGAAATACGATGCGATCGTGAATGTTGTACACGACTGCTTCGGGTATTTGTTTGCGAATGATTTCGCCCGCCATGATTGCGTTGACGCAACACACGCCCGAACAATAGGAAAGCCCATCGGAACAGAGCGAGCCTGCACAGTGCAACACTGCAATGCTTTGTGGAACAGTTCCGTTCCGCATTTGCAACTTGGCTTGGGTTGGCCCATTGGAACAAGTAAGGCGCTCAAATTCAGCGTAGGTAAATACGTTGCTCTTTCCGTTTAAGCCCATGCGTGGTAAATCTTTTGGAGTGTAGACTTCGGCTCCAATGGCAACGATAACTGCGCCACATTGGACTTCGACAATTTCCTCTTTCTGTGCGAAGTCAATCGCACTGAATGGGCAGTTCTCAATGCAAGCTTGACATTCATTGCCTTGAAAATGCAGGCAATGTTCTTGGTCAATTGCAGCTGCAGAAGGGACTGAGCCAGGGAACAGAGTGTATATGGCTTTGTGGGTTCCCATACCTAAATGAAATTCACTTTGCATATCCACAGGACAAGGTTCAAAACAAGCTTCACAACCAATGCATGCGTCGGTAACAAAGCGAGCTTTCTTGCGGGCAATCACAGTGAATTGTCCAAAGAATCCGAGCACATCGGTAACGGTTGCTCCGCTGACAACGGTAATATTTGGGTTTTCGCGAATGGCTGAAAGCCTAGGTGCAAGTAGACATGGCGCGCATTCACTCATGGGTGCAAGGTCTTCAACCTTGATCATTTCTCCGCCCAAGGAAATTTCTTTTTCGAAGATGGTTACTTTTCGCCCTGCCTCTGCAGCTTGCAATGCCGCTTCGATTCCCGCAATCCCTCCACCAATGACCACCATATCTGTTTTGCATTCTACATGCTGACTTGGAAGGTCAACTTGTAGAACTGAACGATTGAGCGCTGCTTGAATAAGGCTGCGTGCTTTGAGCGTTGCTTGGGTTTTGTCTGGTGTAACCCATGCGCATTGTTCACGAATGTTGGCCATGCTCATTTGGGCTGGGTTAAGCCCAACTCGAGTCGCACAATCTTCGAAGGTTTTAAGGTGCAACTTGGGTGAGCAGGCAGCCATGACTGCGCGTTTACTGCCTTGTTCTTTCAATGTTGTTTCAATAAATTCTTTTCCAGCAGGAGCACAAAGAAAATCGTGCGTATAAACATGATCGACGCCAGCGTTAGTTTTTGCCCACGCTTCTAAGGCTTCTAGGTCTACGAAGTCTGCAACGTTGGTTCCACACCGACATAAAAAAAGGGTTGTTTTTTCAGTCATGTTCTCGCTCCCATTCCAAAATGGTTTGTTCCACTCGATTCACAATGTGCGGCAATTGATTCATCACGTTCTCATGAGGGTGTTCTTGAAAGCTGGTGAAATCGCGACCTTCAATTCCAAGAATGGTGAGTGTTTGTGGCATGGAAAACCCAAAGCGTAAGCCCGTTTCCCATACTGTCGCAAGATTTAATCCATGAGTGTCAATAAGACGCGCTTGCCGAGTAGGTTGTAAGTCTTGCAAAGAAAATTCTAAGCATGAGCCTGGTTCATTTTCGAATGTTCTTACGGCATCCATTAAGATGACATGTTTGCGACCTACAAGTTCAGGCAAAAGATCCATACCGCTTGAATAATTTTCAACAAAGTCTGTGTGCAAACTTTGGCTTATTTCTTCTAGTAGGCGTAAAGCAATTAATGCGGCGGAGTCGTCGCAAAGTAAAGAATTCCCCATGGCAATCACGGCGTTGGGCTTAGTCATGTTTCCCTTGAGATTTTGAATCGTGAAGTTGCTTTTTCTCGAAGCAAATTCACGTAAGGCCTAAAAGGAGGAGCGTGCCAACAAAGAGCAAAACTCCTGCAACCATTTTGCGGATCTTTTGAATAGCAATGCTATTTGAAAAATGTTGATGTGCTTTGAAACCAAGAGACAGTAGGATTGCGGAGCTTACGGTGAATCCACTGAAGTACATTAGTGCGCTTGAATTGGCTGGCATTTCTGCTCCATGTGCAAACCCATGGAAGATTCCTGCACCAAGGATTAATGGCCACATATTTTTTGTGGGAACTTTGAATGCGATTAGAGCACCGAAGACCATCAAAGACGTTGCGATACCAAACTCAATCCCTTTAGGTGCGATTTCATTTGTACCCAATGTTGCTCCGAAGAGTAAACCAAGTATGAATGTAAGAGGAATTGCGCAAGAGTTTAAAAAGCCTTTGTGCTGAAAGGTAATCCAGCCAATGGCGAGCAGGGCAAACATATGATCCCAGCCCGTAAACGGGTGGAGAATTCCATTGATGATGGAGGGCTGGTCGTGCGTGTTGTGAGCCCAGCAAGAAAACGGAATCACAAGCAGCATGAATAAAAAAGATCGTGTCATTTGTCCCCCCTGAAATACAGTTGTATCTACTGATTCTGTACGTTCATCATACAGAACATCAGAGGGGAATTCAACCGAGAAGAACGCGACTAATAAAGATTAATTCGCGACAAAGAGAATGTTTATTGACGAAGAAAGTGTGAGAAAAGTTTGTCCATCCCGAGTCCTGATTTTGCACTGATCTCTATGCATTTTACTTGGGGGGATAGACTTTTACATTCCTGCTCAGCACGAGCAACATCAAAGTCTACATAAGGTTGCAAATCAATTTTTGTGATTACTAGGGTTGATATGCGGCTAAAAATCGAGGGGTATTTCAAAACCTTATCGTCACCTTCTGTTACTGAGAGTAATGCAATTTTTTCGTGCTCTCCCAAGTCATAGCTTGCAGGGCAAACAAGATTCCCCACATTTTCAATTACGAGTAATTTTGTTTTTGATAAATCGAGGGAAGGAATTTTTTCTCCGACGCTTTTCGCATCTAAATGACAAGCTCCTTGGGTTTCAATTTGTATTGCTTGGCACCCTGCATCTCTTATGCGTACAGCGTCGCGGTCTGTTTGCAAATCGCCAACAATCACAGCCATTTGTTCACCAAGTCTACTTGCAAGTGCTTGGAGCAATGTTGTTTTTCCACTTCCTGGCGATGATATCAAATTGATTACATGGATTTTGTGTTGTAAAAATAATGAGCGATTCGCTTGAGCGAAATCCTGGTTTGCTTGCAGTACTGGAATTTGCAAATCAATTTTGCGGAGGCGATTATTCAAAAATATTGTACTCGGATGTTTACACCCACATTCTTCACACATAAGGTTCCTCGCCAAGGGTTGCGCTGACTAATTGCAATTCATTTCCGCTGAGAATGGTTCGTTTCCAAGAACGGCAATGCGGGCAAAATGACATTAGGTCTTGGACTTGATAATCGCTCAAACATTCTTCGCAATGAATTTTAACTAGGGTTCGCTGGATGCTTAAAGCAGGTGATCCAAATCCGCGAGCAAGTGCAACCGTAGGAAAACAGAATTCAAGGCTGTCCGCAGATACGCCTGAAAGTGGCCCAATACAAAGTTCAACCTTCACGAGAGCATGGGGTGAACCAAGTTGGCGTTCGATCAAGTCGAGAATGCTATCTGCAATGGAGACTTCATGCATGGTTCAATACTGCCATTATTCACATGGATAAAAAGGATTTATTTCTTTGCTTCGGTGGGTGGATTTAGCACATTGGCTAAACTTTCGTGCAACAAACTTTCCGCAAGATTTTCTTGAAAGACAACACTTCCTGGTTCTCGAACAAGAGCGAGACATGGAGCTTTCTTGAGAGGGTTCGCATTAAAAGCGCTTTCATAAACAGCGTTACAATCCACCACATCAGCCAGTTTGAATAACGACATTCGCTTGAGTAATTCCACAAAGGCTGGCACACTTGCTCTTACCGTTGTTCCGGCTCGATTAGAAATGTCAAACATACAAAGGATGCCTTTGCAGAGTGCTTGGCCTGAATGCAGCGGTGTTTTGCTTTGATGGACAAGTAAAGCCTCGGTGATCGGTTGTGCAAACTTTAGCATGGCATCTTTGGAGGTGTCGCTGATGTTCAATGAACGCACAGAGACTCGTGCTGCAAAGCACATTCGCGCAAGTTCAATGACTGCAGCCTCTTCTTTCTTGATAACTTTATCCCATGTTTTGGTAATGGCTTCGAGCATGTCGCTTCCGCCAAAGAATGCATAGCGTAACATTTCGATGCAATCGTAAACGTAGGTTGCATCTGCTTGTGAGATGAAGTCTGTGATGTCAAACCAAACTAGCGACGCGTCGTAAGGAAATGCGGCAAGGTTCTTTGCTTGAGAACCATGGACTGTTCTGACCGCGCCAACAGACGCATCGAGGAATGCGCCGATGGAAAGTGGTACGACCAAAAACGCAATACCCCCTAAATACGAGGCTGCGACAAACCCTGCAATGTCGAGCACACTTGCGTTTCCAAATCCAATGATCACCGCAGAGGAATCGATTCCTTCTGCTGCTAGCTTATCGATGATCGTGCTGCATTGTGAATAGGTTTTATTCGTTGCTATATCGGGGATAACAACACTAAAACATCCGAGTTCTTGATTCCATTTATCCAGGATGTCTTTAGACTTCGCTTGACTTTGTTGGTCGCAGATGAGTACGTAGCGAGCACCAGGAAATTTTTCAAGCACGGTAGCTGGAAATGCTTCCGCCATGTCTTTGCCAATGAATGTTTCAACGGAATGTAGTCCATAGTTTGTTACATCAAATGAAAAACCTGATTTCCTAGGCACTAGATCGGTAACGTAGCTCGCTAAGCTATGAGCAGAGTGGCTTTCTGTAGAGATCTGGCTATTCGTAGAACTCAGAACAATATTGGGAGGTTGGAAATTGAACTTCTTTGAAAGATCCGTAAGCTTTTGCGCTAACGCTATTTTTTGCACTGGTTTGAATAAGTATGCCTGCACACCAGCTTGAACAGCGGCAACGATATTTTTTTTCTCGCCATCGGTAGTGAGAAGAATAAACGGAATTTTTGAAAATTCTGGCGTTGCTCTTACATAGCGCAGAAAGTCTAAGCCAGTTTCTCCTGGCATATGAAAATCAGAAATAATTAAATCGAATTTTTTCCGTTGCATGTGTGTGCGAGCTTCCGCGACATTGGCTGCTTCACTGATGGAATTGTATCCCAGTGCGTGCAAGACTTCGAGAGTCATGTAGCGAATCATCTTTGAATCGTCGGCAATTAGAATTTCCATGAAAGATCTCCATTTAAAGTCTGTATGGGCGGCGCTTCGTAATAAGAACTTTGCCCAATTACTTTGTGTACAAAATCGATGTTTGTTCCATACATGCTTTCCATCGATCCAAGGAATAGCGCTCCATCAGGATCTAGTGCATCGCGAAGTTGACTAAGGACTTGTGTCTTTTGATCGGGTGCGAAATAGATGATCACGTTTCGACAAAAGATCACGTCGAATTTTCCGAGATCGTTCCATGGGCGCGTGAGATTGATGCATTTAAATTCGATTTGGTTGCGTAGAGTGGGGGTGATTGTCCACTGTCCTTTTTGCTTTATAAAGAAACGTTCCTTGTCGGCATCCGTGATTGATTGTCCTAATTCAAGATCAGTAAACACACCTAATTTTGCTCGCTCGAGAGCGCGAGTCGAAATGTCGATTGCAGTAATGGAAACGTCTTGTGCAGACCAATTACTTTGCGCAGAAAGCCAACGGTTGACACAGATTGCAATCGTGTAAGGTTCTTGTCCAAAACTACAGCCGGCAGATAGAATGCGAATGCGAGGTGCTATGCGAAGTCGTTGGCGGTCTTTACGCAGTGCTGCAGCGGGCAAAATCGTGTCCATGAGAAGTTGAAAATGTTGTGGATCGCGGAAAAAACTACTCTCATGGGTTGTCATTGTTTCAATGGTTGCACGGATTAAGTGCGAACTCCCTTTGGTGAGAACTAAGAAAAAATCGGAGAATGATTTACACCGTTCTTTTTCAAGTAGATCGCTCATTCTTGTTGAGAATAGGTAGCGTTTGCTTTCGGGAATATCGATCCCTGTTTCTTTTAGTAAGAAATCTCGAAGGAGTGTGAACTCGATGTCAGAAATTTGCATTATGTGCCTCCCACCAATTCGCATACGCGATTTGCCAGAAGGGTTATGGGGTGAATCTCGTCTGCGAAACCAGCTCGCACAACGCTTCCCGGCATTCCCCACACAACGGAAGAATGTTCATCTTGTACAAGTATTTTTGCACCCTTGTTTTTTAAAATACCAGCACCAATTGTGCCATCGCTTCCCATGCCTGTAAGAATCAAAGCCACCGCTCGCTCACTCAATGTCTGTGCAGCAGAGCGAAACAAAACATCCACAGCAGGCTTACATCCATTTTCGGAAGGGCCATCACTAAGGCGCAGTTGTAAATGGTGGGTTGAGTCGCGCTCAAGCGAGCAATGACGGCCACCTGGAGCAAGGTAGGCTCTGCCGGCCACCGGTATTTCTCCTTCTGTGGCTTCACTTACGCGTATTTGGCATTTACGATCGAGGGTTTCCGCCATCGCCACAGTAAACTCTTTAGGCATGTGCAGAACAATAAGAATAGGTACGGGGCATGATTCTGGGATCATGGGCAAGAGTTCCATTAACGCTTCTGGGCCGCCTGTTGAAACGCCGATCAATATGGCTTCGTATTTTGAAATGCGTCTCTGTCTATTTGGGAAAGGAATGATTTCTTGAACCGTTGCTTTTAGTTGTTCCGTCGCAATCACGTCTTGCGTTTTACCAATCTGTGCCATGCGTGAATATTGTTTGATTGAGCAGCAACGAATTTTTGAAAGCAGCAAATTGGAAACCGTGAGGCTGCTATCTAAGTCGGGAATAACATCAAAAGCGCCCATTGCAAGAGCATTTACCACATAATGAGCAAGGTCATTTCTTTTCCCTAAAATAATGATGCCGATTGAGTTTGAAATGCTTTTGCATTGATGGGTAAATTCAACTAACTCAGAGCTGCTTTCCACAAGCACAATCGCTGGGGTTTGTTCGCGCACAAGCTCAATGCCCGCCTGCGTTCCTTGTACACAACCGACGATCTCTAAATCTTGAGTGGCATGAATGAGCTCAAGGAGAGCTTCATTTGAAGCCATGCTTAATACAACCGCAATTCGAGTTTTATCTCCAATGCTTGTCATGCATCGACTCCAAGGATAGCACCTGGTTTTAGGATCACTAATGGAAGAGGTTTTAGCCTTAATACGCCGTCAACAAAGGGGCGATAGATTGTTGGCAAATTTGTTGGTGGAGCTTCAATTTGATAGTGTTCCGTAGTAACAATATCACCGATCGCATTCACCAAAAATCCAACAGGAATGGAGCCGACGGCATCAATGTCAAAATCAGGGTTGTAATCGGAGACGGATGCAATTTCACTGGATGTTTTTAGAATAATGATTTGTGAATTTTCGGTAATGCGCTGCTCTGGACCGCCAAGGCTCACGCCAATATCCAACACCACCACTACTTGTCCTCGAATATTTACCACGCCATTAACATCGCGTACTTTGAGTGGTACAGGTGTGATATGTTCTGCAGCTGTGATTTCTTTGACAATCCGAATATCAAATCCAAAAAGACCTCCATGCAAATGGAACGAGACAAATTGTTGAGGTCTTGTTGCCTTTGTTTCAGTCATGCTCCGCCACCCGGTTTGCTACGCCCAGTAGGGCTTCAATGGTTTCACCAAGCAAAGGCAAATTATTCTTTGAACGAAATTCATCGAAGCCTGCATCTAGTGCGCGCGGCTGCATGGCCTTCTCATCAACAGCAGACATTCCAACCAGAGGAATATTATGGAAGAGCTCATTTGCTTTGAGTTGCCTTGCAAGGTCTAAGCCATCCATGATGGGCATTTCAATATCGCTTACCACGCAATCAATGTGAGTATGCAGAATAATTTCGAAAGCTTCTTTTCCATTGTTAGCCGTAACAACTTCAAGCCCCATGCCTCGAAGGTAAGAACTTGCGAGTGCACGGTAGAGCGAAGAATCTTCAGCGAGTAATATGCGGCTCTTGATCGTTGGTTGGTCAATGGATGAGAGCCATCCGGGTTCAACGATATCGACCAAGGAACATAGATCGAGCAAGGTTGTTGCTTGGCCATTTACAATCTGCGAACCGATAATAGAGGCTTGTTCGCCAGAATGAATCGATGAGTTGCTGTCTATTTCTACAATGTCGATAATGCGAGCTGCAGCAATGCCTACAGGCCTTCCAATCTTTGGAATGATCGCATGAATATATTCACTATCATAGTGTGATGTTATGCCGGTGAGAGCGTTTTCAATTCGAACCAAAGGAATTAAACTATTGCGGAAGCAAAGAAATTCGCGACCGCCAGCGATCTGAATTTCTTTGGTACTAACCTCATCAACTCGCATGAGCAAACACAATGGAATGGCAAAGCGTTCTGTGCCATTTGTAAAGACGAGCATCTTTTGCAATTCATCAATACTTGAATGCTGTTTGGTTGTTCGTTTTTCTGTTTTTTCTGAACAAACGCCACCAATCAAAGCGAGTTCTGCAACGTCAAGAATCAGAGCCGTGCTACCGTCTCCGAGTACCGTGACTCCTGCGTATGCCTTGCTTGCTTTCAGTCGATCATGCAGAGGTTTCACCACAATCTCTTCGGTGTCTACAATACGCTCTACACATAGACCGAAGGTGTCGCTGCCAACGCGCAATACGATGATGTAAAGTGAATTATCCACCGAGATTCGACGGTCGCGTGGACCGGCACGTTTTTCGTCGTTGGCGTTGTCGCTTTTTTGTCTACGATCAGGAGTTTCTTTGCGGCGGTCTGGTTTCTTTTGCCCAGTCGATGGATCAACAAAATTTGGTTTGATATTAAATGTTTTTGACAAGCGGATTAAAGGAAGCATTTTGCCGCGTAGCCAGTACACTTCACTATTTTCGATGGTCTGAATTGATTGAAAAACTTCTTCGCCATGTAGCCAAACAACTTCAATAACACTGACTTGTGGAATAGCGAAGCATTGATCTTCAACAGCAAGAATGATCGCTGGAATGATTGCGAGAGTAAGTGGTAGCCGGATTGAAATGGTAGAGCCTAGCCCTGGTGTGGATTGAATCTCAACAATCCCACCAAGCTTTATGAGTGAGGCGCGAACAACATCCATACCCACTCCGCGCCCAGAAACATCGGTGATTTTTTGTGCGGTTGAAAAGCCAGGAAGGAATATCAAATTAAGTGTTTCTCGATCAGAAAGAGCATCGACTTGAGCGCGAGTCATGATCCCTTTTTCCACCGCAGCCAAGCGAATTTTTGTTGGATCTATTCCTTTGCCATCATCTGAAACATCAATGTTTACAAGGCCTGCCTGGTGTTGGGCAGAAAGACGAATGTGCCCCACCGCGGGCTTTCCACTTTGCCTTCGTTCTTCGGAAAATTCTACTCCGTGATCGACCGCGTTGCGAACCAAGTGGGTTAAGGGCTCTACAATTCCATCAATAATACTTTTATCGAGTTCTACATCAGATCCAGTTATTTCAAGCTCTAGCTCTTTGCCAAGGCTACGTCCTAAATCTCGAACAACGCGAGTAAAACGGCTAAAGACATTGCCCACAGGCTGCATGCGTGTGCGCATCACTGTGCGTTGAATGTCGGAGGTGACAACATCAAGGCGTTGATTTACCGTTGAAATTTCGCGGGCATTTCCACTCGCTTGTAATTGCATGGAGCGATTGCGAACTACAACAAGTTCTCCAGCAAGATTCATCAGCTTATCTGCAATTTCTACTGGAATACGTACGGTTTGTTCTTGTGTACGTACTGTTGATGTGTGCTCGGGTGGGGGCTGCGGATTTGCTGTGGGGGTCTGTTTTGCTTGTGGTGCCGCAGGCTTGGGGTCTTCTATTGCGGCAATAGGTGCTTCGTAAGCAGGGAAGTTCTCTGGTTTGTATTGAATGTAGTGCAGAGGTTCAATTTGCAAGCCTGGGAGCAACACCTCGGGGTCATCGATCATCGTTGCCAAAAGGAACGAGCAAGTGCTGAACGAAGGTGCTTGATCAATGAAGAGATTCGTCTCGGGTTTTGTCGCGAGAATTGTTCCGACCGAACTGATTGTTTCTAGCAATGCAGCAGCAGTACATTCATTGCGTGAACATTCCTTCACTGCATCGACGGAAATTTCAAAGATATGCAAGCCTTGATTCTTAGCTTCTGATGTATCATAATGACGGAGATTGAATATGGATTTAGATGAACTTGCTGATGGTGTCTGGAGCTGTTCTGATTGAGAAGGACCTTGTGCTGCGATTGCGTGTAGATGTTGAAGTGTTTCTTCTGCACCATCTAATGTTCCTTTACCCGAAAAAATTCCAGTCTTAACCTTATCGATTCCTTCTAGTAAAACCTGCGTTATTTCAGGATTGGCTGTGAGAGAGCCATCGCGGAGTAAGCCTGCAACATTTTCCATTGCGTGAGTAAATTCTTTAATACTGTCAAAATTAACGCAGGCCGCGCCGCCTTTGATTGTGTGTAGCGCACGGAACAGTCTGTTCACCGTTTCTTTATTGCTAGAACTGTCTTGTTCTAAGGCAAGAATGTCTTCCTCGGCAGTAGCAATGTGCTCCTGTGCTTCGGTGATAAATTCTTTAATGAGATTCGCGAGGTTCATGCGATGTGCTCGTTGAACATGACGCTAGTCAATAATTTTCAATACGGCATTTAGCTTCTCGACATTGTCGCTGACTTGTGAAAGCGAGCTAAACATGCTCTGGATATCCTCGGTGAAACTAATGGCAGCCTTCTTGGAATTTTCCATGATTTCTCCCGTGGTTTGCGCCATAGAATGGGTGCCGTCGATTCTTTCATTAACCTCGGTGACTGTTTTTGCTGCCCCCGCAATATTCTTTGCGACGACGTTTGCGCCTTGTGCTATTTCGTTGATGTTGTGTGCGACTTGCTTTGATGCGTGTGCCGCTTCTGCGATGCGCCTTGCAATCTCGCCAGAGCCTGTAGACGCTTGGGAAATATTGCGTGAAATATTTGTGGTTGCAAGTGTTTGCTTTTCCACCATATCCGAAATAACTTTCTGTAAATTGTTGATAGTATTGATGATGTTTGATATCAATAATATTGCGGCGACGGCTTTTTGTGTATCGCCTTGGATTCTTTCAATGCGTGCAGAAATGTCTTCGGTAGCCGTTGCTGTCTGCTTCGCGAGTTCTTTCACTTCGTTGGCAACCACTGCGAATCCACGACCCGCATCGCCTGCGCTTGCAGCTTCGATTGCTGCGTTGAGTGCGAGTAAATTGGTCTGTTTTGCAATGACTTGAATGACGCTGGTGACCTTGCCAATCTCATTGGCACTTTTGCCTAGCATGTTCATGATTTCAGATGTCTCTTTCGCTGCTGCAGATGCGTTGTCTGCAACTGTGGTCCCTTCACGAGCATTTTGTGCCACGCTTGAAATTGCATTTGAAAGCTCTTTGACAGCACCATCGACTACGTTGAAATTGCTTGACATTTCTTCCGCAGTTGTAGCTACGGAAACCATTGTGGTACTGATTTCTTCTGAAGTGCTTGCGACTGTATTGATGTTGGTTGAGATTTCCTCTGCGGCCGTTGCGACAGTGGAAATACTCGACGCCATTTTTTCTGAAGCTTTGGAAAGATCTTTGGTGTAATCTTCAAGAATCTTAACCGCTTCAATTCCTTCGCTTGTTTTCACGTCATTATCAAGAATTGTGGTTGCCATTTTTTCTGAAAGCTTTTTCTGCGTGTCGGCTGCAGCAGAAATATTCTGTGCCTGTTTAGAAATATCAGATTGGGTTTTGTCGATGAAGCGATTGAATTCAGTAAAGAGTTCGCCAAGCTCATCTTTGGAGGTTACCGACAAATGTTTGATTCCCACCTCTGAACCTTTGCGATCCACAAGGCTTCGTACATACAGAATGGATTGATTTAAAGGATTGGTAATGCTATGGCCAATGCGTGATGAAAGGAGAATGAGTAAGATTAAAACGAGCAGTGTGAATCCAACAAATCCCTTGAGAAACAAAGCGCTCATTTGATTGGCTTTGGCCTCATCGTCAGAGCTGCGTTGGTTTGCGAGTTTTACTGCTTCATCAATTGCCGTGCGGTGGATGTTGTAATACTCCTTTAATGTTTTCTGGAGTAAGTCTTGTGCTACTGGGTAGTTGCCTGCTGCAATTGCGGGTAGGTATTCTCTGTTCACACATGCATAGAACTGCACTGCTGGTTGATATGCCTTGTCCGTGATTGTTGTCTTGATTGCTCCATCAGGAAGTTCTTTTAACCAAAATTCCCTCCGAGTCATGTAGTCTTTTTCAAGGTTCTGTAGCCGTTCTTTTAAGGTGCGAATTACGGCTGTGTCGCCTTCGTTTGCAAGCTGCTCTACGGTAAGGTACGATTCGATTAAGTACAGGGGTGGAGGGAGAATGTCGGCAACTAAGTCTTTGCCTTGTGCTATTTGCTTGTAGAGATCACCATTGATGCGTAAAGTTGAGATTGTTGCATAAGATGCGAGGCTGTATATAAGCAATGCAAGGACAGAAAAAACGACTATAGAAGAAATCTTCTTGCTGATGCTAAGGTTGCTGAGAAACACCATTGTTCTTCCTGGGTACAAGTGCAGACTTGTCCCATTGTATCACCAATTGAATTCGTTGTCAAATTAGCGAATGGAAGGAAACGTTATGACGAGTGCGGCCTTATAACGAGGTTAAATTCTTGCAACCCCTGAATCGCGTGCAGCCTTAGATACTGCTGCGGCAACAGCGTTTTTTACTCGTGGATCAAATGCCGGAGGCATGATATAGTTTGCGTTCAACTCAGCATCGGAAACCAGCGATGCAATGGCATGGGCTGCTGCGAGATTCATCTGCTGATTGATATCCGATGCGCGAACATCTAGAGCACCACGGAAAATGCCGGGAAATGCGAGGACATTGTTGATTTGGTTGGGGTAGTCTGAACGGCCTGTTGCGACAACCTTTGCACCTGCTGCATGAGCCTGCGGAGGCAAAATTTCTGGGGTGGGGTTTGCACATGCAAAAACAATTGCGTCCTTTGCCATGGTCTGCACCATCTCTTGAGAAAGCGCATTTGGGGCAGAGACACCAATAAAAACATCGGCGCCAACAATGACATCGGTAAGAGAGCCGCGCTTCAACTTGCGGTTAGTGATTGCCGCAAGTTCTTTCTTGGCTTCGTTCAGGTTCTCACGCCCTTCCCAAATAGCGCCTGTACGGTCGCAGAGAACCACATCTTGCAGTCCACATGAAATTAAAAGTTTGGTGATTGCTGTGGCTGCTGCGCCAGCGCCATTGACTACGATAGATACCGAGTTAAGATCTTTCTTTACGACTCGTAAAGCGTTGAGGAGCCCTGCGAGAGTAACCACCGCAGTTCCATGCTGATCATCGTGGAAAACGGGAATATCGCAGCGCTCTTTTAATTTGCGTTCGATTTCAAAACAGCGTGGAGCAGAAATATCTTCGAGGTTAATGCCGCCAAAAGAACCTGCAAGCAGTGCCACCGTATTCACAATATCATCCACATTGGTGGAGCGAATACACAGCGGAAAAGCATCGACATCTCCAAAGGCTTTGAATAATGCGCACTTGCCCTCCATTACGGGCATTCCAGCTTCGGGGCCAATATCCCCAAGGCCAAGAACTGCAGTGCCATCAGTAACAACAGCAACCAAATTATGGCGGCGAGTATACAAATAGGAGAGATTCACATCTTTCTGGATCGCAAGACATGGCTCCGCGACGCCTGGTGTATAAGCAATGGCGAGATCTTCCTTTGTTCCAAGCGGAGCACGGGTTGTCACTTCAATCTTGCCTTGCCACAGAGCATGCATCTGGAGAGCTTTTTCTTTTGAGTCCACGGTTCACTCCTGAAAATGAGGAGCAAATATAGGTATTCATTGCTTTCACCGAAAAAGCCGACCTCAGAGAGGCCGGCCTTGAGAGATCAGTTCCAAAATCTCTCGGGAGAGTATGAATTCATGAATTCATAGAGTGGCAAAAATCACCAGCTCAAACCAAAGCCATAGGGATATTGTGGAGTATTTGTGTCGGTATAACCGGGGTCGCCGGCATGGATTGGAATTTGTGCAACGCTCTTGGGCCAAGTTATGGGGAGCTTGCCTGTAGGTGTAAAATCACCAAACAAAATATCGGCAATGCCAGCACCCTCTGTACCTGGGAGCCAAGCAGCCACAAGACCTGAAAGCTTGTTTAGTGTTGCTTGAGGAATCACCAAAGGCCTTCCAGAAATTAATACGAGTACAACAGGCTTTCCACTTTGCGCAGCAGTGTTGATCATTGCTTGATCAGCGCTTGAAAGTTGTGGACTTGCACTGTCACCTTGAAATTCCGCATAAGGTTGTTCACCGGTAACAACAAGGACAGCACTTGCATCGGTGGGGATTGAGTTTTGTGAAGTGCTTACAATCGTGGATGTGGTGACCGCGTTTTGCAGACCTTGCAAGATGGTTGTTGCTCCGCTGATGTTGCCCGCGCCGCCCTGCCACGAAAGGCTCCAGCCACCGCATTGTAAACCAGCGTCGTTAGCATGTGCGCCAATCACAGCAATCTTTTGGCCAGTCTTGGAGAATGGCAAAACGTTGTTCGAATCTTTGAGCAGCACAAGACTCTTGCGCACAGCCTCGCGCCCAATCGCTCTATGCTCAGTGCTACCAAGGGTTGCCGCATAGGTGGTGTTGCTCATTGGATTATCGAAAATACCCGCGCGAATTTTCGAACGTAAAATTCTGCGCACAGCATCATCGATGCGTGATTGAGGAACGGTACCTGCATTTACAAGGTTTTGCAAGGTGTATGTGAATGTTGCGTAAGAGTTTCCTCCATTAGAAGCTTCCATCGCCATATCTACGCCAGCATTGATGGCTGTAGCCAAGGCTGTTGAGTAATTACCGCTGATTTGTTCAATCGCATTGTAATCTGAAATCACAAAACCCTCAAAGCCAAGCTCTGTCTTAAGCACATCGGTAAGCCATAATTTATTGGCGTGATTCTTAGTGCCGCGAATGCTTGAATAGGATGCCATTACCGATAGCACATTTGCTTCGACTGCTGCGATGTAGCCTGGTAAATGAATTGCGCGAACCATCGAATCTGAAATCGTTGCATTGCCTTGATCTAGAAGGCCGCTGTGGCCAGTCCAACCTGCATTGCTTGTGCCAAATGCTGTTCCGCCATCGGCTAAGAAATGCTTTGCGGAACCAAGGATTCTCCAAGGTGCATCGAAGCGATTGCCTTGCAAACCACGAATGTATGCATCGCCCATCATCACTGCGTTATCGGGGCTTTCGCCAAAGCTTTCATAGGTGCGACCCCAGCGTTCATCGCGAGCAACGGCAATGCAAGGAGCGAAGGTGTAGTTCACTCCAGAGCCGAGAACTTCTTGTGCTGTGACTTCGCCCATGCGACGCACAAGTCCAGAATCGCGGGTGGCAGCGAGTCCAATATTATGTGGAAAGATTGTTGTGCCAGCCATCTTGGAATTGCCATGCACAGCATCAACACCATAGATCAAAGGAACCTTGTAGGTTGAGGCTAGAGCTGCCCGTTGTAGTGTATTGAAGTTCGGAATATTTTCATCGCCACCACTCAAAATGGAGCCTAAATCTGTGCTGGTGATTTCTGTGGTTGAAATATCAGCAAGGTCTGCTTGTACCATCTGTGCAATCTTTGCTGCGACAGTGAGTTTTGCCATAATGGAATCGATGCGAGTTTCGATGGGGTCTCTGTTTAACGTGATTGTACCTAAGTTTTTTACCGTATTGGCGGCTAAGTCAATCCACACAGGTGTGTAGCCTGCTTTGCGCACTTCAATAGCCCACGCGCTAGCCCCGAGTAGGGCTAAGGGGCGAGAGGGTAGGGAGCCTGTTGCAAATGATTGCCCCGCATTTTCACCCGTAAAAGCAGAAGTCATGGAGGCTTGGGTGTGTCCATTTTGCACAACGCGAAGCACATAAATGCCGATGGGCGCATTTTGCATAATGCCTTGTGGGTGGTCTACTTGTTGGATTCCTGTGCCCACAGGAATGTTTTGCGAAGCGACCACGCGACCAGTCAGGGAAAGGGCTTGCAGGGTTGCGGTGCCACTTGCATTTGATGTCCAACTTAAGGTTCCGTTTTGCGGTCTGAGCGTTTTCATTTTCACAATACCCGATGGACCACCTGTAACAGAATCGAGTGCAAATTTTCCGAGAGCATCGGAGCTTGTGTATTTTATCGGAAGTACCTGTGTGCCAGTCTTAAGTAGGATTGTGGCGTCTTGGATTGGGTTTGAGCTAGCATCGACAACGGTGCCTGTTAAATGAATGGTTTGTGCTTGAGCAAAGCTTGCTACAATGAGAACGATACAAAGCTTGTGCAACATGATAACTCCAAGGGAAAAACATTCGCCAAAACACCCAAGAGAACTCTAGGTTCATTTAACGTAAGAAAGCGTTTAACATTGCGAAATCTGTGTACCAGTGAAACCATAAATTACGAACCAAATACGCACCATGTGAATGATGTTCCCTATGGAATTGCAATTCTTCGCGTAAGAGATCCGCGGGTGGTTTGCAATGTCACAATCCAAATTCCACGCGTGTGAACCATTGAGCGAGTAAGGCTTTGAAGCTCCTGCCCTGGTGCTAGCGCAAAGGTTTGCACCATTCGCCCTTTGATGTCTTGAATGGATACAAGCCCGCCCAATTGTTCGAGTGTTTGTAAGTTTTCTTGTGGCTGTAAGGTGTGCACCACGGGTGGAACGATGTCGGTGAATGTGCGACTAGCCATGAGGGTTGCGCCATCCAAAAAGTTTTGCGGGGTGGTTGTTGAATTGGCGTAAGCAATGTTGCCCGAAATGGTGTCGCTAGCTCCGCGCACAAGGAATGGTCTATGGAACACTTCAACCTTAGCAAGCTTCTTATCTGCAGGAATGTTGATGGCAAAGTAGAGCAAATCGAAGCGCCATGGATTATGTTCTGGAACCCAGCTTCTGCTCACGGCGTCATAGGGGTAAATAGCTACGCGTTGTGTGCCATCTGCGTAAGTGAAGCGCAGTGACACGTCGTGTTCCCAGTAGAAGTACCAGCTGTAAGGGCCGCTGTTTCCTGCCTTGAGATCGGCGAAGACTTTTGGATCCGTAGGATCGAGCAGTTTAGGCATTGTGCCCACATAGGACAATGGCTTATAGATGATATTGGCAATGCCATATTGTGGATGGTATGTTCCATAGATTGTATATACGGGTGTATTCCATTGTTGAGGTTGCAAAAAATCATAGGTTTCGAAATCTTGTTTTTGCTGAGGCTGTGTTGCACCGCGCACCAGCACATGATTCCCGTTGTTGTCGAGGGTAAGCGTGGGGAACCCACTGCGAGTAGGCAAGTGGAAGGTTGGATTATTTCCGAAGTAGGGCACGGTTCCAGAATGTTCTCCGGCATTTCCGTTTAAAAATTCATGAATAGATAGGGCAGAGAAATCACCAAAGCCATCCCATGGGCCGGCACCTATTTTTCTCCATTCAAGGCAGTAGCTTGATCGCTGCATCGCGTCGGATCTTTCTTTGCCCAAAAGGCTATTGCTAGAGTCTTTGCATAGGGGAGACATGAACTCATTCGTGTTGGGTTCATAATTCCATGATTGGCCTCGGCCACCACCGTTGTTGCCTACTCCCGCATAGGGATACGTGAATTCATCGCTGGTTGGATTTTGATTGCCAAAGGAACCTTCGCCCCAGTGTGGTAAGCCTAATGCGTGCCCCATTTCGTGCAGAAATATTCCGCCAAAATCTGCACCTGCAAAATTCTTGCCGCCACCCCAGCCGCCCGGTGCTAGGTATTTGCTGTTGCCATAGGTGAAGCCAAAGGAATAGAGGCCCGTGGCTCTGCTGAGTGCGCCTGTGAAGCGAAGCACTGCAGCCAATTGATCCATGCCTTCCACTGCAGAGTAATCAGAGCAACCCGTTTTATCGGCAAGATCTGTGCGGCAGGCGAGGATAGGAACATCGGCAGATCCTGCGAAAATTATTTTGTCAAAAGACATGCGTACAGGAAAGCGACCTACGCGCGTAACGCTTGCGGGCATTGCTGCGGCAAAATTGGGGAGCCAATCGGAAGGAACTTCAGGGTCGATTTTCCCGTCGTTGTAGTTCAATACGTCCATATCGACCATGAGCAAATTCAATTCAGAAGGAGAGCTCACGTTCATTTGCACAGAAGTAAAGGACGTAGAATCGTTGCCTGCCTTGACTCCAATCGATAGGCCTGGTTGAACCCATGCAGAGGGTAGTGTCATTGTGTAGTGGCCAGTGATGCTTGGAGTATCGTTTTGCAAGAGGGCAGGAATTTGTGCGGGCCCTGTTAGGCAGGCTTGCCCCACCAGTGTTCCATTGACACGCGCGGTGATTTTCACATCGGGTGCTTTTCCTGTGCCACCTAACAGTACTGAAACTAACGCAGGGCGGTTTCCTGCCATGTAGAATAAGGGCCAACTGGGATTCATGAGATGTGTTTGGGCGAAATTTACCGATTGAATTTTTGCGCTGGTATTGTTGGCTTTTCCACAAGGGGTGCTATCTGCAGGAGCTGTAAATGCGAATTCCTTAAAGGAGTATGCTGGGGGCAATGCTTTGGTATTTGCAAAAACCTCGCAAACACTGAGAAGAACAACCGTGTGCCATAATTTCATCGCTTTATATCTCCACAGAATCCCATGATGATAGGAATGTATTCTGAGCAAGGAAGAAGCTTCGAGGAAAGATGATGAACAAGGAAAACAATGCCCGCAATGCTGCTGCGCTAAAAGGCTGTGCAGCCTTGTAAATACTGGGAAAATAGCGGATGTCGAGGCGAGAAGTTAAGGAAAACTATTTGGGAAAAACACGTGGAGAGTTTGAGAGTATGGTAGTGGAGGGTTTCAACGCTTCTTTTTGTATTGGACTAGAAGTCGCAACTTTCTAATCTGCCTCAGTGGGCAAGCTATTGTTCGGGAACGCAAGGAGATCACCGTCAAGCGGTGATGACTAGGGCTTTGCTGGATTTCCACATAGTGGACAGCATCCCACTAGCAACCTGAGGTTGCAGTGGTTGAGCCTTGCATAGCTGCCAGTATACGCGAACTGGCAGCACATCGGTCAGGGACTTATACACGACTGTTGTATTTCTCTTTACTCTTTCACCTTGTGTTTTCCTAGCATCCCCCGCCACTTGCCCGCGAGTATGCATGCGTGAAATTGTGCCGTGTGATACTAGAGCGGGCTTGGGGAGAAGGACCGAGGGTCAGTCGAGCCTCGCGTTTAGAGAAACGTTTGCGATCGGATCCTGGGCCTCTCACCACGACCGCTCTGGATGCGTAGGTCGAGATTGCTGTCAAGCCGCAATGACACCTGGCGCTGTGATGCGCGGGCAACTTGCCTTTGCGCAAGGGACCGTGACCCGCAGGGGCTTGTTTTTGTGCCTAATACAGCCTAAAAACGGCACTGACACGGCGAAATTAGCGAAATATGCAATGTTTTACAGTCTTATACAATCTTATACAATGATCTTTTGTCATAGCTTTATGACAAAATAGTGCTAGATTTTAGGCATGAAAACAACACTAGAAACCCTCATAGACAAGTACAACGCCACCCAACCACGTGGGACAGGCATCAGGCTAATCATTCAGCCTGTGGGTGATCGCCTTTATCTGTACTATGCAGCCTATCTTGATGGCAAGCGAGTACGAAAGGGCATCAAAGGTATTTCTTGCCCTGTAGGGGCTTCTGTGGCCGACCAGCGTGCGGCGTACCATGAAGCAGAAAGAGTCGTCAAGAGTTTTGGCAAGAACTATTCAAAGATGGCTGCAGACTTGAACACATCGAAGCCACAAAAGGCCACAGGGAACACGATAGCTATAAGACTTGTCGAGTGGCTTGCTACCTATTCCCAAATCAAGTCAGGGAACCAATACACAGTAAAGACAGCCTCAAAGTATATCACAGAGTTTTTCGGTAAAGATAAAGACCTAGGCGACCTAAAGCCCTTCCAAGGTGCAGACTACACAACCTGGCTCAAAGATAAGGGGCTAGGTGGCCACTCTGTAGCGAATCATGTGGGAAAGGCGCGGACGTTCTTTAGATGGTGCCAAGGGCGTGAATACTGTGCCCGTATCCCAAAGCTTGTGCGTGAGATACCACGCACAGACCCGCTGACCAAGGCGATCAAGCCAGAAGAACTAGAAGCGCTGCACAAGGCTGAGTGCCAAGACTACAATTTGAAAAACCTGTTTCTACTAGGGTGTAACTGCGGCACTAGAAAGTGTGATCTGCTGCGGTTGACCTTTGCAGATGTGGGCTGTATGGTTAAAGGGGTATTTGTAGTGAAAGATATCGCCACCTACACACAGCACAAGACAAAAGACCCTGCAGACATCTACTTGAGCACAGAATCTAAGGGCTACATACTTGACCAGTGGGAACGCTCAGCGAAGACTCTAGAGGCTCCTGTATTCGGGATCTCCCGCAAGAACCAGCCAAAGGTGTGGAAAGCATGGCTCAAGGCTGCGAAGGTCACCAGGCCTATAAAGGTGTGCTACTTGCGCCACACTGCAGCCACGCGCCTAAGAGCCAAGGGGTGTGACGCTAGGGTGATTCAAAAGATTATTGGTTGGAAGAACCTATCCACGATGGACAAGGTGTACATGGGTGAAGATAAAGCTAGGCTGCTTGAGGCTGCACAAGGGCTTTGATGCTAAGCAGACCAATATGATCGATAGGTCTCATACAATACGTAGGCTGCGATTTGCAATAGCTTGGAAGGTAACTTCATGATTCAACTAAGGCAAACGGATTCCTGGGAGGCTGCATTTGCTACCAATGATGCAAGAACCGCCAGTAATGGAAGAATAGGTCCGAAGAACTCTTCCATTTGAAACAGAATCTGAGCCGATTTCATTCATACCAATAACAGCCACACCTGTGCAATACTTGTCAGGAGCCGGGACAGACACGCTGTCACCAGTAGGTAGCGTATGTGAATAAGCAAGCAAAGCGCCTGAACTATCCTTACACCAAACATCTGTGGTCGAGTCGTAATAGCTGACTCCGACACTATAACTGTTCTGGGTATCTTCTGGGTGAACAAAGGTGTGAGAATCCTGTGCACCATAGGGAATACCGTTGAAGAACTTTGGATTGATCCTCAGTGTGACAGGAAGACTATCTCCGTTGTCATCATACCATGCGACTGTCACTGAATCACTCAGGGGCATCATAAAATTTACGCCAATATTATTTCCATTTCCCTTGTAACCCCGTATTTTAAACACGAAATTAATGCCCTCCGAGCCTGTTACCGAGTTCATTGCTACGAACCAGAGATGCATAGAATCAGGGTAGGCATCAAGAGTATAGGCTACTGTAAAATACTCAAAGGTTGCTTTGTACTTGGTGTTATTCGGAGAATCAAAGCCTGTGCAACCAGCCAAAAGGCAAATCATGAACAACAAGATTAACTTCATATGAACCTATTGGAAAAGCAGTAGCTGAAGTGCCGGAAGAGATATTCGTGTGCCAGGTAAAATTACGGTTGAAGTGCCATTCCCACTCACGGTGGATATGCCCACAGGACCAACTTGTATAACGGTATTGGCAGGCAATGACGCTGTGATTTTCTTGAGCGTGGTTTTGGAAGTCAATGATGCATCTTCTTCACCAAAAGACTTTGCACTCCAACTAATAGCCCCCGCTTGCTTATGCGCAAAAATTACGGTACCGGAAAAAAGTTGTGTTGTGCTGCTTAATAATGCAGTTGCGTCGAAGAGCGTTCCCCATTGTGGGACAATGACCATATCCGAATCACCGTTGGCTGCTTTACGAGCAAGGCATTCTGCATTTATACAATCATGCAAGACCTCAACGAAATCAGGCGTTACTGGGTATGCTGAAACAAACACAGGGAGTTTACCGGTGGCACCCGCGGTTCGGGTTCGCCTGAAAATATGTTGCATATATACAGGGTCCAGGCTACCCTCGGGCTGCACACCAATATTTGTATCCAAGGCTCCTAATACAGCTGCGCTCGGTACGCTTTGGCTACTGACTGGAAAAACGCTCAGTGGTTCAACAAAAGTCACTGATGGCACTAATGCTTGACTGTTTAGATAATTCCATCTCAGCCACATTTCCCGAGCCTGGTCTGGTCGATCAATAATCCACAGGTGGTCTGCGAAACTCAAGATTGCGCGGTGGTTAGTGACGCCTGCATTGGAGGTGTGCTTGACTTCAAGGCCATGGAAAAAAGGTGCGACAATATGTGTCAGGGAATCATCCAGGTATGCAGGCGACCCACCAGGGAACGCATCGGGACTCTTCGGAACCACATCATTCTCGATAACGCTCCTTGTACCGTTAAAAATTTTAGTCATTTCATCGTCATTCACCCAGCTAAATCCCGCCGACAATTCCATAAAGAACATCATATACCCGTTAATAGTTCCATCACCCATATTATAGACTCCTGGAACTGCACGCAAAGCCTTAAAAAGATCGGAATAATGAATTTTTCCGTTTGGATTTTCACCACCATAGAGAGCCACATTTTCTGGGAGCATACAGACATTGTGGTCACTGAAACGAGCGACGGACTCCCTCTTACTAAACCCAGGGAATGCTGGATCAAGGAGAATCGGACCGTTCCCAATACCAGAACGGTCTAACGTCACCGACATATTGTCTTGCTGTTCATGACCATCACCAGAATCTAAGACCGCACCGCTTTCGGCGATGATCGACATTGTCAGTGTGTCCCCATTAGCGGCTCGGTCTCGTATTACGCCAACACCATCAGCAAAATAAAGGTCTGGCAGTTTGGGTGCTACAGTTGAGGCTATTGGTATTGGTGGAAGTCCGAGAAACCGCATCGGCTCAAACAGGTACGCACCAAACTGGTCACCAAAAGCCGCGAGCGAGGGGTCATTCTTTAGATACGAAAACACATAAAAGTCTGGGGGCATAACATTGCCGTCATCCACGGTAACGGGAAGGAATTCTGCCTTTCCTCCAGTTCCAGGGGTAACGGTTGGGAGAGGACGCCCAATATTCCTTAACCATTCTGCGTGCTTCAAATACTTTTGAGGAAGTTCATCGCGAGTAATCAGTCCAGCACGAACCATGACCGCAAGCACATAGGGCACGTCGATGTCAACATACTGCAAATAGCCAGAGCCCTCTGAATATCCGCCCGAGTCCCCCGTCTTTGCTTCAAGCCAAGCTTTTAACTTATTGTATGCTGTCTTGTCGTTCTTTGCTACCAGATCCCATAAAGCAACTCCAGCCTTCGCCTTAATCATGATGTTGTTGTTACTGTAACCGTCATGTACAAAGCCAATATAGGAGTCAATTTGATTTCTCAGGTTTGCAGCCATTCCACCCAATGCGGCCTTATACCCATCATCAGCCCAGACCAGAATAGATAAGACATTGAGAAGTTCCGAAGCTCTGTTTATATGGTCATCCCTCCCTGGAAGGATGGGCGAATTCGGATCTGGATTCCAATAGTCCTTTAAGTTGTTCTCGTTATAATAATTGTAGAGAGACCCTGCGTCTATAGCACAATCCAGTATCTCCGGCCAGACCCACCCAACTAGATCAAGAGGCACGCCCAAAAGAGAACGACAAGCTTTTGAAAAATTGAATTTAGATGCGTTTTGGACGATACCAACTAAGTCGTTCTTTGTTTTTTCGTATTCATCATCAAGGCCAAACATGCAGGAGCACTCTTGTAGCACTTGAAGAATCCGAGGACTTGCGGAGAGCATCGTGGAATTTGTTTCAATCAGTGCACTCACAGGCAGCCCACTTTGCGAGCTTTGCGAAGTGACCTCAATTGTGGCTACAGCCTCTAAGTTCATAGCTTGTGTTGCTTGAGCAGGCTCATACTGTCCGAGGGCATTGGAAGATGAAGAAGCAGCAAAGCTGCCTAGGTTTGGCAGGTATTTTCTGGGCGCTCCATGGCGTGCAAGAAGAACATCAGCCAAAAGTATTTGAACATTATTACGCGACGTGATAAAGTTATTCACTTCACTCAAGGCTGAATGGGTCGTTGCTAGTGGAGCCAAGCTGACGTTGTTCACATAGTCGTTGAGCGTACTTTCAAATTGAGTAAAATACGGTGAGTTGACAATCTCTGTGAGATCGCCCTGAGGCAGCGCGACCGTCGCATTATTATTGAGAATGTCTTTATACGTTTGTACGCTCAGTGTTGAACAGAGTCCAGATACAAGTTTGTTATATAGTTCAACCAATCCATCTGTTAGTGCGGAAGTGAAGTCAACTAGCCCGCTACCTAAGGCGAGGGCTCCATGATAAAGCAAACTTCCTGCTGCACTTGCATCATTAGAAATGGCACTCCCAGCTTTTTTAGTCCATCGAACGACCCAGCAAGAAAATTTGCCCGATGAAAAATAGATGTATCCGTTTACAATACTATCCGGCTTTACTTCATTCCAAGTTCCAGTGCTTTCATCGTAGTGCATAAGCGAAAGAGAATCATTGGGGATTCCAAACTGCGTAACTTCTTGAGGAATAGGCAATGCAGCGACGATGGTTTTTCCTGATGCTGGTGTTGCGCTAATCTTGTAGGTCGGACCCTGCTGATCTAGTGGACGATCTGGGTACCTGACTCCAATTGGGTTGTGGCTCAGTCGAACAATCCGTGGGGGAAGTCCATCGCTAAAATCTGACTTTACATATGACAAGTGAAGATTGCCAGGAACCAAATGGGTAGAGCTGAAATTGTAGGTGATTGAAAGCGAGTCACCACTGGTTACCTGTGATGCTGGAATTGGGAGGGAGTCAGGGACTTGATTATCTGCCCACCAGCTTATGCCAAGCCTGCGCTGTTCGGGGAGGGCTAGTTCAAAAATTGCAGGTGATGATCCATGTTCCCTGAAAATAATTTTCTGAGACCAGCCGCTGAGCGAAACGCTTCCCGATGGAAGCACAAGATATCCAGCCAAGGGCTTTCCATCATAAGGAATCACTTGAACCACAATCACGTTGAAATTCCAAGCTGGATACTGGCTGATCCTAAACAAACCACCCACACCTGTAGTGTCGAGAGGTTGCCCCGAAGGCAACTCGTGAAGTGCGTACGGCACGTATGCGGACGATGACGATGTATGTTGCTGAGAGTTCGTTGCAGAACTTGATGCGATTAGGGAGGAGGAAGTCGAGGTAGATGAAGTCGATAATGAGGATGAAACTTGTGCGACCCACCATGTGAAATCAACTATGGCACTTCCAGACGTTACTGTCATGTCTTGGGTCGAAGTCCCAGCATACGAACAGTAAGTGTTGGCTGTCCAGCTTGAAACGTTGCTCACAACCCCCTGACAGCTGACAGCAAAGGACATCTCTGTAGTATCTTTTGCATCAAACCCTGAGATGATTTGATTATAAGGCCAGCCAGACGGGAATCCATAAAGTCGTAAAATATCACCAGCAGATACACTAAGCCGTGTCCGTTGATTGAACGGCACCTGATAAATGGTTGCCTGTGCAAGTACGGGAAGCAGGCACAAGAAAAGCCATCTAAGATGCCGCATATTATCGTACCGTTTCAATCGCAACAGGAGTACATGCTAAAATAGTGGTTCCAGTGTAGTTGTTGCAACCAGATGCCGTAAGGCCATTGGCTGGGTTCGGAAACACGATCCTAAGCTTTGACCTTGTTGCGTAAGCAGTTTGAATTAGGGCTTGGAATTCTTTGGCCTGTGACATCGAGGGCAAAATTTTAATCCACATTGTGTATGGCATACCACCCCAAGGAAATGGCATGTCATCTAACTGGACGAAAAAGTCGTAGTCGATACCATTGGCGTCAGCGACCATGACTGGAGTAAAGTTAGCCGAGAGAATTGAGCAGTCAGATGAGTAAATATATGGGTCGGCTCCTTGACACTCAAAGGCACCGTCAGGAAACTGTGATGGCTGATATACACCAATTCTAGTTCCTGATGAATAACCCGAGATTGCCATTAAAAGGCATGAAATGAAACAGAGTGAATATCGAACTTGCATACCAGAGCCTCCCTTGGGTGGAAAATCACCTCATGACAGCAAGTTAATAATTTCTGGATCAGTCCACAACCAACTGCACGGGCACACCATCCCCCAAACCCTTGATCCACTCAAGCAACTTTTCCACAGTGTCCCTGCTGTCTTTGATCTCACCGCTAAACACTTTCACACCCACGAGAATGCAGCCGTGAGAATCTGAAATGTGGTTGCCCCAATGGATCAAAATATCTGAGCGCCCAGGCACGTCTAAGACGTGAGGCAGCACAACGCCGAAGTGTGGACTCTCCGCAAGTATCACCTTGTAAGTACCCTTTGGAATGCAAGTATGCTCAGCATCTACATTAGGTCTTTCTAATGTATCGCAGGTATTGCCGCCAAAGCTCATTTTGCCTGTTTGTGGTGCTGTCGGTGCAACGGTGTCGCGAATGATTTGGATAGTAGCAATGGCTTGTGTGTCCATCATGCGACCTCTCGAAATCTCTTGCCAGCTTTGTCACCTCTGAGCGCACGCAAAACAAGCGCGTCAACGCCGACGGGCTCACGCTCAAACTCAAGCACTACGCCTGTATGCACATGCAAGATTTTGATTTTGGATTGTTGATTTGTTATGTCCATAATTAGCCCCTCAGTGCAACAGGAACACTGCAGCGATGCCACCAACAAGCAAGCCAATGAGTGCCGCGAGGCCATAGCCTTCAACGTGTGAGCCTGTGCTCGCTCGTGCTGAATCCCTGACAATTTTTGTCACAGTGTCAAGCTTTGTGATGATCGAATCACGCCCAGCCTTTGAGCTATCGCACTCATCAAGAGCCCTTGAGAGTGTGTCTAGGGCTTGCTCTCGCAAGGTATCCCTGATGGTGTCATGCACAACTAAGCGAGCTGCCACGCCCTTCAAACGAGCTTCCACGGTGTCGTGAATCGTGATGTGCTCTCTAAGTGTGTCGATCTTGTGCACTATGCTTGTGATGTGTTGTGCGTACTCACTGGAAGCCGTTTGGCTGTCTCTGTGACCCGCAAGGAACAAGCAGAACGCCGTGAGCACTGCGACTGCAAGCGCGATGATCTTAGTCATCGCTTAGCCCTTGACTCTGTTGGGGCAGCCTGGCGCAGAAGCACAGCCCAGCGTGTCCACCTTGGTTTCCAACTCGGCAACTTTTGCGACTAGCACAGCTTGCTCATTTTTCAAGGCGTCTAAGCTCTCTTTGATCTCTGTCATGTCTGCGCCGTGAGCTTCACCAAATTTTGTGATGAGTGCAGAGATTGAACTTGTCGTGCTTAGTTTGTATGCAAAGAAAAGAATCATCGCACACAGAGCGAGAGCCCCCGCAACATACACGTGCCCCGAAAAGATCGCCACTGCGCCCGCAAGGGCTGAGCCTGCACTCGCTGTGATGCTGTCCATGTGTTAGGCCTCCTCAGTGTGTGCAAGGTCTTCAAACTTTTGCTCAGAAGCCCATTGCAAAAACCAGCTGTTAGGGTGGTATTTTGAGAAGGGCTCACTTAGGCAAGTGGTGGTTTGTGCTTGCTTCTGCACTTGTTCATTTGGCCTTATGGACGGGTACGCGGAGAATGTGACGGCTTTCATTTTCAGAGGCTCCCAGGGTGTGTGCTTTCTGTGCCTAGCATATGCCCCCAGCATCAACAGAGTCGATGCGCTCGAAGATCCAACGCACAACGGGCACAGCCCATGAATTCCCCATGGCCTTGTACCTTGCACCAGTGGGGCAACATTCTGCTGGCTTTCGCTTGTATGGAATTCGTGTGTAGTTATCTGGAAAGCCTTGCAGCCTCTCCGCCTCGATAGGCGTGATGCGCCTGATCTCAGTGGGTGAGACTGTGACAGCTGGGGGGCTTGAAAGCGTGAGTGTTGGACTCAAGCCCACACTCACATTGGAGCCATTTGCAGAAGTGTTGGCTGTGGTGATTGCGATGGCAGGAGGACAAGAGAGCGTGAGCGTCGGGCAGAAGTCTACACCTACTGCTAAGTTCCCTGCAGTGCGATCACAGATTGTAATGCACTCACGAGCATTTCTGGGAGTTGGATTCCTCGCTTCGCTGCACGTGCTAGAAATCCCTTGCAAGCAACTACGCTCAAGCAGGGCTGTGCATGGCTTCCAGCTGGTTCCACGATGTCCGACAAGGAAGATTCTTTTGCGCCGTTGGGGCACTCCGAAGTGTTGAGCATCGAGGACACGCCACGCAATGGAATACCCTTCTTCACTCGCAGACATAAGCCACCCACTGCTTGCCCATTTACCACCAGCAGGCTCGATGGGGGCATCATAGCCTGCAAGTCCTGCCAAGAAGCATCCAAAGGGGTTTCCCTTTGCGCTGAAGACTCCAGGGACATTTTCCCAGAGCACCCACCTTGGCTTGACTTGGTGGACTGCTCGCATATATTCGAGTGTGAGGTTTCCGCGTGGGTCGTCAAGACTCTTGTGGAGTCCTGCAGTTGAGAATGCTTGGCAAGGGCTGCCACCGCACATGAGATCTGTTTTTCCATGGTACTCGCTCCAGTCGATTTTGGTGATGTCCCCGAGGTTTGGCACCTGCGGGTAGTGATGTGCAAGGACTGCGGAAGGGAAAGGCGCGATCTCACTAAATGCAAGAGCCTCCCAGCCAAGGTGCTTGCTCGCGACGCTTGCAGCATCTACACCAGAAAAGCATGAAATAAAACGCATAAGCCCTCTGCAGCCCCGTGAATCTTGGGGTCTGCAGGCTGAGCATATGACGGGCTAAAATGTGCTTGGGATCTCGGTGAGTGTGACTGTTTTCACCATGCTCCCTGGATCAACCGCGCAACCGACCACAAGCCAACTTTTGGAAGCGAGGCGAGAGAAGCCTGTGACATTTAGGCTTAGGCGGTTCAAAAGTTGTACGTCCTGAGTTTGTGCGTAATCAAGAGCGACTTGTGCAGCCATGCGGGGAGTAGCAAGCCATTTGATGAGGTTGGCCATTAGCACCTCTGCCGTCGCACCATCTTGCAGATACTTCGTTTCCAGCACAAACGTGTTCGGCGAACTTTGCCCAATGTAGTCCTGCGCATCCGTTGCAATCCCTAGCAACAATGAGAAAGTAGTGGCGTCTGTGTGCTTCCAATTCTGATGAACGCCGTCATACGTGTAGAGATTTGGCAAGGTGGTGGCACTGCCATCGACGACGATTTCGTGCAAGTATCTCTCTCTTGCGTAGTCCCACCCATACCGCAATTCAAAACGTGAATACACAGCAGACTTTGTTGGGATAGAGCAAGTCAGGTCAGGCAGATTTCTATCTGCAAGCAATACGCAATCATCATTGATTGAGCACACTGCACCAAAGCTCGAACGATCAAGAAACTTTGAAATGACAGGTACCCCGCTTGCATCCGTGTGCACCACATTGGCCGTCACCTGCGCGACATTGCGCACAACATCACGAAGATTTGCTTGCTCTGTGATGCTAAAATCTGCGCTCAATGCGCAACCACTTCCACCAAGTACCCCTGCAGAAAAGTTTGAGTTGTAGAGGTCTTCAATAATTCGGTTGCCGTGGTTGAACTGGTTCAAACTGTACGGGGTGCCCTGGTAATTGATGACACGCCCCCAGCCATAAGCATAGAGCTTCAGCGTCGTCTTAATAGGTATAGTCACTCGCGCCTTTATCTTGATCGCGTTTATCAACAAATATGGGTGCGTCTGCGATTGGATCTCTTCAATGGACACCCAGTCGAGCCGAGCAAAGATGCGCACCTTGCTAAGTGTTTCAAGGCTTATGCCTGCACCGTGCGGTGCGCTTATTGGGTATGCATATGTGTTGTCATAAGAGATGCAACCAAGTGGAAATAGTGTTTGCTTTGTTGTTTCATCGTCATTGAAAATGATGTACATCCCATTTACTGTGGGATTGCTAAGCCAAGCGGCCCAATGAGCATCCAGGTACAAATTCGCGTCATCGATGACAGCTCCGCTGTATGCCGAAACGTCGGGGAACTCAAAAACGAAGTTTACTTCCTGGAAATGTTTTCCGTTGTCTGTGTCAGAATGTGGGGGAATGGAAAACGCAATGGGGTCAGCGATAGTCCCACCGCTCACTGAGTTTTTAATCACAGCCCAAGGGTTTCCACCGACATAGCGCAAGGCAGTCTGGTCATAGCCTGGTGCCTCTGTGCTTACATCGCTTTTGTACGTCTCACTTGCATCGTAGATCTTTGTGGGCAACAAATCCATATCAAGTGTGAGCAAGTTACTTTGCAGCGCTTCGTCTGCTATGTGGTAAGGCAGACCGCTTGCGTGTGTAGCTCGCAGGGAATCACCCCAGCCTCGGCTCACCATGGGGGCGTATGATGTTGAGCCAATAGAGAACGCTGTCAGCTTGTCGCTGTGGATTGCGACATTTTCACCTTCCACTGTGTAGATGACTTGGGAGCAGTCCGCAGGCTTTAGCGCACTAAATTCTGCAGCCTGAAAATTCCAGTCGTCGTTGGTGTCAGTGCGTGCCACTGCTGTATTCGTTTCGCCAGTCGTCGTGAAGTTCACTGCAGTGTTATTGTTCACACTTTGGTTTGTGTTTACAACATTCCAAAATTTATTGTTTTGCTCGTCATAAACACACAGGCCATCATACTCATAGTGTGGCGCGTCGCCAAGCCAAGCGACGGTGATCTTGTCAAGTGACTTCTCGATAGAAACGGGCATGGGCAAGTTTGCACTTGTGAAGTTTCCGTATGTGAGTGGCACCACCTTCTTACCGTTATCTCCCGGGTTCGTTAGTACACGCCCCAGCACTTTATCTGTAAGCACATCTTCACACTGGATGTCTATGCGTCCACTAGAACCGCCTAACTTTATCTCTTCCACCACGCCAGTATATAGCAGTGTTGCACTTTCCACTGCGCTCGGTGCTGGGGTGCTGAGAGTGTAGCTGGTAGTTTGTGTGTAATTCTGCCAGGTGGTTCCACTCACCCACGTAAGCCCAGGCATGGCAGAGTTTGAGACCCAGACTTTTGCTTTTCGTCCAATGATGTTAAATGTTTTTCCCGTCTGCGCGTTTGCTTCTTCAAGCAGCCAGAGTACGTTTGATGTGCTTACGATACCCTGCGGATCACTCCACACGCTTGTGATACTAAACTGAAAGTCTGAAACTTTTGCAAGTGGAGAGAGAGGCCAATTTTCAAAGCTTGAGCTCACCTCACCGCATTGCAAATCAAAGTCATACGCACAAAGTGGATTTGCAGAACCCTTATCTTTTTGCGCTATCCCTAATTGCGTTATAGTTGTTCCATGATGATCGACCCAAGAATCACCAGCGTTTGGGGTGATCTCTAGGTAGATGTGCGAGCCGTTGCTAAAGTCCATAATTAATTCCCTCGAATATCGATAATCAAAGCACGCGCACCCAGCTCACATAGATGTGAGATGAGTAGACGGTAGACGCGACGGCTTGTGTTAGATGCATTGTGAGTGTGGGGTAGCTTCCAACGTTTCCCCAAGTCACAATGCCAGCCCATGTTTTTGCATCTGCTAGCGTGTTCAGATAGGTCTGAAAAGTTGCAGGTAGCAACGATGTTCCCGCGCCGTCGGTAAAATTGATGACCGCCTGCGAAGCCGTTGTGCTGCGTGCCATCATCGTGATCGTAACTAGATAGTTGCCGCTTGTTGAAGGCTTGCTATTGCACGTAGCTACCACCTGATCAGCGGCATAATTTGACGTTGTGAAATTTAGTGTGGTGCCCGCCATCTCAGTTGTGGCGCCGCTTGAGAGACACCCAAGCACATTTGACACTGGCACGCTGCCAGCGCCAGTGGCATACACTGCGTAGGTTGCGTTAGCAACGGTTCCAGAAATATTTGCAGCGGGAACGGTGCCCACACTTAACGTGCCATTATTCCATAGCCATTGCCAGCTCGACGTAGATTTTGTGTACTGCCCCATGTGCGTAGCATCGACCATGAGAATGGTGCCTGAGTTCGCAAAATTTATGCCGTCCCAGCTATTATTGTTTGCACCAGTAATTTCGATTTGTCCGTATTTGCTAGAGTTACTGCACGCTGTTACAGCCGTTGTAGCCCATGCGACACTTGCTAAAGATGCCTTACCATCTAGTGCAGCCTGCAACCCGCTTGTCTTTGCAATTGACAGCGCACTATCTGCGATTGCTGTGGTGATCGCAGTGGTGCCGCTGCCAGTTACAACGCCCGAGAGAGTGATAGGTTGGTTTGCGGTTAAATATGATCCACTTGCCTGCTTGCCATTAATTTGCGCTTGGATTTTATTGAACGCTCCAATCAGTGTATCAGTGTTTGCTAA
>Ga0302287_10000110_pt1 | contig 60277 bp, 50 predicted proteins | sample III_Fen_E2_4_FD_200452 | JGI IMG/M metagenome (GOLD analysis project Ga0302287, IMG submission 200452) | Peat permafrost microbial communities from Stordalen Mire near Abisko, Sweden - III_Fen_E2_4 | ecosystem: Environmental > Terrestrial > Soil > Wetlands > Permafrost | place: Sweden: Abisko... | reverse complement strand
TCTATTTTAGATAAAAATGCTTGCGGTTTTTGATTTTTAAGGTCTTAAACTTTTTAATATAAAATCAACATTTTCAGCCCGGCGGTGTGAAATCATAAACTCCTTTTGAGAAGCATCCCACTGCAATGCTTTTTCGACAACCGGCAGCATAATAAATAAGGCTATATTCAGCGAAAGCATTGTGACCATCAAATCAATTAAACTTATTTCTCTGACATTTCCCTTCTCTATTTCAATTTGCAATTCTTCATTTAACTCCATGATGAGTTTCTCCGGTAATTCATGAAGTTTCTCACGCAATTCATCAATTTGTTCCGGCCTTCGGGATAATTCGTTTAGTATGAGTGAGGGTATCCCCGGGTTTTTCCGTAATAAATCGAAATGAGATTCAATAATAAATTTCAGTTTATCCTGAAATTTCATTTCTCCCGTATTCTTCATCTCAAAAATCCCCTGAAAGAGCAACTTGAATTTATGTTCGAAAATGACATTGAACAAATTATCTTTTGTTCGAAAGTAGTAATGAACCAATGCCTGATTGCAACCCACTTCTTTTGCAATTTCAGTGGTTGAAGTCAAGGCAAATCCCTTTTCAAGAAATAGTTTTTCAGCGACTTCCAGGATTGCATGCTCTAATGATTGTTCGCCCTTAATATCCATATTTAATAAGTATGTTTAATAGATCTATTAATTGAATGCAAATGAATACATTTTTATTGAGAATACTATAATTTGAAATTATATATTATGGTTATTTAAGATATCCGCGGTAGAATGCATCCTAAAGTTAATCGATAGTTTAGTAACATGTTTTAATTACCCGCAAAACTCCAACATATCTAAAAAGTAATTCTGCTATTTTAGTTGGGGGTTCCCAAATTTATTTAAGAAGAATAGCGGATTTATTCTATATTCTTTTTATATTTGTATTCTGAATACTTATCTGACTCTGAATGGTTTTAGATTGGTTTTAGATTGGTTTTGGATTGGTTTTGGATCAGTAGCTATTCTGATATATCAGTCACTTAACATTCAATTATTAACCATTTATATACCATATATCTATAAAGGTATATGGCATATAGATGGCGAATAAATGAAAGAATTATTGATACTAAAACCAATCCACAACCGTTCCACAACCAATAGATGAATGATAACCAAATGGGATATAAATCAGACTCCTGCAAATCAGAAGTCACAAGAAGCAGAAGTATGAATATTAAATTCAGGAATTTTATTCCGCACATTAGTGTTTTTAATCAGATGTCTTTACAGATCATTATTTTAAATAGAATGTGGGAGGATTGAAATAAAAAAAGGAACAGACTTTTTAAAAAGTCTATTCCTTATTATTGAAGTACTTACAATTAAATAAAATTGTAAAGTAAGTTGATTTAGTTTTTCTTAAATGATATTTAATTTTTAGTACCGGAAGCTTTTAAAACATCAAGCAATTCACGGAGATCCACTGTGGCATAAGTTGATGAGTGATCGGACATGGCGTAGGGTAATACAAGTTCATTGTTATGAATAAAAGAACCGCACGAATAAATAACGTTTGGCACATACCCTTCTCTTTCCGATTCGTTCGGAACCATTAACGGACTGCTCAATCTCCCGATTTCGATTTCAGGATTTTCAAGGTCATATAAGGCTGCTCCCAATGAATACTCACGCATTGATCCGACAGCATGGGTAATCACCAGCCAACCTTCTTTGGTTTCGATTGGTGATCCGGCATTGCCTATCTGAACTAATTCCCATGGATATTTAGGGCGTTGAATGATTTTAGCTTCACGCCATATATTGATACTGTCAGAATAAGCAAGATAATTATTTACACCATCGATCCGGCACAACATAGCATATTTCCCGTTGATCTTACGTGGAAATAAGGCCATTCCTTTGTTTTGGGCTATTTCACCATTAATCGGTAAAATTTTGAAATCATAAAAATCTTTTGTGCTGATTAATTTGGGCATTGTAGCCATTCCATCATAAGCAGTATAGGTTGCATAATAGGTTATTTCACCATCATCACCCGTAAATTTGACAAAACGGGCATCTTCAATTCCTTTTTGTTCAGTAGCTGAAATAGGGAAAATAACCCGTTCGGAAATAGCTGAATCAATCGAAAAATGAATCTCGTAATGTGATGAAGCCAGCCACATCATTTGAATAATTATTTTTAATTGATCTTCGGTAATATCGGGATTTTTACGCGCCAGTTCGATATTCCGCATTAATTCACCATAGGTAAAATTATCATTCAGATTATCTAAGACAAAGGCTGCTGAGATTGTGTTTTTTTGATCCGGAGCTTCATCCGGAGTGTCAACAATCAACGGAGTAATTGCATTTTCCTGAACCTGTATTTCATCCGGAGTCTCAATAAGAGCGGGAACTATAACATTCACATGTTCCTGCATTTCATTCAATTTTTTCTGAAATGTTTTTTTCTCATAAACATTCCGCTTAATTACATCTGCTTCTGCAAGCATTTTACCCACAGGTTCGATGGTGAGATTATTGTTTTTATCCAGTGTTCCCGATCGAAAAACAATCGATGAAATATGTCCTTCGCCGGTAGCCCTGAAACTGAAAATGACTCTCTTTTCGTCAGCACTTATTTCGGACTGATCGGGATGTTCAACGATTGAAGGATTAAAAAAAGCAGCTGATTCAATTGAATATTCCATTGTGAAATAGGAACCGATCAAAGCTTTCTGAGATAAACTTAAGTCCTCTTCATTCACTTCAATTTTATCGAAAATAGGGGCGAGCCTGTCAAAGTATTTTTCGAATACTTTGGATATATTCCTGTGACGACGGGAATAACCTCTCAGTAACTGACTCATGGCAATGTTTACATCCTTTTCGGGCATTGCCAAAACTTTTCTGATAATATCTGCTGACCTTTCATCGCTTATATATAAAAATCGGGCAATGATTCTCGAAGGATCGGGTGAGAATATAAATTTCTTTCTGTTAACTGCTACTTGCATAATTTTAATTTAAAAAAGCTGATTTATCTTTTGATGTATAACCTCTAACCCGCTAAAAGTGAGCTTTTATGATCGTTATAGAATGTAATTGTTTGTTCGATGTTAGTTATCTATGAAAATTATTAGTTTTTGATGAAATTGTGACTCGAATAATTAAACACTAAATAATTTAAAATATTGAATTATTCTGACAGTTTTAATAAGTTTATAAGATTCTGTTTTGATAAAAAAAGAGGTTCATTATATTTAAATTGTATGAATAATGCAGTAAAAACTACATTGATTTATACCCTGTTAACAATCGAAGCGGCAAACATGTAAATAAATAACTGGAAATAATATTTCCGGTTTCTCAATCAATACTCAAATGTACAAAAAATGATTCAGTATGGTATCGAATTATTCATATAATATCAGATTATGTTCACTGACTCTGTTTAAAGTGCAGATAGTCAGAGTTTGTATTTTTTTTATGTGAAATTAAACTAATCTGTTTTTCTATTCTAATTTTTCAATTTTAAGAGAAAAGTAACATTTCATATTATTTATGCCTGAAAATAAAACTTTAAAAATACCGGTTATCTGATTTGTTTGAACTGTTGAAATCTTTAGGATGCGTATTCAATCTCATTCTTAATTATTAATAATAGTTTTTAAAAAAAAGGTTCTGCGTAAATAGATTCCTTCAATTTTAAGTCGTAACTCAAAAAATAAAGTAATTTATTTGTCAAATATATAATTCAGTAAACATTACAAAGGTGTATTTGTTTTGACTATAATTAAAACTATATTTTTCAACTATTCAATGATTATAAATAAAAAGAATGCAAATAACATATTCAAAATCTTCTGATTCATTAGTTCTCTCTCCCGAAAAAGCCTCTAAACAAAAATCGTTTGATTCTTTTATAAACAAATTCAAATCTGCACTTGAGACAGCATTTCACCAGGATAACGATATTGATCAATTAAGTATTCAACGAGGATTACCTAAAGAAGTATTAGCAAAAATCATGTCTGCTCATCCCATGTCCCTGTGTATTCCCAAAGAATACGGAGGAAGGGGAGGAACAGTTCAGGAAAATCTGACTCTATTGTCAGCTGCATCCTATGAATCATTGGCTTTGTCATTGACCATAGGCATAAACAGTGCTCTTTTTCTACAGCCGGTTGCAAAATACGGACAGGAAAATGTCAAGATGCCTATTTTCAAACGTTTCATAGAAGAACAAAACATGGGTGGATTGATGATCACTGAACCGAACTATGGCAGTGATGCGCTGAATATGCAAACATCGTATGTTGAAGAACCGGATTATTATCATATTCGGGGGACAAAACATTGGGCAGGATTAACAGGACAGGCTGATTTCTGGGTGTTAACTGCACGAAAACAAGCCATGAACGGTAATCTTCAGCGTGATGTCGATCTGTTCGTGTGTGATAACAGTGCACCGTTTCAAAAAATCGTAGTGGACGAATATTTTGAGAATTTGGGTCTGTATCAAATTCCTTACGGTCGGAATATCCTGGATGTGAAAATTCCAAAATTACAACGTCTTGAACCTAAAACAACCGGTGTTCAAATGTTGCTGGATCTTTTACACCGCAGTCGGATGCAATTTCCGGGTATCGGTCTCGGATTTATTAAGAGAATGCTCGATGAGGCAATCGCACATACCCAACAACGATATGTTGGCGGTAAAAATCTTTTCTCGTACGATCAGGTACAAGAACAATTGTCAAGTTTGCAAGCAAATTATACGGTATGTTCGGCACTTTGCACAAAAAGCAGTGAACTGGCCGATATTCATAATGACTTAATGCCTCTGGGTTTTGAAGCCAATATTATCAAAACTGTATCATCAGATTTAATGCAGAAATCAGCACAAACGTTGTTACAGCTGGTAGGAGCGATTGGATACCGCTTAAATCACATTGCAGGCAGGGGAATTGTCGATAGTCGGCCTTTCCAGATATTTGAAGGAGCTAATGACATTCTTTATGCACAAATCTCCGAATCTCTGATTAAGTTTATGAAAAATGTGAAAGAGGTGAATGTATGGGAATTTCTGAAAGACCATCCGCTTGCAATCCGGGCTGTAGACCACTTGAAAGATTTGTTGGACTTTAATCTGGATTTCCAAATGCCGCAACGAAAACTCGTTGAATTAGGAAAAGCAGTAAGCCGGATTGTGTCCATGGATCTAGTACTTAAAATGGGAGAAAACGGATTCCGTAAAGATTTGATAGATGGAGCTGTATCTATGCTTCATCAGGAAGTTTCAAATTTAATGACGACATTCTCATTTAAACAAAATACTACTGTCGTTGAAAATTATGAAGCCGGCAGCTCATGGGCAAATCTTGCAACCACTTAAATTTAAAGATCCTTGCTCTGATCTTTGATTGTTCGAAAAGATTGTCCAAGGCTTTCGATAATATCCCCTGCAATAAGCGATTCTTTTGATTCTTTCGATAATGCCAGGTCACCGGCAAGTCCATGAAGATATACGCCTATTTTGGCAGTGTTTACAGATGTATAGCCTTGTGCCAGTAAAGCAACCAATATCCCGGTCAGAACATCGCCTGAGCCGGCTGTTGCCATGCCGGAGTTCCCTGTGCTGTTAAAGAATAGGTTTCCATCAGGGGTTGATATCGATGTGTGTGCTCCTTTCAAAATGATGATTAAACCATATTCTATTGAAGCCTGTTGTGCTTTCAACAGGCGTTCATAGGAAGAATCGCTTTTTCCAAACAACCTTTCAAATTCTTTGGGATGTGGAGTTAAGATACTATTCCCGGGAAGTTGTTTCAATAATTCTTTATGCCGTGAAATGATATTCAGCGCATCGGCATCAAACACACATGGTTTATTCAATTTGGCAATGAATTTATCCAGCATGTGTGCAGTTTCTGAATTGGTGCCTATTCCAGGTCCGATAGCAACAGCTGTATATGCTTCAATTGAATCAACATCCCTGATCAGTTCGTCGCTTGTATCCGATTGAAAAATGACTTCTGGATTTGCTGTCTGAATGATAATTCGGTTTGCTCCAGGACCATGTACTGTGACAAGGCCTGCACCGCTTCGCAAAGCTGCTTTTGATGATAAAATCGAAGCTCCTGCCATGCCTTTTGTTCCGGAAATGATGAGTGCATGTCCATAGGTTCCTTTGTTAGAAAAATCGGGTCTTATTTTCAACAACCCGGCTATGTCATTTTCTTCCAGGTAGTATAAATTGCTCGGAGTTAATGCAATTGCTTCCGGATGAATGCCAATCTCTATAACTTTCCAATTGCCGAAATAGGGTGCATTATCTGCCATGAAGAAAGCGAGCTTTGGAAATTGAAGACTGAAAGTAAAGTTTGCTTTGACAATTAAAGAATCTTCCGTCAGTATATTTTCTTCACCCGATAACCCCGAAGGAATATCTATTGAAACGACTGTAGAGCCTGATTGGTTCATCCATTGAACAGCCTCTGCATAGATACCGGATAATGGACGACTTAATCCGGAACCAAACAATCCGTCAATGATAATTGCACCCTCTGTCGTCTGAGGTGCTTTGAATTTTTCGGTCAGCTCTGTCAAAGAGAAAGGGAACGCCGAAAGTAATCGTAACCGGTTTATTTCACAATCGGGTGACAACGAACCGGTATGAACAAGGAGAACATTAGCCGGATAACCTGAATGTAGTAACATTCGGGCAACTGCTAATGCATCGCCACCATTATTACCTTGTCCGGCAACAATACATACTGGTTTGTGAACCGGGAAAATCTCTGTAAACGATCCGTAAAGTGCATCTGCTGCACGTTCCATTAAATCAATAGATGCAATTGGTTCATTCGCGATGGTATACTGATCCATCTGTCGAATCTGGGATGTAGTGAAAAATTTCATGTTCTGTATCGGTTAATGAAATTAAACTCTAAAATTGTGTGTGAATTCTAATGTAAGATGGTATCCCATTTGGATTCAATCCACCCTTTTTGCTGGTCTTTCTTAAGAAATGTCCATGCCACAATACGACTTACTTTCGTCCCTTGTCCCATGGGGATAGTTTTTACTTCCACAGCACCTGCACTCTTAAGTGCTTCATAAACGCTTTCGAGATGAGATTGTTTTGAAATTTGAGTAGTAAACCAAAAACAGTTTGAACCGAATTGTTTACTTTGACGAATCATGTCACGAACAAAACGTTCTTCACCGCCTTCACACCAGAGCTCAGTAGTTTGACCTCCAAAATTTAGGGTGAGGGTAGTGATCTTTTTATGATTCAGGCTACTTAATTTCCGAAGTGTACCTTCCTGTGCTTCTTCGAGAGAAGAATGAAAAGGAGGATTACAGATGGTGATATCTACCGGCTCATTTCGCTCCATGATGCCATGAAAAATGTCTTTCGGATTATCCTGCAACCGTAAATCAATATTTCTTTTTAGAAATGCATTGTAATTTACTATCTTACTTGCTGATTCTATAGCTACCGGATCAGTTTCAGAGCCAATAAATGACCAACCATATTCTTTGTTTCCTATGATAGGAAACACACAACTGGCCCCAACGCCAATGTCCATACATTTCACCCTGAAACCTGTAGGTATTCTTCCGTTATTACTGCTGCCTAATAAATCGGCTGCATAATGGATGTAATCGGCTCTCCCGGGAATCGGCGGACATAAATATCCTGTCGGGATATCCCAGTAATCGACGCCATAGTACTGTTTTAAAAGGGCCTTGTTTAACCATTTTACAGCTTTCGGATTTGCAAAATCAATCGATTCATCGCCGTAAGGATTAAGTTTCACATATTTTCCCAACTCGGGACATGTTTCTGTCAGGAGTTTAAAATCGTATCGACCTCTGTGTCGGTTACGTGGGTGAAGTACGGTTTTTTCAATTGGATGATCTTTTTTTATATCGGACATTGTATTTTGTTTATTTTGTTCCGCGTATTGTGTGTCGCGTTTGGTGATTGGATTAGTTGATTGATTGATTTGAATCGGGCAATACTTTGTTTAGTAATTTGCGTTTTTTGATTTCATACAGATCAAGCCGTCGGTCTTTGAGGTTTTTTACAGCTCCAAAATTATGCAGTTCCCTGATCAGGTCAAGATCCACATCGGAGATTAAGATCATTTCGGTATTTGGTGTTGCTTCCGATTTGATACCGGTGGTAGAAAATGCAAAATCACTTGGCGTGAAAACCATTGACTGAGCATACTGAATGTCCATGTTGTGCACTTTAGGTAAATTCCCGACACTTCCGGCAATAGCCACATAACACTCATTCTCGATAGCCCTGGCCTGAGCGCAATAGCGTACCCTGGAATAACCATTCTGAGTATCTGTAAGAAATGGTACGAAAAGAATATCCATTCCTTCATCGGCCAGTAAACGGCTTAATTCGGGAAATTCCACATCGTAACAAATCAGAATACCAATTTTACCACAATCGGTATCAAAAGTCTGTAAGGTATTTCCGCCCTTCATTCCCCATGCACGTTGTTCATCAGGGGTAATATGCAGTTTTTCGAAACGTTCCACCGATCCGTTACGTTTACATAAGTACCCGACATTGTAAAGCGTATCGTTTACTACTTCGGGCATGCTACCGGTAATAATATTGATGTTATGGGCAATCGATAATTTTGAAAACTCTTCAACAATGAGCGAAGTGTATTCTGCCAGTTTTCGTATAGCCTCCGCTTCACCCATTTTATTGTATTCAGCCATTAAAGGAGCATTAAAAAACTCAGGGAAAAGTGCAAAATCACTGTGATAAGCGCTCAGCGTATCCACGAAGAATTCAGCCTGCTGCATCAACTCTGTAATGTCTTTGTAAGGGCGCATTTGCCATTGAACAAGTCCGAGACGAACGATCTTTTTTATATCTTTAGCTTGTTTCGAGGGCTTTTCATAGTAAATATTATCCCATTTTAATAAAACAGCATATTCACTCGATGCTTTATCTCCTTCGAGATATCCCTTGAGTACCCTTACCGGATAAAAATCGTTTGATAACTGAAAGTTAAGTACAGGATCTGAAATTTCCCTGGACTTTACTTTCTCTATATATTGTTTCGGACTCAGTTCGGATTCGTAAGTGTGGTAATTGGGAATCCTGCCACCAAATTCGATACCCTTTAGATTCAGCTTTTCACAAAGTTCCTTCCGGTAGTCATAAAGACGTCGTCCCAGTCGGAGTCCTCTGAACTCTGGCTTAATAAATACATCTATCCCATACAACGTATCTCCGTTCTGTGTATGGGTGTCGAACGTGTAATTCCCGGTTACTCTTTTATAAGTGTGTAATTCTTCAAACTGGCTATGCTCGATTATAATTGACAACGCACACCCGGCAATATGTCCATCAGCTTTAATAACAATTTGCCCTTCGGGAAATTTATCAAGCAATGTCTGAATCTGATCTTCTTCCCAATATGGGTTTGGTATAGCCTGATAGGCTACAATCATAGCCTGTTTTATTTCCTGATAATCGTCGAAGGTTAAAAACTCAAGTTCTATATTCTCTATTTTCTTTGTCATGTAAAGCTATAATTTTGGATGTAGGAAACGGAATTGCCGGTTTCCGGTTGCACAGTCTTTGTATCAAAACTGATTTTTGTATTCAGTTGATTGGGAATGATCAATTCAAACGGATCATTTTAACTGATACCGATCGTTAAGTCGCTGATTTAATTTTGTAAAAGTACAAAGGTACTATATTTCAGTCATGAAAGGTTCATTTAAACGATTTCAATCCATATATTTAAGTTTATACTTTGAAATTAATTCATCTTGGCTAACAAATTAAAAAAATCAGTTGCGAATTAATGTTGATCTTAAAAAAGGCCAGAAAATACAGGTTGATCTTAATTTTTAAGGCTCTCAATAACCGGCGATTTTAACTCCAGTAATTGAATTTATAATGTTTCATTTTCAAAAAAAAATAAACCCACCTGTTTCTCAATAGATGGGTTTGTGTTCAATATCTGGGGTATTTAAATACTGCTTAAGGAACAGATTCTTAAAAAAACTATATTGTAAAATTCAACCTGATATTATTTATGATTACCCGCAAACAATTCATTTATAAGGAAATCAATTAAACAGCGGGTGATTTAAAAGTGAATGGGCGGGAATGAATATAAAATTAATGATGCTAAATAATTTGAATTAATGAATAGTTCAGAAGTCATGCCCGGTAATTGGTTGAAAACCAACGAATCAATCAACTAAGAAGAGTGTCCGTCCGATATTATCAAACCGGTTTTATTCAATTTACAGCTGTGGGGGTCTGCTTCTCTTCAGGATAAATGAAAACTTTTTTTCTCACCGAGCAGGCATTGAAATATCCCAACGCACCATTCGTGATATTTGAAACCGGATTAGCCGGTGACGTTGAATGACCGCCATCCCTGTTTGCAGTCCTGAAGTATTCGAATACTCCATGATCAATGCATTCAAGCCATACTTTAATAGAGTCTCCGGCAACGAGTGGCGGAGTAGCGCTAGTTGTCATAAACGAGTAACTTATGCTTTCAAACTGAGTTGATTTATCCCCGAAAACGCTGAATCCGGGTATCTGTTTTCCGTTAACCAGATGAATAACCTGGTAATAATTATCTTTGTTTGGAGGATTAATTAAATCTAAAGCAATTAAACCTCCCCCGTAGAATGATTTTTTTAAATAGATCGTGTCAATTTCAACAGCCTCAGGCATGGTTGATACTGAAGTGTATGTTTTTTCATCGATAGTTACTTTAAGCGTGTAGGTCCGGCCAACAATTCCCTTTAAAGTCGATGTGACATAATTGCCCGGTGTTGCCTGAGATAACTCTTCCGATTGTCCTTCGTTGTCAGTAACCGTCACAGTGGCATTTGTAACCGGAGGAAATACATTCGACTGGTCAAAGTTTACAGTTTTCGTAATGTTTACAACGTAAGGTCCCGGTTCATCATAAATGTCTCCCTGAATAACCAATTGAGGAATAGTGGTATTCAGGTCCAGCTGAATTACTTTTTGGCACGAGGTCAGTAAAACAGCAATTAAAAGAATTGTAAAAAGGAGGGCTCTATTCTTTCTCATTGTTCTAAAATTTAAAGTTGTAAGAGAATGACGGAACAAACCTGAATAAAGTTGTTTGAATAGCTTCTGTTTTAGAAGGGTCATCTTCATTATTCTGGAAGGTAATGGTATATGCATTCTCTTGTCCGTAAGTATTGTAAAGCGAAAAAGTCCAGCTTGATTCAAATTTAGGGGTCTTTTTTACAATCCAGGTGGCACCGATGTCAAGTCGGTGGTATGCAGGCATGCGGCTTGCGTTTCGTAGGGAGTACAGCATGATCGTTTTTCCGTCAATCTCATATTTCCCACTCGGGAAGGTAACGGCATTGCCTGTATTATAGACCCAGGTAGCCGATAATATCCAGCGCTTACTTAATTCGTACATTCCAACTATCGAAATATCGTGTGTCCTGTCCTGCCTGGCCGGATAATAGCTTCCGTTGTTTATAGCCTCGAATTTCCGTTCGGTGCGTGATAAATCGTAACTGATCCAACCGTTAAATCTACCATATTTCTTTTTTAGAAACAATTCCAGCCCGTAAGCACGTCCCGATCCGAATAGTATTTGTGATTCGACATTCTCATTAAAATTCAACTCAGCACCATTCTTATAATCAATCTGGTTTTGAAGGTATTTATAGTACACTTCAGCCGAAAATTCATACATGTTATCATTGAAGTTGCGGTAATATCCTAACGATACCTGGTCGGCTATTTCGGGTTTTACATTGTTGCTGCTTGGAATCCATAAGTCGGTTGGATTTCCCGATGTTGAATTGGATATCAAATGCAGATTCTGTACATTTCTTGAATAAGAAGCTTTCACCGAGCTTTGCTGATTGAGGATGTAATTGAATGTAACACGGGGTTCGATGTTGATATACGTTTTTACTAATTTCCCTGCCTTGTAATATGTAGTGTCTACTGGTGCTCCAAGAGAATCGTAGGTGTAAAAGTTACCCGGACCCATGGAACTGAATGCACTGACTCTTGCACCATATTCCATACTGAATTTATCTGAAAATGAATATTGATGCGAGACGTAAAATGAATTTTCCCATGCAAATTTATTTGTCAAAGTTTTCATGTCCACCGTGCTGCTTGCTGTAATAACACCCGGAATGATTTTGTGATGAATGGCATTAAAGCCGAATTTAATGGTGTTATTCGATCCCAGAAAGAATTCGAAATCCTGCTTGATACTAAAATCCTGAATCCTGGAAATGATATTCAATTCAATTCCGTTGGTGATATTGATTCTGTAATCGTAGTTGCTAAAAATAAGAGACGTGTTAGAAAACAAACGGTCCGAAAATAAATGATTCCATCGAAGTGTACCTGTGCTGTTACCCCAGTTAATACCAAAAGTATTGCCCAGACCCAGCACGTCTTTTCCGAAATATCCCGAAAGGAATACACGGTTGTTGCTGTTAATCTTATAATTGGCTTTTGCATTAATATCATAGAAATAGAGTTGAGCCTGATTAAAAGTTGTATCCTTCGAAAGTTTCAGAAACAAATCCGCATACGTACGCCTTGCAGAGACGATAAAAGAGCCTTTGTCGCTAAGCAGCGGTCCTTCGACAGTCAGACGGGAGGATATAAGCCCAATGCCACCATTCACGCTTATTTTTTTATTGTTTCCATCGTTCATCTTGATATCCAGAGCCGACGAAAGCCTTCCGCCGTATTCGGCCGGCTCATTGCCTTTATAAACCGAGATGTCTTTTATAGCATCCGAGTTAAATACCGAAAAGAATCCCATCAAATGTGATGCATTGTAAACCGTTGCTTCATCAAGCAGTATCAAATTCTGATCCACGGCACCTCCCCTTACATTAAACCCACTGCTTCCTTCACCAGCCGATTTAATCCCCGGCAACAATTGAATCGTTTTTAAAACATCCTTTTCCCCAAACAGCACCGGAATGTTTTTTATATCTTTCGTATCCAGTTTTTGAACCCCCATTTCGAGTTTGGTGATGTTGTCATTCTTGCGTTGTGAAGTAACAACCACTTCGCCTAACGCATTTTCATGGGATTCAAGCAAAAAATCTATTTTACGGGCCTCACTCAGATCGATCTGTTGAATTTCAGGCTTGTAGCCCATGTATTGTGCTGTGATTTGATATTGTCCGGTAGGCAGGGTTAATGAATAGAAACCGTAGGTATTCGATGCCGTACCTTTCGAAGATAATTCTTTCACTGAAATGGTTGCTCCTATAAGATCTTCCCCCGTTTTAGCATCCCGGATATAGCCGCTCAGGGTAATGAGTGATGCTGCAAGGACCGGATGTAGAAAGATAAAAAGTATACTGAAAAAACAAATGAATTTTTTGTACATATTTTTAATTTGGATACCCGGAAATGTCTGAGTCTAACGATGCAAATGACTTGTAAACAGACAGAAACTCCAGCGATATCGATTGAATGTTTATATCATAAAAAAAAGGGCCGGTAAAATTTAGTCCTTTGATAAATGAATCAATTCTTTCATTTTACAAAATTTCATTCCTGTAAAAAGGCCATTCTATGTTTGTCCTTTAATTCGACCAGGCTGAATTCACATTGAATAAAACGAGTTTTATTGCTTTGAATTAATCTGTTTGATGTAAAGCAATGAAATCTATTCTTCTAAATGGCTACAAAGTAATAAATTTAAAAGTTCTTACAGTGCATATTCTCGACTAAAATGTGAATTTTATCGATTTTTTCCTGATTTTTAATCAAAATGTTATTCACATTTGCAAAATAATATGTTACTAAAAAATGCTTACCAACTCAGAAATCTGTAAATCTCTTTTTTGAAGGTCGATACTCTCCGGCTTTTAGGTTTCCTGCAAATTATAAATTGTTAAGATTGATAAATCGTAAGAGCCGGATTATTCATTTTTATTACATATTTATACTCAACGAGTCATTTAATATTTTCAATGACAGTAAACCGGAAAATATGAATATGGAGTCAAACAAGTATTTTGTGCTTGTTAAAAAAAGCATGAAGAGTCACCCCGTAAATTTCAACCCGGGATTGTAATACCCCTTCCCTTTTTTTCTTTTCTGTTCTTTCAGTTATTCACACCTACGAGTATTACCCTGTTCTTGTTTTATATTGCAGAATGACCAGAGGAGATTGATTGGGTGTTGATAGAGTATTTATAGAGCAGGGCCCGAACCCCCTTAGAATTATGAACGTCTTTATGAGAAAAACAGAGGAAAATTAGTTGATTGGTTAATCGGTTAATTGGTTAGTTTGCGCTGAAAAAGAGAACTCAAAAAAATCAGGAATGATGGTTAACATTGAATGATCAGACACTAAAACAGTACATCTCACTTTGGGAGTAAAATAGTTGGTTCTGATTATTTAAATTTACAATGTTGAATTTTAATCTGCATTGTATCATTTTTTATTGATCAGGAGACTGCTTATTGCCATTTCAAAAAAAAATAAATCAGGCTTTAAAGCCTGAATGAGTCATTTCAGGACTCATAATTTCCGTTTCAGTATGCTTTTGGATCAAAAAGCTGTTTAATAACATACTTTTGTATCATAAAATAACAAAGCAAATTTATGAAACGAACAATTTTTTCATTAGTACTTTTCCTCATCGGTAGTCAGCTACTCATCGCACAGGAAAACAAAACCACAGGACTATCGCTTCAGCAATGCGTGCAAATGGCGGTGAAAAAAAACATCAATGTGAAAACTGCCCGCATTGATGATCAAAAAAGCAAATATAAAATGGATGAAGGCTTTGCAGCATTATTCCCAAAGGTGAATTTCAACGGCAGTTTAACCGACAATGTCCTATTGCCAACCACCGTACTCCCCGGCGAATTTTTGGGTAAACCCGGTATGATGATTCCATTACAGATGGGAAGCACATACAGTGCGAGTGCCGTACTAAGTATCAGCCAGGTTTTATACAACCAGACAGCACTGACAGCAGTCAAAATATTAAAGAAAATGTCCTCAGTAAGCGGCTTGAGTGTGGAAAAGGCCAGTGAAGATGTTGCCTTCGATGTGGCTAAGCTCTATGCGCTGGAACAAACCACAGAAGAGCAGCGCAAACTGATTGACAAAAATATTTTACTGATCGAACGGTTGAGGGATATTACCAAAATAACGATTGACAATGGCATCGGCAAACAAGTTGACCTTGACAGGGTGAATGTTAATCTTGAAAACCTGTACACTCAACAAAGCAATACGCAGGCTGCACAGGAACAGCAATTGAACATGATTAAATACATGCTTGACCTGCCGCTTGATCAGGTTATTATGTTGACCGATACAGCTGAAATGCAATTAATGAAAAACGAACCGGTTTTACAAACGGATTTCTCGAATCATGTAACGATCCGATTACTCGAATCGCAAAGAAATTTAAGTCTGTTAAATAAAAAAGTTGTTACGAATGGCTATCTGCCTACACTTTCTTTATCAGGACAAGCTGCCTATCAGGGACTTCAGGAAAAGTTCAGTACCTATTTTAAAAATAGTTCGGATAACAAATGGTATCCCTATGCAAATTTTACAGTAACCCTGGCGGTTCCTGTATTTGATGGGTTTGAGAAAAGATCAAAATCACGACAGGCTAATCTGGATATTCAAAAAGCACAGGAAACATTGGATAATACCAAAGAAAGTTTCAGCATGAATTACAAGAATGCCATGAATAACTACGTGAACAACAAAAGCACCGTTCGACGTCAGAAACAAAATCTGGAACTGGCCGAAAAAGTATACCAGGAAACCACTCTCAAATATAAAGAAGGAATGGCAGCCATGAGCAGTCTTCTGCAGGATGAAATGAGCCTGAGTAGTGCACAGGGAGGTTACCTGACCGCGTTATACAACTTCAAGGAAGCCGAACTGAAAATTATGTCATTAAATGGAGAAATTAAAAATCTGATCAATTAATGACAACATGTTTACACGATCAAAACTTCAATCTAAAAAAATATAAATAATAAGATAACAAAATATCAAGATGAAAAAGAAAACAATCATCATCGTAACAACACTTGTTGTACTACTCGGAGCTATGGCACTAACACTGGCATCCAACAAAAAAGTAATCGACCGGAACAAGGAGGTCAAAAATACTGAGACTAACATTGCCGTAACCCTGGTTTCGACCGAAATGAAAGAAACAAACGGGAATCTGGAATTAGTGGGAACAGCACAACCAAGCAAAGAGGTGAGTGTAGCTTCCGAAAGTTCGGGTAAGATCGTACAGGTAAATTTCAAAATGGGTGATTTTGTTGCCAAAGGAAAAGTGTTGGCTAAAATTGATGATACCTACAAACGGTTGTCTTATGAAAATGCCAAACTGACTTACAACAAGAGCAAAGAAGACCTCACCCGTTACGAAGCATTACGTAAAGGAGATGCAGTATCCGATACCCAATTACGGGATATCAGGCTGGCATTCGAAAATGCTGATATTGCACTGGCAAATGCGCGTAAACAATGGGATGATACCCGGATTACAGCACCCTTCAGCGGTTTTATTACTTCCCAAAATACCGAGCTTGGCGCCTATGTCAATGCCGGGACAGTCATTGCCGGAATCGCTGATATCTCGGAATTGAAAGTCGTTTTGGATGTGTCCGAATCAAATGCCTATGAACTTCATCCGGGACAGCTGATTAGTGTTACCACGGATATACATCCAAATGCTGATTATAAAGGCAAAATATCAAATATCAGCCCGAAAGCAAGTGCTTCACATACCTATCCTGTGGAAGTTCTGATTGCAAATAACGGGAAAGACAAGTTGAAAGCAGGAACTTATGTCAATGTTAGTGTGAATATGGGTAAGAGCGGAAAAGCATTGATGATTCCACGCGATGCCATTGTGAGCAGTGTAAAAGATCCTTCGGTTTATCTGGTGAAAGGCAATATCGCCAAACTGGTTAAAATTACTACCGGCCGCAGTTTTAATTCAAACCTTGAAGTGGTTGCCGGACTGGGCGTAGGTGATAAAGTGGTTACGAACGGACAGATCAATCTAACCGACGGTTCAAAAGTATCAGTCATCAATTAATTTTAATCCAACTATTTTATTATGAATATAGTAGAAACCTCGATAAAAAAACCTTTGATTATCGGCGTAATTTTTACGCTGCTGACACTCGGAGGATTAATATCATTCAATCAATTGAATCTTAATTTATTGCCTAAGTTTGAGATTCCTGTGCTAACGGTACAGACGATCTATCCGGGAGCAGGAGCTTCTGAAGTAGAAACTACGGTGACAAAAAAGATTGAAGATGCCCTTTCAACTCTTGAGAACTTAAAAAAGATCAGCTCCACATCGATGGAAGGCGTTTCGGTGATCGCTGTTGAGTTGAATACAGGCGCTGATGCCAATCTGGCAGTTCAGGAAGCCCAACGCAAAATATCAGCCATAAAATCAAACCTTCCATCAGAAGTCAAAGAGTCGTCGATTAATAAAATAGCACTTGATGAAAAGGCTATCCTGACTGTTGCTGCTTCTTCAACTTTACCTTCCACACAGTTTTACAAATTAGTGGAAGATCGCATTCAATCCCGGTTGGCTAAACTTCCCGGAGTAGGTGCCGTAAAAATAAGCGGAGGTAAAGAACGTGAAATCAAGGTGAATATTGATGTTGAAAAACTGAAAGCCTACAAGCTCTCGACACTGCAGGTCTTGTCGGTTATTCAGTCAGCCAACATGGAAATTCCGGCAGGAAATGTAGAAAATAAAGCCTCCGTATATTCAGTTCGTTTGGCTGCAAAATACTCAAGCCTGGACGAACTTCGTAATACAGTTATTGCTACTACCCCTAATGGGGGAAAAGTGAAAGTAATGGATGTGGCGGAAGTTGAAGATGGTGTAGCCGAACAGAAACTGATAAACCGTATCGATGGACGGGATGCTATTGGTATCTCCATTCAGAAACAGAGTGATGCGAATGCTGTAAAGGTCTCCGATTTGGCTAAAGCTGAATTGAAAGCCATAGAAAAAGAATATGCATCCAATCATGTTAAATTTGAAATAGCAACAGATGATTCAATTTTTACCCGTGCATCGGCTGATGGTGTAGTAATAGACCTTATCCTGGCCATTCTGATTGTAGCACTGGTTTGTTTCATCTTCCTTCATAATATCCGGAGTGCCCTGATTGTTATGGTTGCGGTACCACTTTCGATTATCCCTGCATTTATCGGTATGTATATCCTGGGCTTCACATTAAACATGATGTCGTTGATGGCTTTGTCACTGGTAGTAGGAATTCTGGTGGATGACTCCATTGTAGTGATCGAAAACATGTTTCGTCACATGGAACAGGGAAAAACAAAATGGCGGGCAGCTATCGACGGTTGTAAACAAATTATGTTTACCGCTATGGCCATAACACTGGTTATTGTGGTGGTGTTTCTTCCCATGGGACTTAGCGGTGGATTGATCGGGAATATCCTCAAAGAGTTTGCTATTCCGATTGTTATCGCCACGTTGTGTAGTTTGTTGGTCTCGTTTACCGTAACTCCCCTGTTGATGTCACGTTTTGCAACTATGCCGGACGATGAACGTCCGACACTATCCGGTCGCTTCTCACGCTTTATCGAACGCACCTTTGATTCTGTAAAAAACTGGTACGGAAATGTATTGGGTTGGGGATTAAAACACAAAGTAACTGTACTTGGATCGACATTAGTCCTTTTCTTCGCTTCATTTGCCTTGATTCCAACCGGATTTATTGGCTTTGCCTTTATGCCCGATACCGATAAGGGTGAATATACCGTTACATTGGATATGAATCCGCAGGTAAACTTGTATCAAAACAACCAGATTACCATGCAGGCTGAAAAAATAATTAAAAGCATCCCTGAAGTTAAGAGCATTTATACCAACGTGGGGATGTCGGAAACCAGTACTAAAAACAACGTAACCACCATTTCGGTTAAACTGGTTGAGAAAAGCAAACGAAAACTGGGTGTTACTGAATATGCCACCCTGACAAAAGGCATGATCATGAAACAGATTCCGGGTGTTCGGGCACGGGCTGCAGCAACTTCTATATCCGGTGGAGCTAACGAGCCAATACAGCTTATTGTACAGGGCGCTGACTATGAAAAGGTCCAGGAGGCAGCAGCCATGATTTTAGGAACCATACGCCGTACTCCGGGTACTGCAGATGCCAAGTATTCGATCGATGATCCCCGTCAGGAGGTTCAGATAAAACTTGATCGTGAAAAAATGGCGACTCTTGGTTTATCGGTAAGCGATGTGGGTATAGCTCTTCGAACTTCGTTGAATGGAAATGATGATTCAAAATATTCCGAAGGAAGTAACGAATACCGGATCCGTATTGGTATCGACAATTTCGATCGTACAAAATCGGATGATGTTTCCAAACTGACTTTTATAAACAAAAAAGGAGAACTGATTGAATTGAATCAGTTTGCAGAAATAGGGTATGGCCTGGGGCCTTCCGCACTGGAACGTACCGACCGAATCTCTTCCATCACCGTTAAATCGAATGTAATCGGCCGTCCTTCGGGAACAGTAGGTTCTGAAATTACCACAGCCATTGCCGGGAAGATTCCTGCGGGTGTATCCATTAAGCCGGGTGGTATGATGGAACAGCAAAGTTCAGCTTTCGGAAGTCTTGGTTTTGCTTTCCTGGCCGCTATTGTATTGATTTACCTGATTATGGTCATACTTTACAACTCATTGACAGATCCTTTGATTGTATTGTTCTCGATTCCATTGTCGTTGATCGGAGCTTTCCTTGCTCTTGCCCTGACGATGAATACCCTGAATATCTTCAGTATTATCGGATTGATTGTGCTGATCGGGCTGGTAGCCAAAAATGCTATTCTGCTGGTCGATTTCACCAATAAAATACGCCAGGACGAAGGGTTAAGTACTTACAGGGCTCTTATTGAAGCAGGAAAAGACCGAATGCGTCCAATCTTGATGACAACTTTCGCCATGATATTCGGGATGATGCCTATTGCCCTGGGTTCAGGTGATGGAGCCGAAATGAAAAACGGTATGGGTTGGGTAATCATTGGTGGATTGGCAAGTTCCATGATCCTTACTTTAGTGGTCGTGCCGGTAGTTTATTATATTTTTGATCGTATCGGTTACAAAGGACGTATACGTAGCAGAAAAAGACTGGTTAAAAAGGTATTGGCCAGACAACTGGCAGCAAGTATTGCGTAATTCAAAGTCCCTGACAACAGCTATGCTGCTTCAGTATAGTTGTTGTCAGTTTTATTTTTTATCCATACCCATCACTGATGTAAATCAGGTTGGACTAAATTAACTTACCATGGATCAAATAGACGAAAAAATTTCCAGGATATTGAAGTATATGGGCATTCCCAGCGAAGAGGTCAGGCCGGATGCTTCATTTGTAAAAGACTTTGAATTTAATGATTTTCAATTCAATTGCCTGGTGTATTATATTATTAATTACTTCGACATTCCTGTAATGGAAAGGGACTATTCGCAACTGACTACAATAGGCAGTACCAAGCACTTCATAAGAAGAAAAAAAGGATTTTACAGTCGTTCGCTAAGTTCAGTCAAAGTAAAAAAAGAAACAAAAAAAGCGATTAGTTATTAGCCGTTGTTTCCGAAACAGCATTTATTGTTGTATTTTTATCATCACAATTAAAGATAACATGAAACACAAGGAATTTCATCCATTCACCAACATATCGGCATTAAAATTATCGTTAACGATAAGCATTCTTTTGAATGCCATTTTGTCTTTAGGATATATTTATAATAAAAGTATAGGTCAGATAAGCGGACTCAGGTTTCTCTTTGCTTTTTTGTCCGATTTTATTATGTTTTATGTGTTGTATATGTTTAACTTTAAAACAATCCTTCATAATTGGAAAAAACCGATAAAAGGATTGATCGTAATTTTAGGGTCACTAATCATTGCCATCGTTTTAAGTTTGTTATATTCGAAATTTGCCATTCGATTCCTACCTTCAATTCCGATCCCTGACAACTATTTGTTAATTACGAACTTGATTAAAGGTTTAATTATTTATGTAATGGTTTTATTATCAACATCATTGTTCTATTCTGTCGATCAACGCCAGAAGACTTTACTTGAAAATGAAAGACTGATTGCCGACAATATCCGTATTCGTTATGAAGTATTGAAAAATCAGGTCGATCCTCACTTCCTTTTTAACTCACTCAATACGCTCGATGGCCTGATTGGCATGGATACCGACAAAGCCCACGAATATGTCCAGCATTTATCACAGGTATTTCGCTATGCCATCAGTAATAAAGAAATTATGTATCTCAGTGAGGAACTTAATTTTACCGAATCGTATGCTCATCTTATGAAAATACGGTACGGTGAGAACTTTAAGATTCAGTATAATATTGATGAGAAATATAAAACATGGTATATTATGCCTATCAGCCTGCAATTGTTGGTTGAAAATGCCGTAAAACACAATGTCATCAGTACCAAGTATCCCTTAGTACTTACTATCGAAACCACACCAAACGATACCATTCGGGTGCTTAACACCATTCAACTAAAAAAAGAAGCAGAACAAGGCGAGGGTATTGGACTTGCTAACCTACGTGAAAGATATGAACTCTTGTTTCAAAAAGAAGTATCTATCACCATGACGGATGTCTTTTGTGTGGAAATACCCTTGATCAAAGAACTGGAAGACACTAAAATAAATAACAACAGAAATGAAAGCATTAATAATAGAAGACGAGCTTGTTGCGGGCCAGAATTTGCAACGTTTGATTAGTCAGATTGCTGATGACATTCAGGTAATTGCTGTTTTGCAAAGTGTTGAGGAAAGCATTGACTGGTTTTTACTTAATCCCACTCCGGACGTTGTTTTTATGGATATACATTTGGCCGATGGTTCTGCTTTCTCAATATTCGAGAAAGTACAGATTACCTGTCCGATTATTTTCACCACCGCTTATGATGAGTATGCCCTGAAAGCCTTCGAAGTAAACAGCATTGATTATCTGCTTAAACCGATTAATATGAAAAGCCTGGAGCGCGCAGTCCTAAAACTACGTAGCCTGGTGTCAACCAAGACAGACAATGCCGACCTGATATCCAATGTGCTTGCTGCTTTCAAACAGACAAAGCTGGTTTATAAATCAAGCTTTTTAATTCCATTTAAAGATAAGTTCATACCATTGGCTATCAATAAGATTGCCTGTTTTTACAGCGAAAATAAAATGGTAAAAGTTGTTACAGAGGATAATCAAATGTATACTATGGATAGTTCGCTCGAGGAGATATATACCCAGCTGGATCCGGCACAGTTCTATAGAGCAAACCGCCAATACATTGTTTCTCATGAAGCTATCAAAGATATCACTGTCTGGTTTGGCAGCAAAGTATCGATCAATCTGACTGTTCCTGTTCCTGAAAAAATAATCGTGAGCAAAGCCCGCGTAGCTGAGTTTAAAGCATGGTATACAGCTTGATTTTAATTACGACAAACTTATAACTGAACGTTTTATAAAGCGGATGCGGCATATGAATACCCGGGACTAACTATCCGGCTCATTCATCTCTGTTTGCATGGATGAAAAGTATAAACCAGGTTTAAACTTCACTCTGATTATCATTACCTATCAGGCAATTAATAATATGAGTTCACTGAAATCAGACACCCAATTAAAAAACTCATTGCTGAAATGACTGTCCGAAATCTACAGATAAAATTTTATACTTCATATTTATTCGATAAAAGAAAATTGATGAATTCAGAAGTACCTTGTTTTCCCTCATTCGAATAAAAATCATAATACTTAAAATATGATGTCTACCCTGCTTAAAAACGATTCAACACATACTGCATTCGTCCAATTAGACATTGAGTCGTGTACTGCCTGTTGGAAATGCATTGATACCTGCCCCGAAAAAGTAATTGACAAATCTTTTCTATACATTGGCAATACACTCATCAATAAGCATGTACTTATGTTCAATGCATGTGAATGCACCGGTTGTCTGAAATGTATTGATTCCTGCAAGTCAGATGCAATCAGTAGTACTGAATAAAGATTGTCAAAAATGGATTCGTGTGATTTATGCTTCATTCATTTGTGAATAAAAAAACAACAACTATCTTTGTAAGAAAAATATACAATGAATTTTGAACGTTCCGAATCATTACGATTCAATTATTACGATATATTCTTCAGCTACTATTTCAATAATGAACGGAGTTGCACGCAAATGATTACTGATCATATGATGGCTTATGTTTACTCCGGTGAATTGATTTTAGAGGAAGCAAATCAAAAAACGGTGGTTCATAAAGGGGAGTGTGTATTCCTTCGAAGAGATAACCGGGTAAAAATGAACAAACAGCCTCTGGGAGAAGAGCAGTTCCAGGGAATATTCATGATCTTTAAGCGCAATTTTTTACGTGATTTTTATCAGAACCTGGATAAGAATGAGCTACCCATTGAAGCTGAAAAGCATAAGCCGAGCGTTATTAAATTGCCAAAAGCAGCTGATATAGATAGCCTGTTTCAATCAATGACTCCTTATTTCGATTCGGATAAAGAACCGGCTAAAGAACTGATGTACCTAAAATTACACGAGGGTGTGTACTCTCTACTGAATATAGATAAACGGTTCTATCCTGCTTTGTTCGATTTTACCGAGCCCTGGAAGATAGATATTCTCGATTATATGGAGGAGAATTATATGTTCGATCTCTCTGTAGAAGCAATAGCCGGCTTTACTGGACGAAGTCTGGCAGCATTTAAAAGGGACTTTAAAAAGATTAGCCTGCTACCACCTCAAAAGTGGTTAATGACAAAAAGACTGAAAGTGGCGCATGATAAATTAGGCAGTGAAAATAAGAAAGTCTCCGATGTATACCTGGAGGTTGGGTTTAAAAACCTATCGCATTTTTCGTCAGCTTATAAAAAACAGTATGGAGTGTCACCCAGCAAGTAAAAGTCATCTGATAAAAAGAATGTAAAATAGCTGATTGCTATTATTCCTTAAAATAAAACACACCCGCTACCTGACCTGGAGCGGGTGTGTTTGTATAAAAATAAGCAGGTTAGTTTGCTCCGGTAAACCGAATCATTTTTTCGTGTATTGGTCCAAAAACTGTAGTTCTCTGTCTTGCCGAAGATGAAAATCCGGCTGAGTTGCTTACTTTATCAACGGTTGATTTAGCCATTTCACGTGCCGAAGGGGCCATTGATTTGAAATTGAATGTCCCGTTATAGGTGCCTGTAACAAGTGATCCAATACGGTCGTAAAATGAATATTTCAGACTGTAATTTTTAGAATCATTAGTTACATCGACTGTTCCGGAAATAAATCTTTTCCGTGATGTTGCATTGTAGTACCAGGAACCGTTTGCAATAAGATTGTCTTTAAAAAGAAATAAATTCCCCGGAACAATGGTAAACGGTTTTACAACAAAATCTTCGAACTGCGACTTAGTCAGTACTTTATAAATTCCTGAAGGGATACTGTTTGTATAAAAGTCGTATGTGTCAAATTGCACAACAAGTACTTCGCCATCCAGAGTACTGGAGTTTAAATCGACATTCGCGGTTTCGAGATACAAAATAAATGTGTTTGAAAGACTCATATTATAGTAATCACCTGCAAAGAATAACTCACCTTTGGTGAATTGAGGGTTTACTACTTCAGGCTTTTCTGTTTTATCGATAACAGAAATCGGTCCTGAATAAGTGAAATGAATTATTTCAGTGGTTTCGGTGGTCAGATCACCTTCAATGTTATAGGTGGAGCCATTGATACTGACAGTATATTGTCCGCTTTTTACAAGGGTATAGTCCACCTGATTGTTCTCTATCGTTACTATATAGGTTCCATACGGTATATAATTTCCATTCTCTTCATAGTAATCTCCGGGAAGGAAGATGTTTACACCACCTGCATTATTCTTATAAGTCCCTGCAGGCAGGGAAGTCGTTGATGCAGGGAGAAGCGTTTCGAAATGAATAAACTGCCCATACCCTGTGACAGATTCGGCTGTTTGATTCAGCTTGAATGTCTCCGAAAGAAAATTCATGATAAATACATTGTTATCGCTTGTTTCTATAGCCAGACCGTAATTCGACACAAGAGACTGATTTAATTTTAAGAACGTTTGTGTGAATGTAGTGGTACAGGTAATCTCTTTGGAACCTGCATGAATTACAATGCGGGCTGATCCGGATGATAATGCTTTGACAACAACAGAAACGTTGAAAGATAACAGATCCGGATGAATATCATTTTTTGAAGTGAGTATCGTGGCTGTGACAATGGAATTGTCCGATGCAGTAACAGTCACAGGAACTTTAATCTGTTCGCCGGTATAGCTCACAGTTACTCGTATGGTGTCCGACTGACCAACTTTCAAATTGATATCCTGCTTATTTATTGACAGTTTAGTGGCATCGTCTGTTTTACAGGATAAAAAAAGAAACAGGAATACAGGAATAAAAACTATAGATTTTAAGATAGCATTCATAGATAAAAGTTGATAAAATTAAACATATGCAAACAATGCACCTGCAAATATAATGTAATTACTTAAAATAAATGCTGTTTTTTATTTCATCTAAAGAAATTATTAAAAATTACTTAAATGTTAAAGTAGTATCGATTTAAAATCATGATATTATTTTTCATTTTTTTATAGTATCACTTTTGATTTATTTCCTGTAAATATTAATTGAACCACAGAGAAAATATTCTGTGTGGTTCTCGTTTCTCATTTGCAGCTTTGAATATATAGACTCAGAAAAAACATAAAGCCGGTATATTCCTCTTGGTTTCAGGATAAATATACCATTAAATCACAGAATCTAAACTTTTTACAAAATGAGATTGTACTATTTAATTGTGAGTCTGTGCCGGGTTAAAATTCTCAACACCTTATGCCAAAATCAGCTGTCTCTTTGCAAGTATATTTTCCATTCCCCACAGTTCCAGTTCGCGAATAACCGGTGTAAGGCTTTTGCCCAGTTCAGTCAGCGAGTATTCCACTCTTGGGGGTATTTCCTTGTATTGTACCCGCAGGATCAGTCCGTCGGCTTCCAGCTCTTTCAATTGCTCGGTAAGCACTTTGCGTGAAATATCGGGGATGCGTACGGCTATCTCACCAAACCGCCGGGTTCCTGCTGTAAGGGAGTACAATATAATGGTTTTCCACTTTCCACCTATTAGTTCGAGAGTTGCCGTTACCGGGCATTGGGTCATTTCTTTGAGTCTGGTCATACAGGTTACTTTCAGGTTACTACTATTTTCAAGGTTACGAATAAGTAACCCGTTTCGAATATAAACTATTATTAGTTACTTTGCGTAACAAAAGTAAGGAAAATATCAATCATTGGTTGGGTTGTTGAAAAATGAGTATATAATTAACTATAAAAATTCAATCAAAACAGCACAAGGATTGTTTGAAATCTTGAAGTCCTGCCTAAGAAGGAGGAAAAATAAAAACAGGTTTATAATTATAAAAGAAAGGAAACAACAACATGAAAATCGGAATTACCGGAGCAACCGGACAGTTGGGTCACCTTGTGGTCGGCAAATTGAAAGAAAAAGTATCGGCTGAAAGTATTGTAGCTTTAGTTCGTAATCCTGAAAAAGCGTCAGAGTTAGGCGTGGAAGCCCGTGCATTTGATTACAGCAAACCCGAAACCCTGGTCGCTTCGCTGGTTGGAATTGATAAGCTGTTGCTGATATCAGGTAATGAACTTGGTCAGCGCCTGCCCCAACATCTGTCAGTTATTGCAGCTGCAAAAGAGGCCGGTGTAAAACAATTTGTTTATACCAGCATTTTACATGCCGATACTTCTGCGCTTGGATTAGCCGGAGAGCATTTGGCTACAGAAGTTGCACTGAAAGCATCTGGCCTTGCATACACAATCCTTCGTAACGGTTGGTATACCGAAAATTATACAGGTTCAGCCAAAGGTGCCATTGGTGCCGGAGCCTTTATCGGATGTGCCGGTGATGGTAAAATAGCTTCAGCAGCCCGGGCGGACTATGCCGAAGCTGCGGCAGTAGTACTGGCAGGTGAAGGTACTGAAAACAAAATCTATGAGTTGGCCGGAGATACGGCTTATACCTTGACGGAACTGGCTGCTGAAATATCACGTCAGACCGGTAAAGCGATCCCATATAACAACCTGACAGAAACGCAATATACAGATATCCTGAGGAGTTTCGGATTACCCGATGGCTTGGCTGAAATGTTGGCCGATTCGGACACAGGTGCATCGAAAGGAGGATTGTTCGATGATTCTCACGTACTTTCGACACTGATTGGACGTCCAACCACCCCACTGACTACAGTATTGGCTGAAGCAATCGCATAAAGAAACTTACATATGATCATTTGAGCTATACAGCAAAAATGTTTGAGCCGCAGAGAAAACCATTCTCTGCGGCTTTTGTTTTAATTTTGCAGTGTTGAAAATAAATCAGCTTTTAAAAATAGACAGGAAGAAGAAAATGGCAAAAAATGTTGTAGTATTATCCGGTAGTCCAAGGCGTGGTGGAAACTCCGACTTGTTGTGTGACCGCTTTGCAGAAGGTGCATGTGATGCAGGGAACAAAGTGGAAAAGATTTTTTTACGGGATAAAAAGATTAATTATTGTACCGGTTGCGGCACGTGTTTTAATGGAAACAAACCTTGCCCGCAAAAAGACGATATGGCTGGTGTATTAGCTAAAATGATTGCTGCCGATGTCATTGTTATGGCGACTCCGGTGTATTTCTATACGATGAACGCACAAATGAAAACACTGATTGACCGTACCTGCGCCCGATATACCGAAATAAACAACAAGGAATTCTACTTTATCATAACCGCTGCCGATGAGAATAAAAAATCGTTGGAACGAACATTGGAAGAATTCAGAGGATTTACACTCTGCCTTGACAATGCGAAAGAAAAAGGTATTATTTATGGTACAGGCGTGTGGGAAAAAGCCGAAGTAATTGATAAACCGCATATGAAAGCATCCTATCAGATGGGGTTGGCTCTTTAAAAAAACAAACAATTAACTTTTAAACAATAAATAATAAACTTGATTATGAATAATTTTATATTTCACAACCCAACAACTATTTTATTTGGGAAAGATCAATTGAACGGTATCGAAAAACTGATACCTGCTAATGCAAAAGTGTTGATAACTTACGGAGGTGGAAGTGCCAAACGCAGCGGACTTATCGAAAAGGTCAAAGTCGTACTGGGCAATCGCAAAGTCGTCGAGTTTGCCGGTATTGAGCCCAATCCGCATTACGAAACCCTAATGAAAGCCGTTGAAGTGATTCACAATGAAGAAATCGATTTTCTGCTGGCTGTAGGTGGTGGTTCAGTTATTGATGGAACCAAGTTCATTTCACTGGCTTCGTTTTTTAAAGGCGACGCTGCTGATTTGCTGAAATATGGTTTTGCGCCGATTACTTCAGATATCGTTGAACACGTATTGCCAATCGGTGTTGTCCTGACTTTGCCTGCTACCGGTTCGGAAATGAATAACGGTGCTGTTATTAGTTACGAACACGGAAAATATCCGGTGATGAGCGACATGGTTTATCCAAAATTCTCGGTACTGGACCCAGTGTACACATTCACCCTACCTGCTGTTCAGGTAGCCAATGGGGTAGTAGATGCATTTGTACATACAGGCGAACAGTATATTACTTTCCCGGTTGATGCCAGAGTTCAGGATCGTATGGCTGAAGGAATTATGCAAACATTGATTGAGATTGGAGCAACCACTGTCGCTGAACCTGAAAACTACAACGCACGTGCCAACCATGTCTGGGCAGCGACCATGGCTTTGAATGGTATTATTGCCGTTGGAGTCCCTCAGGATTGGGCTACACACATGATAGGTCATGAACTGACGGCAGCTTTTGGTATTGACCATGGTCAGACATTGTCCATAGTTTATCCGGCACTTTTGGCTGAAATGAAAGAGCAAAAAAGTGCTAAATTGTTACAATATGCCGAACGTGTCTGGAATATTACTACCGGTAGCGACGATGATAAAATTGATTTGGCTATCGCAAAAACCCGTGAGTTCTTCGAAAGTCTGGGTATTAAAACCCGCTTGTCGGAATATGGTGTGAAAGCCGGGCAAATTGCTGACATAGTTGATCAATTGAAAGCTCATGGAATGACCGCCCTTTCGGAAAGCGGAAAAATTACGCTGGAAGTAAGCCGGAAGATTCTGGAAAGAGCATTTTGATGTAAAAATTGATCCGATGGCTTCAAGTCATCGGATCAATTCTTAAAAGTACTCGCTGAGAATAAAAACAAACTCATAAAATGACAATCTTATGATAAATAATCCTCTAAGTGTTATAGTAGTTATCGGTGCCGGATCCATTGGTCAGGCCATTGCACGGCGCGTCAGTGCAGGGAAACACATTCTGTTGGCCGATTTACATAAGGAAAATTACGATGCCGCTGCAAAAGTCCTCAATGATGCAGGCTTTAAAGTGAGCACTGCTACGGTAGATGTATCATCCAGAGAATCGGTTCATGCACTCGTTGAAACTGCCACCGCCCTTGGTCCTGTCACCGGATTGATACATGCAGCCGGTGTTTCACCTTCGCAAGCGTCACCAGCCACCATATTTAAAGTCGATTTATATGGCACAGCATTGGTATTGGAAGAATTTGGAAATGTTATTGAAAACGGAGGATCGGGTATCGTGATTGCCTCACAATCAGGACATCGTCTGCCATCCTTGACACCCGAAGAAGATAAAGCATTGGCAACTACACCCACCGAAGATTTGCTCTCACTTCTCATCCTTCAATCTGAAGCAGCAGATAGCTCGCTATACGCGTATCAGGTATCAAAAAGAGGAAACTCATTGCGGGTAAAAGCAGAGGCTGTGCGTTGGGGAAAACGGGGAGCCCGAATCAATACGATTAGTCCGGGTATTATTATTACACCGCTTGCTAATGAAGAGTTGAGTGGCCCCCGTGGAGATGGTTACCGGCGAATGTTAGAGATATCACCTGCCGGAAGAGCCGGAACACCTGATGAAGTTGGTGTTGTTGGCGCTTTGTTGATGGGACCGGACGGTGCATTCATTACAGGCAGTGACTTTCTGATGGATGGTGGTGTTACTTCAGCATATTGGTACGGAGAACTGGCTCCGAAACCGTAATAATTTAATTAGAGATAAATCCAATTTTAATAAAAATAAGATATGAAACGGATATTAAGTATTACGTTATTAATAGTTTCCGTACTGTTTTCAAAGTCTTTTGCACAGGGAAAACGCATCGAGACTAAAGGGTTTGCTGTGTTTTCAGGTGACGGGCAATTTAAACCCTATGAATTTACGCGTCATGCTATTGGCAACAATGACATTGAAATCAAATCTCTGTATGCCGGCGACGAATGTCAACCTTAAAATAAAAATAATAATAATAACCATGAAAACAAATATAAATAGTAGTTTTTGGATTTTAATCTTACTGTCTTTGGTATTCAATTTGAGTGTAGCTGCTCAAGATCAATCAGAGGTTGGTCGAATACCTTCAAAAGGTATGGCTAAGTTTTCCAAAGATGGAAATTTTCAACCCTATAAATTTACACGTCATGCCGTTGGTGATAACGATGTTTTAATAGATATTCTTTATGCAGGTATCTGCCACAGTGATATCCATACAGAACGAGATGATTGGTGGAGCGTAAAGTATCCACTTGTTGCCGGACATGAAATTGCCGGTCGAGTAGTTCAAGTAGGGAAAAACGTAACTAAGTTCAAAGTCGGTGATTATGCCGGTGTCGGATGTATGGTGAATTCATGTGGTGAGTGTGAATATTGTAAAAGAGGGGAAGAACAATATTGTTTAAAAGGCAATGTTGGAACCTATGCATCACCTGATTATTTCCATAATAACGAACTTACACAGGGAGGTTATTCCAATAACATCGTTCTCTCTGAAAACTTTGCAATAAAAATACCGAAGAACGCAGACCTGAAAAAAGTAGCACCATTACTTTGTGCAGGTATTACTACTTATTCACCTATTCATTTTACTCATGTGAAAAAGGGTGATATCATAGCTGTTGCCGGTTTTGGTGGATTAGGACATATGGCAGTACAATATGCAGTTGCTCTGGGTGCAAAAGTCACAGTGTTCGACGTAACGGACAATAAACGTCAGGATGCTCTGGCTATGGGGGCTGTGAAATATGTAAACGTGAAAAATCCAAATGAACTGAAGGGGTTGGATAATACTTATCGTGTCATCTTATGTACAATACCTTCTAAATATGACCTTTCTATGTATTTGAAAATGCTGAAAGTAGATGGTGATATGGTCGTAATCGGTCTGCCTGCATTCTCAAATAGTCCAAGTATAGACGTTACTAATTTAGTTATGGCAGGTCGTCGAAAGTTATATGGTACACAAATTGGCGGTATCCGTGAAACGCAAGAGATGTTGGATTATTCAGTTGCGCACAACATTTATCCAAAAGTTGAAATCATAACCGCTGACAAGATAGATGAAGCATATCAGAAAGTCCTGGCAGGTGAAGTGCGATACAGATATGTGATTGATATGACTTCTTTTAAGTAATTTATTTCATTAAGAAACAAAAATACGAGTAAGTAAAAGTTAAACAGTTGAGAATATGAAAAATACAATAACAATTTTAACGATTGCAGTAATTTTATTCTTCAGCCAAAACAATAAATTAAATGCACAGGATATGAAAGAACAAATTCCTAAAATCAGTAATTTTCCGGTAGGTGATAAACTCCCCGAAATGTATTCCGACTACTTTATCGGTCAGGCTTATCTGGCTCCATTGACAAAGAACAAAGATTTAAATTGTCCGATATCGAATGTAACCTTTGAACCGGGTTGCCGGAATAACTGGCATAGCCATTCAGGTGGTCAAATTCTTGTTACGGTAGGAGGGAAAGGATATTATCAGGCTAAAGGCGAACCGGCACGTTTGCTTTTACCGGGCGATGTGGTTGAAATTCCGGCAAACGTTGTTCACTGGCACGGGGCTGCTCCCGACAGTTGGTTCTCCCATTTGGCGATCGAAACAAATCCTAAGGATAGCAAAAATACGTGGTTAAAACCGGTGGATGACGAGCAATATAAAAAAGCAACCGATGTATCAAACAGTAAGGCGATCAACCTGACTACAGCGGCCATTAAAAATCATGAAGCATTATGGCCCGGTTATAACTCAAAAATAGCTCAAACTGATCCTGAATTGATACAGGTATTCGATAATTTTGCGTTCGATGATGTGATAAGATATGGAAACCTGGATACCCGGACCCGGGTAATGATGATTCTGGGATCTACCATTGCATGTCAGGCACAATCAGAATATAAAATGATGATGAATGCAGCTCTCAACGTGGGTGTTACTCCCGTTGAAGTAAAGGAAATCCTATATCAATCGGTTCCATATGTGGGAATATCCAAAGTAATTGATTTTATTTCCCTAACCAATGAAATATTGAACGAACGGGGCATTCAACTTCCACTCGAAGGACAATCCGTCACTACACCTGAAACCCGTATGCAAAAAGGACTGGCGATACAAAAAGAGATATTCGGTGACATGATTGACAAAATGGTTGAAGCATCACCTAAAAATCAGCTCCATATCCAGCAGTATTTATCGGCTAATTGCTTTGGCGATTATTACACCCGCAACGGATTGGATGTGAAAACCCGCGAATTGTTGACTTATTCGATGCTTATCAGCATGGGTGGGACAGAATCGCAGGTAAAAGGCCATATTGTGGGTAATGTGAAGGTGGGTAATAACAAAGAAACCCTGTTGAGTGTCACCACACAACTATTGCCGTATATTGGTTATCCAAGGACTCTGAATGCTATCAACTGTTTAAACGAAATAATCCCCGAATAAAATGAAAACAAAAATTATCTTAATTACATTTCTGGTTCTGTTAATCCCAGGTATTCAATTGAATGCTCAAATAACAGGTAAGAAAATCCTGGTAGCTTATTTCTCACATAGCGGCAATACACGAGCTGTTGCTTATGACATTTGTAAAAAGGTGGATGGCGAATCCTTTGAAATAAAGACGGTGAAACAATACCCGGCCGATTACAATACCGTTGTGAAACAAGCTAAACAGGAGCAAAAATCGGATTATCGTCCGGAACTTAAAAGTAGATTAAAAGATATCAGACAGTATGATGTGATTTTCATAGGTTTCCCAAACTGGTGGGGTACTTATCCGCAAGCAGTAAAAGTATTTTTATCCCAATATGATTTTTCCGGAAAAACGATTATCCCTTTTTGTACACATGAAGGCAGTGAACTCGGACGTAGTGTTGCCGATCTGAAAAAACTTTTCCCAAAATCGCATATCCGCGAAGGACTGGCCATTCGTGGTAGTGCAGCGCACAATTCGGATAGACAAATAAATGAATGGCTGAAAAAATTAAAGATCATCAAATAAGTACTGACTAATGCATTGGAACACCCTGAATCGTTGATATTCAATTATCCTCTATTCATTATAACGTTACATTAAGAGTGCCCTTTGAGTTGAATTTAGGAGTGTATTGTGAGAATGTATAATTTATTTATCTTTGTACTGATACTCTGGTTTTAAACAAAAAAAAATCACTTGTCGTATGAAAGATTTTAATCCAATAATTGAATATTGTTTTAAGGGTCAATTTGTATCCGATGAAATCAAACAAGTGTTTGTTTCTCTTTTACACGAGTTTAAAGTAAAAAAAGGAGCTACGTTTTTACAGGAAGGTGCTATATGCAAACATATTTATATTGTTGAGACAGGTTTAATCAGGCAGTATTTTTATAAAAACGGGATTGAAATAACCGAACACTTTGCATGGGAGAAGCAAGGTTTTGTTTGCCTAGAAAGTTTTATTGACCGCAAACCGTCCAGGTTAATTGTTGAAGCTCTGGAAGACAGCGTTATCTACGGCATACATAAAGACGAACTGAATGAGTTAACAGAGAAATATCGCACTATAGAATTAATGTACCGTGGAATATTAGAAATGTCGTTACTAATATCTCAGAAGCGAATGTATACCATGCTTTTCGAAACAGCCCGTGAACGTTATCATAATTTTATGAAAGTTTCTCCATTCTTATTGAATCGTGTCCCTTCTATGTATATTGCCTCTTATTTAGGCATAACTCCCGAGACCTTCAGTCGTGTAAAGGGTCAACAATAACCTCATTTTATGTTTTACAGCATATCCCCGGTTGGTATTCATCAAAAAAATACAGGACTCTGAAATTCTTGATATATATCAATTCCTGTCACCAAATAATACTTGATATTTGCAAAGAATTACTACGAGAAGTGTTCGGAGTAATCATGTTGTTAATCAAATATCAAATTATTATGAACCCAAATAAAATCATACTGGTCGGTAGCCTTTTTTTTCTTACTACTCAAGCAATGGCTCAGGCTCAGGTGGCTCCGATAACAGCCACCATTACTTTTAATGGCAAAAAGTTTACCGATCTCAATGGAAATGGGAAACTGGATATTTTTGAAGATACCCGTTTGCCTATTGATACCCGCCTCAATAACATTGTTTCCTTGATGACCGATGATGAAAAAGCTAATATTATGACTGGTATTGGAATGCCAGGTTTCGACGGGGTAGCACCCATTATAGGGTACGTGGAAACAGGAAAAGTGCCCGGAGCCGCAGGTGGAACCTTTGCAATACCCCGCTTGGGAATCCCAACTGTAACTGTCGCCGATGGCCCTGCCGGATTGCGTATTGCCCCTACACGTTCCAATACGGATAAAACATTCTATTGCACTGCATTCCCTGTAGGAACAGCATTAGCTTCAACCTGGAACGAAGCCCTGGTAAAAAGTGTAGGGAAAGCTATGGGCAATGAGGTCAAAGAATACGGGGTGGATGTATTACTTGCTCCGGCATTGAATATACACCGTAGCCCGTTGTGCGGAAGGAATTTTGAGTATTATTCCGAAGATCCGTTAGTCGCAGGTAAAATAGCGGCAGCTTATGTGACTGGTGTCCAGTCGAATGGTGTGGGTACTTCCATCAAGCACTTTGCTGCGAATAACCAGGAAACTAATCGCCTTGGAGTAAACGAACACGTGAGCGAAAGAGCAATGCGTGAAATTTATTTGAAAGGATTTGAAATTGCGGTAAAAGAATCTCAGCCGTGGACAGTCATGTCGTCGTATAACCTGATTGATGGTACGTATACTTCTGCCCGTCGCGACTTGCTTACCGATATTCTTCGTTCAGAGTGGGGCTTTAAAGGGTTAGTCATGACCGACTGGTTTGGCGGCTACCCAAGTTTTAATGCTATTGCCAATCCTGCCTATGTTAGTGATGTGGTCAAACAGGAAACTGCCGGAAACGACTTGTTGATGCCGGGTTTAAAAACTCAGAAAGAGGCCATCCTCAAAGCAATAAAAGACGGTTCATTGTCGAAACAAACGGTTAATCAGAACGTCAAAAGAATCATGAAAATGGTGTTCCGTTCTCCTGCCATGGTGAATTTTAAATACTCAGATGCCCCAGATTTGAAAGCGCATGCGCTCGTTTCCCGTCAGGCTGCAACTGAAGCCATGGTATTGTTGAAAAATGAACATAATGCGTTGCCTGTTGCCGTCTCTTCAATTGCTGCCTTTGGTGTTACAACCTATAATTTCTATGCAGGTGGTACCGGTAGTGGCGATGTAAACAAAGCGTATATTGTATCGTTGTTAGAAGGATTGAAAAATGCCGGTTACAGCCTGAACAACGACTTGCAAAATCTGTATGAGCCTTATATTAAACAAAAGACAAATGAAGAAAATGAACGTCGCGCCAAAGAAGGTGTGATGGCTTTGGGTGTGAAAATTGCCGAAATGAATCTTGATAAAACTCAATACAGCAAAGTGGCTGCAGGTTCAACCATAGCACTTGTTACTATTGGTCGAAGTTCAGGCGAAGGTGCCGACCGCGGTTTAAATGATGATTTTAACCTGTCACAAGGAGAACTGGATATGATAAACAATGTTTCGGATGCTTTCCATGCACTGAACAAAAAAGTAATTGTCATATTGAACGTTGGTGGTGTTGTTGAAACAGCCAGTTGGAAAGACAAAGTAGATGGTATCTTATTGGCCTGGCAAGTGGGACAGGAGGGAGGAAACGCAGTAGCCGATCTGCTTTCAGGCAAAGCAAATCCATCGGGAAAACTGACCATGACATTCCCAATGCAATACAGTGATGTGCCAACGGCTAAAAACTGGGTGATTAATACAAAGGTAAGCTGGATGGGAACTGATGAACCGAATCTGCAGGAAACTACGTATTCCGAAGGCATCTTTGTGGGCTATCGTTATTACAATACGTTCAACGTAAAACCATCCTACGAATTTGGCTACGGACTTTCATACACCAACTTTGAGGTTAACAACCTTCAGTTGAGCAACAAAACTTTCGAAGGAAATATAACGGTTACTGTCGATGTGAAGAACTCAGGAGAAAAAGCAGGAAAAGAAGTCGTTGAATTGTATTTGTCAGCACCTGCCGGGAAATTGCAAAAGCCAACTTCCGAGTTGAAAGCCTTTGCTAAAACCAGACAATTGAAACCTGGAGAAACACAAAAAATCACACTCTCTATCAAAGAAAAAGATCTGGCGTCGTTCGATGAAAAAGCGAGTGCCTGGGTAGCTGAAGCCGGAACTTACAAAGTATTGGTTGGAACTTCATCTTTGAATATCAAGCAATCGGCAACTTTTACGCTGCCTGCTGATAAAATTGTTGAAAAGACACACCCAGCTTTTGCTCCTGATATAGCCTTTGTCGAATTGAAGAAATAACTAATTTTAGTAGGGTATTTATGCCAACTTTTCCACAGAAGAATTTTTTTGAAAATGTCAATAAAATATTGTGTTCAGGTATAAGAAAATTGATTGTATTAGTTGTTTTATAAGTTATTGATAAAGTGGAGAATGCCCCGGTGTTTTGAAATAAACATCGGGGCATCATTTTTAGTCGCAATTACCACAATCAGAACAGCCGTTACAAATGAGTTTGCTGCTACATGTGTTACATTGAATGCAATATTGTGGTTGATATAAGAGCTGAGTATTTATCCGTTCACCAACGTTATTGGTTAGCTTGAAAATTTGAGGTCTTCATGAATAATTCATGCCGGACTCAAAAGCCATTTGACTTTGTAACTGCTTTTGAAGCAACTGAAATGTTCTCCCGTTTTTTATAAAATTAGTTTCAGTCTCGATAAAGCAGAAAGTAACGCTGTATTTCTCACACTCCGTTCGCAGTGTTTTAATCGAGTCAAAATCGCAGGAACGTGCTCCATCATAATTTTCCCCTCCGGCAATTATCTGTTCTATTTGAACACTCAGAAGGTATTTCTCAATAGATACTGGCCCAATCAGAGGAGCTGTCATTATCCCCTTATGTTTGAAGGGCAGTTGAAGCAGGATCGGAATGCGTTCGTCTGCTCGTCGCTGGATATGCATAACATGCCGGGAACAAATAATAATTTCTCTCCAAAATTTCTTCGTAAATATGAGAATCTGAATAACATCATATCAAATGCAGTGAAACATTATATCAGTGATGTCAAAAGCGCTGATTTACCAAATGAACAGGAAATGTATTGACTAATTTGATGTCTTTATAGATTTAATTGAGCCAATCAGAAAAAATGTTTGAGCCGCAGGGAAAACCATTCCTTGCGGCTTTTGTTTTAATTTTGTATAATGAAATTCAAAGCAAAATTGAATCCTAATTATAATTAAACAGTCGTGGAATCAAAAACAGTAAAATACAAAATAAAAAGAGCGATGTGAAATATCGTTTCCTAATTGAGATATCTTCTTAGAAGAAATAATGTTTGATGTTTCTTAATGATCATTATTCTAAATTTTACAGAGTTATCTATTTAAATAAAATTGAAAAATATGGAAAATGTACTATTAAATAATGGGGTAGAAATGCCAATTTTAGGTTTCGGGGTCTATCAGGTAACAGATCCTGACGAATGTGAAACGAGTGTCTTTGAAGCAATAAAGTCAGGATACAGGTTAATTGATACAGCTCAGGCTTATGGTAATGAAAAAGCAGTTGGAAAAGCTATTAAGAAAAGTGCTGTTGCAAGAGAAGAACTCTTCATTACCACTAAACTATGGGTTTCAGACGTAAGTTATGATAAAGCGAAGACTGCTTTCGAAAGCTCATTAAAAAATCTGGGACTTGATTATCTCGATTTGTATCTGATTCATCAACCCTATGGTGATGTCCACGGGGCGTGGCATGCTATGGAAGAATTGTATAAAGAAGGAAAAATCAGGGCCATTGGTATCAGTAATTTTCAACCCGACAGGGTAATGGACATGATCGCATTCAATGAGGTTGTTCCTGCAGTGAATCAAATAGAAACCCATCCTTTCAATCAACATATCGAAACTCAAAAGTTTTTAGATGAAAATAAGGTTCAGATAGAGTCATGGGGTCCATTTGCTGAAGGTAGAAACGATATCTTTAAGAACGAACTGTTATTCTCAATTGCTAATAAATACAAGAAAACAATTGCACAGGTAATTCTTCGTTGGCTGACTCAACGAGGTATTGTCGCTATTCCTAAATCAGTTCGTAAAGAGCGGATTCTGGAAAACTTCAATATTTTTGACTTTAAACTAAGTGCCGATGATTTGGCAGCTATTGCAACCCTTGATACCGGGAAAAGCCTGTTCTTTGACCATCGCGATCCTGCAATCGTGAAGTGGATGGGTGGAAGAAAATAAAAGTGATACAAAAAAAATAAAAATGGAAACAAGAAAATTAGGGAATAGTGGGCTGGAAGTCTCGGCCCTTGGACTTGGTTGTATGGGCATGAGCTTTGCATATGGCATTATCCCCGACAAAAAAGAAATGATTGCGTTGATTCGCAAGGCAGTGGAAAGTGGTGTCACGTTTTTTGATACCGCCCAGATTTATGGTCCTTTTGCCAACGAATTGCTGGTAGGGGAAGCTTTGGCTCCGTTTCGTGAGGATGTGGTAATTGCCACTAAATTCGGTTTCCATTTTCAGGACGGAAAGTCAATAGGTTTAGATAGTCGTCCTGAATATATCAGACAAACAGTCGAAGATTCGCTAGAGCGACTTAATATTGAGACTATCGATTTGCTGTATCAGCATCGTGTTGACCCCAATGTACCCATTGAAGATGTCGCCGGAACAGTGAAAGAACTGATTCAGGAAGGAAAAGTAAAATATTTCGGATTATCGGAAGCAGGTGCAGAGACCATTCGCCGTGCACATGCTGTTCAGCCGGTTACTGCTCTTCAGAGTGAATACTCCTTATTCTGGCGGGAGCCGGAAGCCGATATAATGCCTGTACTCGAAGGACTGGGTATAGGTTTTGTGCCTTTCAGTCCTTTGGGAAAAGGTTTCCTGACCGGTAAAATCAGTGCAGATACTGTATTCGAAAAAAATGATTTCAGAAATTCTGTTCCCCGTTTTGATGTGGAGAACCGGAAAGCTAATCAGCCGCTGGTCGATTTAGTGACTGATATCGCTGCTCAAAAACAGGTAACACCTGCTCAGATAGCACTGGCGTGGATACTGGCTCAGAAACCCTGGATTGTCCCAATTCCCGGAACAACAAAAAAGGTACGGTTAATGGAAAATATCGGTTCTGTTTCTGTGAAACTTACTACCGAAGACCGGCAACAAATTCAAGAAGCAGTCTCTAAAATTGCCATACAAGGTGACAGGTATCAGACTGCAGCACAAAAGATGATTAACCGATAAGTGAATCATTAAATAGTTTTTATTCACGGTCCAGGAGTTGCTGAACCGTGATTTTTTATTTAAAGTCATTTCTACCAAAATACACCCTTGATTTTTATTTTAAGTGTATTAGACTAATTTAATCGGAGATAAAAAGGTTTGTTCCCAATTCTGATTGTCTGTCAACTAAACAGACAATGAAAATAGTTGTTTGAAAAATTGAATAATTAATTATCGCTCGGAAACACAACTGATATAACAACCAACAGACATGAATTAACAGGATGCGACCTACTGCAAATTTAAACTGTAAAGTTCTTTGAAGATTAATGAATTAAACAACAAATGTAAAAAATGATTGAAGAGGAATAATGTTTGTTCAGGTTTATAAGAATTAATTGAAGAAAAAAAGGAATAAAATATGATTTATCCCTGATTTACAATATTTTGGTGAACTTTTCTTATGTCTGTTGCGTTTGATTTTCATGGTTATATTCTATTGTAGATGTATTATTCTTTTTTGTATAAATGAAATTAGTGGACTGACTACTAATTATTGCTAAATCAGATACTATTTCACGATTAAATATTCTTCCTGATTTCCTGAATTGGAATTCACATTCTGTGATTCTATCCAGGCCAAACAATGATTGACTCCCTTTATTTATTGAAATCAAATTATAGGATGCATTTAATTTACTTGTCTTAAAAGATCCTGTCTCCTGGTATAAATTGATGAATTTGGGTATGTTCAACTTTATAATAAAGCTGTTTAGAAACATATATCAATAATATTTACCATATCACAACTCAAAAAAATCTTTTAAATTAATTCTATTGTTCAAATACCAATAAAAATCAAAGGAGGTTAAGGTGCCCTTTTTTATTTGTAACCATTACAATATAGTTGAGTAAAAGTTCGTTATCCTGTCGATAATATGTAATCAATTTAATTTCATCATTTTGCAAAGCAACAATATTGCAAATCCAAATTCAAAAATCATGAACTTCAAACTTAATAAAATATTGTTTGCTGCATTACTTTTATACAGTTGTACAACAAACCCCAATATGACACCTGTAATAACTACAACTGTGCCAAGTCAAATCACGTTAAACAGTACCATTACAGGAGGTAGTCTGACAACTGATGGTGGTTCAAGAATATTAAAACAAGGTATCTGTTGGGATACTATTACCGATCCAACTTTTACAAAAAATAAAATTGAAGATAAAACAGGTAAAAGTGTTTTTACAGATACCATTTCAGGGTTAAAAGCTAATAAAACATATTTTGCCAGAGCGTATGCAACGAATTCCGAAGGAACATCTTATGGTAGAAATGAAATATTTACAACCCTGACCTCATCATCCCCAACGCTTACTACAACAGCCGTAACATCGATTGCCGAAACAACAGCAACAGCCGGCGGAAATATTACCACCGATGGCGGATCTGCAGTTACTGCACGTGGAGTGGTTTGGAGTACTATTCCCGGAGCAACAGTTACTTTAAGTACAAAAACAACTGATGGAAGTGGCTTAGGAAGTTTCAGCAGTTCATTGACAGGACTTACTGCAACTACAACTTACTATGTAAGATCCTATGCAACAAATAGTCTGGGAACTACCTATGGAGCAGAAATCTTTTTTACGACCACTGCTAAATCTGTTGTGGCTGTCATTCCTGTTCTGATTACAAATGTTGTAACTGCAATAGGATATACTGCAGCTACCTCGGGTGGTTCTATTACTTCCGATGGAGGAGCCGCAATCACTGCACGTGGTGTCTGTTGGAGTACAAGTGCTGCACCAACAGTCGCATTAAGCACCAGAACATCGGATGGGACCGGGTTCGGGAGTTTTACGAGCTCTGTAACAGGTCTTTTACCTTCAACAACCTATCATGTCAGGGCGTATGCAACCAATAGTCAGGGAACAGGTTATGGTCAGGAACAGACATTTGTTACTACTCAGACTGTTGCACCGACTTTATCAACAACTGCTGCTTCATTTATAGGTACTACTACGGCTCAATCAGGAGGAAATATTTCACTGGACGGTGGTGCAACTGTCACGACGCGGGGAATTTGCTGGAGTACCAGTTCTGGCCCCACTACATCATTAACTACCAAAACCTCGGATGGTACAGGAACAGGAATTTTTACCAGTAGTTTAACAGGACTAACAGCATCAACACTCTATTATGTGAGGGCATATGCAACAAATTCAATAGGAACTTCTTATGGAAACGAAGTGACATTTACATCTTCGGCTACAGTAACAACACCTACTGTTCCTGTCCTGTTTACGAATGCTATCTCTTCAATCGGCTCTACAACGGCTGTATCGGGTGGCGTAACAACTTCCGATGGAGGTTCCACGATTACAGCACGGGGTGTTTGTTGGGGAACAACTTCCGGTCCTACCATTTCATTAAGTACTAAAACTTCCAATAGCACAGGAACGGGTGCTTTTACCAGTAATCTGACAGGACTTGCGGCATCAACAACCTACTATGTGAGAGCCTACGCTACAAATTCCACAGGAACGGGATATGGATCTGAATTGTCATTCACTACCACTGCACTGGCCACAGTTGCTACTTTATCTACGACAGCAATCTCGTCGATTAATATTACAACTGCAGTTTCGGGTGGAAATATTACAACTGATGGAGGTTCGTCCATTACAGCCCGTGGAGTTTGCTGGAATACCAGTTCGGGAGCAACCGTAGCTTTAAGTACCAAAACAACGGATGGAACAGGAACAGGTAGTTTTACAAGCAATATCAGCGGACTTACATCTGCTACTACCTACTATGTACGGGCTTATGCTACGAATACTGTAGGTACTGCTTATGGTTCGGAGATAATCTTTACAACTTCTGCACAGGCAACAATCCCGACTCTGACATCAGCAGCTATCTCTGCAATTGCTATAACGACAGCTACATCAGGTGGAAGTATCAGCACAGATGGTGGTTCGGCGGTTACAGCAAGAGGAGTCTGCTGGAGTACCGGTTCGGGGCCAACTGCTTCATTAAGTACTAAAACAACAGATGGTAGCGGTACAGGTAGTTTTACAAGCAATTTAACCGGACTCACCGGATCAACCCTTTATTATGTCAGAGGCTATGCCACAAATGCCGTTGGAACTGCTTATGGTAATGAAGTGACTTTTACAACCACTGCGGGTTCTGCTAATTCAACGGGAATATTGAGTGTTAGTGTTTTGACTGTTGCACCCGGTGGTGGTTATTCCCCAAAAAATGTAGTGGCTATATGGATCGAAACAAATGCCGGTGTATTTATAAAATCATTATTGGTTTATGCAAATGCACGTAAAACTGATTTAACCACCTGGTATCCTAAATCTTCCGGAAACGTTGTAAATGCAATAACCGGCGCAACACAAAGCAGCAATACTACCCGCACCTGCACCTGGAATGGAACTGATGTAACAGGAGCAGTGGTTGTAGATGGAACCTATAAAGTGTTTATGAATATTGCAGATGGAAAAACTGCAGTCGCTTCGTTCTCATTCACAAAAGGTACGGCAGCAGTAACTCTTACTCCTGTAAATGTTACTGGCTTTTCTAATGTCTCAATAAATTGGGTCCATTAATTGAGATTTAATATAATATTCAATCAATGATCTAAAAATAAAATGTTCTTTAAGTGTGCACATTAAAAATATTGTGTAATTTTATAATTGAATTATTCAGCTTGCAGCTCTGTCACCTTTTCCTTTTGGAGAGGGGAAGATTGAAACAGGTGAGAAAAGAAACTTTAGACCAACTGAAAATTGAATGTGATTTTTATTTTCAGTTGGCTTAAACTAAAGTTCGGGGATTTAACTATAAATAAAATACAATCAAAGCATATTGAAATCATAAGTAATTAATAATGAACAATTAATAATTGCAGGGATACTGAGATGCATACTTTTATAGATTGATAAGCAGGTCGTTAATTATCTGCTATTACTTAATAAGTAATAAAAAAAGAGTGCCTCATTATTTAAAGTATACCTACATCAACATTGAGCTCTATAACCTCTTTTTTGAGAGGGCAGGTGAAGAAGTCGGAATAATAAATAGAACATTTAATTGTTATTGTTATTCAGGCTTTGATTTTGATTTTTATCCAAGAACACATTATAAAAATAATAACTGATTAGATGTTTAAAAGCTGCATAACAACAACTATAATCTAATAACTATGAACTACAAATTAAACCTTTTAGTGCTGACATTCTTTATGCTCCCTTTTATACAGGTTAAAGCAATAAAGTCTCCACATGGTGAAAAATTCTCGAAAGAGTGTACCACTTGTCATATGACCGAAAATTGGACTAAGATTAAAGAAAACGGTTTTAATCATAATCAAACAAAGTTTCCTCTAAAAGGACAACACATAGCAGTGGCATGTATTAAATGTCATCCAACTCTGGTATTTGAAAGTGCTTCAACGGATTGTGCTTCATGTCATACCGATATTCACGAAGGTACTGTCGGGACAGATTGTAACCGATGTCATACGCAGAATAACTGGTTTGTAAACAATATAAATAAAATACACCGGCAAGCCGGATTCCCATTGATCGGCGAACACGCGGCAGCTGATTGTAACCGGTGTCATACATCGGCTACTTTGCTTCGTTTCGACAACATTAGATCCGATTGTTATGCTTGTCATCAATCACAATACGAATTAACTACCAAACCGAACCATATCACTACCGGGATGGGAACCGACTGTCAACGGTGCCATAATATGGCAGGACAAAGCTGGTTGTCTATCGGGCATGGCTTCGATCATGGTGCATTCCCTTTGGTTGGGGGACATAATATAAAGTGCGATTTGTGTCATTTTGATAATGACTTTAAAACAAAATTATCAACAGAATGCTCCACCTGTCATGATCCGGGTCCGGCAAATACGACAACACCCGCACATACGACTAAATTCAAGAACTATGCCTGTTCCAATTGTCATACCCCGACCGCCTGGACGAATATAAAATTCCCAATTCATGAAGTTTATGGGAAAATTTATTCAGGGACTCATAAAGGAAAATGGTCTGCTTGTACCGATTGTCATTTAAACACTACAGAATATACTTCGAATTGTTCAAAGTGTCATAATTTCAATAGTGGAAAATTAAATTGAATATAACTCCAATGATTCGTATTAAAAAGATTATTTTTATTTTTTCCTTTATCCTCAGTGTCATTCATCTTTATGGACAAAACACCGATGCCTTAATCAGGGGGAAAATTAATTATATAAGTTCCCAGAATGTATACGTCCAATTTGTAAACACCGATGGAATACAACCCGGTGATACGCTTTTTAGTGTCAAAAATGGCATCTACCAGCCTGTGTTGCTTGTGAAAATTAAATCGACAATTTCTTGTATAGGGACAATTCTTGGTACATATAAACCCGCCGTATCGAATCAGATTTATGCCCGAAAAGGGGAGTTACCTGTTGCGGTGGAAATTGCTGCTCATAAATCGAAACAAGGAATACCTCTGAATGATCAGGCCATTGGCAGCTCAATAAAAGAAAAACAACCGACCGGTAACGGCTCTTCTTTTGGTGGACGTGTTTCTTTATCCGGTTATTTAAACAATACCAGCGATACTACTATAAACAGCACGTACCGTTTTAATCTCTCAATGAATGCGCATCATATCTTCAAATCGAACTTCTCGACAGAAATTGATCTTTCACTCACAAACAGGAATACATACAGGCCGTTTGTTAATTTAAGCACCGTCCCGGATACTATGAAACTTGTCAATTTCCGTCAAACTTTCAACGATGTAAGGATTTACAACCTTTCGTTGAAATACGATATTGGTAAAACTGCGAGTGTCCTGTTTGGGCGGAAAATAAACCTGAACTTAGCAAATATTGGTGCTATTGATGGTCTTCAGTTTGAAAATAATGGGAAGTATATTTCGTTTGGAGCAGTTGTTGGTTCAAGACCTGATTTAATTACGTATTCCATAAATCCGACTTTGTTTCAGTATGGTGCCTTTATTAACCATCATTTAATAGAAAAAACCGGGAGTATGAGAACTACACTTGCGTTTTTTAATCAGACAAATAATATGGTGACAGACCGACGATTTGCGTATATTCAACATAGTAATTCCCTGTTGAAAAACGTTGATTTCTTTGGCTCGGCTGAAGTAGATTTATACGGGGTAAAAAATAATCAACCTGTCACCACATTCAATCTGACCAGCACGTATCTTTCGCTTCGTTGGAGTGCATTTCAAAATCTTTCGATGGCTGTGTCGTATGATGCCCGTAAGAATATTTACTACTATGAAACGTATAAAAATTACGTGGATAGTCTGCTTGATAAAGAAACCCGGCAAGGATTCAGGTTTCAGCTTAATTATCAACCATTCAACCATCTTTCCTGGGGTGGTAATGCCGGGTATCGCTTAGCAACAGCAACTTCTAATAAATCTTTAAACGGTTATTCCTATCTTACGTATTCTCAGATACCGTTTATTGATGCTTCCATCACCATTAGTGCTACTGCCCTTAAAACAAATTTTCTGACAGGAATAATATATGGTGCTGCGTTGTCGCGTGATTTCTTTGATGGTAAGTTTAATGCAGAATTATCCTATCAAAATGTAAATTATACTTTTACAACCACTACTCAATTGCTCGAAAAGTCAGCCGATTTAAATCTTTCATGGAGAATGACACGGAAGTTGTTTTTCACAATGGATCTTCAGGCAATGAAAGATACAAACTCCAACCTGCAGGGTACGTTGTTTTTCAATATCACTCAACGGTTCTAATTCTTAAAGAGCCAGGAACCAGGAGCCAGGAGCCAGGATCAACCAATTACCTAATTACCCAATTACCCAATCAACCAATCAACCAATCAACCAATCAACCAATCAACTAATCACAAATTAACCAATCAACCAATCAACCAATTAACCAATCACCCAATCACCCAATTAACCAACAAAAAAAAGACCAACCTGATTTTTATCAAGTTGGTCTTTTCTTTTTCTTATTCCCCTTTAGGGGATAGGGGTCATTATTATTTTACTTCTTCAAAGTCAACATCGGTTACATCACCTTGTTTGTTTCCTTCGTTAGAGCTTTGTTTTCCACCAAAGTCAGCATTCTGTTGTGGTTGACCCTGAGCTTGTCCTTCCTGAGTGCTTTGAGCATTATACATTTCCTGGCTGGCTGCCTGGAATGCGGTGTTCAATTCAGTAGTAGCATCATCCAATGTCGGGATATCCTGTGTCTTGTAAGCTTCTTTCAGTTTAACAAGGGCAGCTTCGATAGGACCTTTTTTGTCAGCAGGAATTTTATCACCAATTTCGGTAAGTTGTTTTTCTGTCTGGAAAATCAAACTATCGGCATGATTCAGTTTATCAATTTTTTCCTTTTCTTTGGCATCAGCTTCAGCGTTGGCAGCAGCTTCGTCTTTCATACGTTTGATTTCTGCATCAGTAAGACCCGATGAAGCTTCGATACGAATGCTTTGTTCTTTTCCGGTTGCTTTATCTTTGGCTGCAACGTGCAAAATACCGTTGGCATCAATATCAAAAGTAACTTCAATTTGAGGTTCTCCACGACGGGAAGGCATGATACCATCCAGGTGGAAACGACCGATTGATTTGTTTTGGTTAGCCAATGGACGTTCACCCTGTAAAATGTGTATTTCTACTGAAGGTTGGTTGTCCGCTGCGGTTGTAAATGTTTCCGATTTTTTAGTTGGAATAGTTGTGTTGGCTTCAATCAGTTTAGTCATCACGCTTCCCATGGTTTCGATCCCTAGAGATAGTGGGGTAACATCAAGCAACAACACATCGGTAACTTCACCGGATAATACTCCACCTTGAATGGCAGCACCTACTGCAACTACTTCGTCAGGATTAACTCCTTTTGAAGCTGTTTTACCAAAGAATTTTTCTACTGCACTCTGTATAGCCGGGATACGTGTTGATCCACCTACCAGAATGATTTCGTCGATATCACCGATTGTCAAACCTGCATTTTTCAAAGCAGTACGACAAGGTTCAATTGTTTTTTGAATTAAATCGTCGATCAGTTGTTCAAATTTAGCACGGGTCAAAGTACGTACCAAGTGACGTGGCACACCATCAACCGGCATGATATATGGCAAATTGATTTCCGAAGAAGTAGTATTCGATAATTCGATTTTTGCTTTTTCAGCAGCTTCTTTCAAACGTTGCAATGCCATTGGATCCTTGCTCAGGTCAATATTGCTGTTTTCGTTTTTGAATTCCTGTACTAACCAGTCGATAATACGGTGGTCAAAGTCATCACCACCCAGGTGAGTATCACCATCGGTTGATTTTACTTCGAATACGCCATCACCCAATTCCAGGACAGAAACATCATGTGTTCCACCACCGCAATCGAAAACAACGATTTTCATATCTTTGTTGGTTTTGTCCAAACCATAAGCCAAAGCGGCAGCAGTTGGTTCGTTGACAATACGACGAACATTCAGTCCTGCGATTTCACCGGCTTCTTTTGTTGCCTGACGTTGTGCGTCATTAAAGTAAGCAGGAACGGTAATAACCGCATCGGTAACTTCTGTTCCAAGATAATCTTCAGCAGTTTTCTTCATCTTTTGAAGAATGATAGCTGAAATCTCCTGTGGAGAATACATACGACCATCAATATCCACACGTGCAGTATTGTTGTCGCCTTTTACTACTTTAAAAGGAACACGACCAATTTCTTTTGTCAAACGATCGTAAGTTTCACCCATAAAACGTTTGATAGAAAATACAGTTTTTGTAGGGTTGGTAATGGCCTGACGTTTTGCAGGGTCACCTACTTTACGTTCGCCACCGTCTATAAATCCAACTACCGAAGGTGTAGTACGTTTTCCTTCACTGTTGGTGATAACGATCGGTTCGTTACCCTCCATTACAGAAACACACGAGTTTGTGGTTCCTAAGTCAATTCCAATAATCTTTCCCATAATTTTTACTTATTTTATTTCTTCAGTTATTTCTGATATATTTTTATATGTTTGCCTTTTTACAAACCATATGCCAAGTGGTAAATACCGCATTCCTTTCGGGTTTTGACAGAAAACAAGGACAAAGGTTAATAAACGATTCAAAATTCACTGCCAAAAGGGCAGATGTTATGTCCAAACCTGTTGATCTGAGTAAATACAAAGTTGTACAATCCACCTATAATTCTGCGGACTTCAATAGGCCATTCGTTTTTAAATATTTCATACCTTTGTAGAAAAAAAACTATGTCACTTGTATATCTGGGATTGGGGACTAATTTGGGGGATAAGAATCAAAACCTGAATGATGCTGTCATGGAGTTGTCACTTGAAGTCGGGTGTGTTGTAAGTCTGTCGGCTTTTTATACTTCCGAACCGTGGGGATTCAATTCGGAACATGTATTTCTGAATGCAGTTGTACTGATGGAAACAAGTTTGTCACCTGTACAAGTCCTTTTAAAGACCCAGATGATTGAAAAAAAACTGGGGCGCACAGGAAAATCGGTCACGGATTATGAGGACCGGTTGATAGATATCGATATTCTGTTATACGATATGCTGATCATTGAGAACCCGTCTTTGAAAATCCCACACCCCTTAATTACAAAGAGAAATTTTGTACTTATTCCGTTAGTTGAAATTGCACCTGATTTAGTGGATCCGGTTTCCGGTAAAAAGTATAGAGAATATATTCAGAAATAATTACAGTAATTTGAAAATTATTAATTACTAATTATTAATTGAATTATAGTATTCTTTGAGCAAACTTAATGCGTTTTCGAAATCTTTTTCAAATACCAATATCCTTAGCCCTTCATTGAGATCTCCGAACATCGGCAATATTTCCACCGATTCCTCATTGTTTAAAAAGGTTTCGATATTCCTTTCGCGTAGTAATTCCTGATCAAACATGGCTTCAACCATTGTTTCGTAGTTCTTTAGTGTAATTAGTTTGTCTTCCATGGAAATGGTTGTTTAAGGTGTGTTTATTTTTAATACCAAAGCTGTTGCATGGTTATAACAGATTTATTTTTAAATTTGTTCTACAGTGTCGCCGGTAAGTTGTTTTATACTCCTTTTTCAGTATTCTTATGTCAATTGTTTACAGTTTCTTAAATGAAAAGTGTATAACAAAAATGGATATTTTTTCTTACTTTTGCAACAGATTAAAAATTTTTATCTCAAGGATGGATACCGACCAATTACCAGATCATATCGTTTATAGCAAAAAAGTCATTGAATTTGTTACTGTTGCTGCCGAAACCTGTTTGTTTCTGGAGCATACCAGTGAGTTCACTAAAACTGATTTTGTAGAAAAGATAGTTAAAATACTACCTCTCCTGTATCTAAATGCGTCTTTGACTGACATTCCCGATTCTGTATATGAAGATATTCCCGAACGGTTTGTAAATGAAGACGATTACCAGTATGTCCGTCAACAAGTGGAACAATTGTTAGGCCCGGATGATTCGTATCTGGAAGTGTTTCATCCCGATATGGCGCTAAGTGATACCCCTATTGCTGCCTTTGTGTCTGAAAATATGGCAGATATTTATCAGGAACTAAAAGATTTTGCGGCTAATTATCAACTGGGGGATATCGATATTATGAATGATGCACTGGTAGCCTGTCTTGATGCTTTTGGCGAGCATTGGGGGCAAAAACTACTGAATGCTTTACGGGCATTACACGCCGTGCGGTTCAGTGATGGATTCGGTTCTGACGAAACAGAAAAAGCAACTCCCGAGAGAAAACCAATAGACAGAAATACCTTTCTCAATTTTCAACATGATGACGATGAAGAGTTGACAAATTTATTGTAAAAATAGCTATGTTTAAAACCAAAATAACAAAAGACGAAGTGAATTTATTGCCGGTAGTTATCTTCGAAGGAAAAATAACTGTAGTGGATGAATTGTCTAAAATAGAGCCTGCTATCGAGGAACTCCGAAGAAGTTCTATTGTTGGACTCGATACGGAAACAAAGCCTTCATTTACCCGCGGTACCCATCATAAAGTCTCTTTGGTTCAAATATCCACGCTCGATCATTGCTTTCTTTTCAGACTGAATAAAACAAATTTCCCCCCTGCTTTAGCCGACTTTCTGTCCGATGAAAGTGTTCGTAAAATAGGACTGTCACTTCGTGATGACTTTAGCGGTTTAAATAAGCATCAGATATTTAAACCGGCGAATTCAATTGACATTCAAACGATTGCTCAGAGTTATGGTATCATGGAGCTAAGTCTGCAAAAGATTTATGCCATATTATTTGAGAAGAAAATATCCAAATCACAACGTCTGAGCAACTGGGAAAGCCCTGAGTTGTCCGAACAGCAACAACGGTATGCCGCCACGGATGCCTGGGCCAGTCTACAGATTTATCTGAAACTGATGACTGAGAAAAAACTATCCAAAACTGAAATTGAGAAAATGGTGTTTGATAACTTTCTTGAACAGAAAGCACTCAGAGAACAACCGGAAACTCCCCTTTTATAAACATTACTAACTACAATTTTTCGATGATTTCTATACAGCTTAAACCAAAAAAAGAAGAAAGTTTACAACGTTTTCACCCCTGGCTCTTTTCAGGTGCCATTCAACGCATAGAAGGAAATCCGGCCGAAGGTGACCTGGTAGAAGTCCTCGATACAAATCGTAATTTTCTGGCCATTGGTCATTACCAGATCGGAAGTATTGCCGTAAGAGTCGTCTCGTTTGAAAACATTCCGGTAGATAATGATTTCTGGAGCAATAAAATTAAACATGCCTATTCCATGCGTGTATCCCTTGGCCTTGTCGCCGGAGAGCGTAATAATACCTTTCGTCTTGTTCATGGCGAAGGAGACTCATTACCCGGCCTGATCGTCGATGTGTATGATGATACGGCTGTTATGCAGGCCCATTCGGTCGGTATGCACGAGATTCGTCAGACTCTGGCGGAGTGTATCGTGAATAATGTTCCCCAGGTTAAGAATGTCTATTATAAATCGGAAACAACACTTCCCTTTAATGCCCCCATTACACCCGAAGATGGCTATTTAATCGGTCAGGAAACCACGGATTTAAGTGCCATTGAAAATGGACTTAAGTTTCATGTCGACTGGCTACGCGGACAAAAGACAGGATTCTTTATTGACCAACGCGAAAACAGATCGTTGTTGGAAAGATATTCAGCCGGAAAATCAGTGTTGAATATGTTCTGTTATACGGGCGGATTCTCAGTCTATGCATTGAGAGGTGGCGCTACACTGGTCCATTCGGTTGACAGTTCAGCAAAAGCCATTGATCTCACGGATAAGAATGTAGAAGCAAACTTCCCGAATGATCCACGGCATAAATCGTTTGATGAAGATGCCTTTAAATTCCTGAATAATCTGGAGCATAACGAACAGAAATACGATCTGATCATTCTTGATCCACCGGCATTTGCAAAACATCGTGATGCTATACGAAATGCTTTAAAAGGATACAAGCGCCTGAATGCAAAAGCTTTTGAACAAATTAAGCCGGGTGGTATTTTATTTACTTTTTCATGCTCACAGGTCATTACCAAAGATCAGTTCCGGTTGGCTGTCTTCAGTGCTGCAGCTGAAAGCAAACGAAATGTCAGGATATTGCATCAATTATCACAACCTGCAGATCATCCCATCAATATCTACCATCCTGAGGGTGAATATTTGAAGGGTCTTGTCTTGTGGGTGGAATAAAAGAATAGAAAACTGACAAAAATGGTGTAATACTGATACTTTTTTGCAAAATAGTTGCAGAATAATTTGTTCTATTAAATAGTATTATTATATTTGCAGTCTCAACATCCAGTACTAACCCCTAAATTTTCATTGCCTATTGCCTACAGTTACTTTAAAACCTCAAAATTAAAAGTAATGATAAATCTGAATCAATTAACCGATGACGAATTGGTAAAATTGTATGAGATAGGCAATAATTCAGCGTTTGAAATATTATTGTTGCGGTATAAGTCAAAGGTATACACCTATGTATATCTGATTGTACGCAACCGGGAACTCACCGAAGATATTTTTCAAGACACTTTTATAAAGGCTATTGCTACTATCCAACAAGGTCGCTATACCGAATCCGGTAAATTTCTGGCATGGATTAACCGTATAGCACACAATTTGATTATCGACCATTTCCGTCGTGTCAAAAACGAAAATACATTTTCGGCTGACGCTGTGGATTATGATATAGTAAATAATGCAAAGCTCTCGGAAAAGAGTGTGGACGTCACCTTATCCAATGAACAAGTACTGGCTGATGTGGTCCGTTTAATCGACTTTTTGCCCGAAACTCAGCAAAAGGTCATTCGTATGCGTTTCTTCGAAGATTTAAGTTTCAAAGAAATTGCCGAAAATACCGATGTCAGCATTAATACTGCCCTGGGACGTATGCGTTATGCGCTGCTGAACATGCGTAGAATTGCTGCCGAAAAAGATGTCTCGCTTGAAATAAAATAAAACGAATAGCTCCTTTTTACATAGAATAAATCCCCTGCAGGTATCACAACTTGCAGGGGATTTTTTTTGATGTGTTCTTGATGAAATATCTAATTAATTATTAGTTGGCAATTTCTCTTATTTCAATAGCTTTAATCCGTCTTGCAAATTGTTATTATAATTACGGCATTTCGAAAATCTTTCCTCTTTGTAAATTCTTTTATTGAATAGGATATTTCCATAATTAAATGAGTAAAGTTTGTCACTTTAGGATGTGGTTTCGTTTAATCTCACTTTTGTTCTATGAATATTTTTAATTTGATAATTAAATAGTTATTAAAGAATGAATCTCAGATCCTAAGCATATTAAAATTGTAATTAGTAATAATTTTCAATTACGGTGCACAACTGTATACATCTAAAATATATCCGGTGCGACGGGATATAAACGGCTATACCTATTATTTTAAATTGAAAGTCATTTTCCAAATATTCCATGTGCCTTTTTCGGTTCCACGTTGTGAAATAAAATAGATAGATTTGCCGTCTTTGCTCCAAATTGGTGAAACATAATTGCCTGGATGATAGGTTAATTGTGTGAGGTTTGTTCCATCCGTACGTACTACATACAGATCTAAATTCTGTCTAGAAAAGCTATTTCGCGAACTTTTATTAAAATTATCCACATTGTTTTTTTTTCTGATAATAAGAATTAGAAAGACTACTTCCCATACATAATATCCACTTTCCATCAGGTGAAAGTTGAGGAGTTGAAAAGCTTTTTTCGTTATCAGACAGGATCAAAGTTTCAACTCCAGTTTCATAATTAATCTTCCATATTTCACCTCTGTTGTTTGTAGAATTACGAGTGCATAGCAAGGTGCACATTTCTCCCTTAATAGGGAATGGAGTGTACCCTAATGAATACTGTGTGAAAAGGTTGTTTTGTGTATTATATGACCAAATACTGTTGCCGTAGGTGTCTTTTCTAGAAAAATATATTAATTTACCATCCAATGAATACACAGGGTTGAAATCATCAGACGGTCCGTTTGATAATTGTTGTAATATTGAACCTTCTTCGGCTTTGATTACATAAATTGAACTCCGGTTGTTTTTTGATTCACTAAAAACAATACTTTCTCCATTGGGATGCCATGACAAGTCCATAACATTATTTCTAAAAGTCCGCTGAATAGAAGATCCTGCTTTATCCGTTTTTTTAAGCATGATATTTCTTGTATTATTCTTCTCGGAGATATATGCAATCTGAGTTCCATCACTAGATAATGCTATTTGTGGACTTGCCCACCAGGTAATTACTGATCTCATAGTGTAGACTTTGTTCCCAACTACATTATCCATGTCTTGGGTTAATTTAACAAAGTTTACTCCTCCCTCTTCGGGAACACTTGTTTGTAGATAACTCATAGTCCCACAAGATATGTTGATAATTGCACTTAATAGTAGTAATATAATCTGATAAATTGTGAGCTGTTTCATTTTTTGAGTGTTAAATTGTTTGTTTGTGAATAGTACTTTCTCAATATGTTCGTTTTTAAGTTGCTAAAGAGCTATCTCTTGAATAGTTTAGACAGCACAGTTCCATCCAGTGTCACTGAAATACTCCTGTTACACTGGATGTTCAAATTCTTTTAATTAAAAAATGGTAAGTATATCTCCGATTTGACATTAGTTCATTACTAAATAATTTAATATATAAGATATGATGTTTATGAATCTTTTCTTTTCATACTATTCCTTTATTGAATATTTGCCTTCTCTCAAGATTTTCGTCTTACACTTCCAACTTACATTCAAATTTTCAGGCTGTTCCTTGTTTTATTTTAAACAAATTATTTATATCCTTTCCCTTTGCAATTTTGGCATACATGTGTCCCTCCACAATCTTTACACCTGTGGTTCTTTGCTATACAATATGAATCAGAGCAAGTAACTCCAAATCGATTTTGAACACATGCTTTTGATTGCCCTGAACTATTGCACAAGTAGCATTCACCCGTACCATTACAATAGATACATTTCCTTTGATTTTGAATAGGTTGACTAAAATTTCTGTTCTCGTTAAAAGAATTATTTGATTGATTGCTAATCGTCACTACATGATCAAATTTATATGTAACAAAAGTCTTTTTGGTTGTTGAGTTTATAACTATCTCTTTTGTATCAAGTGTCATGAATACAGTACCTAAAAATTGATCTGAATAGAAAATGTAATTTTCATTATAACCCGTAAAAACATATAATCCTGGAACTTTATCATCAATTACTGTAAGAATATTGCCATTTAAAGTGCTATATACTTCATGCCCATCTTCACTCTTGTATACACCAAATATAGTTTGTGCACTTACAGCACTAACAGTAAGCAATAATAAGATCATTGTTGCTATATGAATCGACAATTTCATAATGTTGAGTTAATTGCTTTTTCTTACTTCTATTTTTTTTCTCCATCTCACAAAAATGATTTGATTTTTATAATTGTCCCGTTGAAAAATGCAATATTCTAAGTGATTAAAAATAATTATTTTCCACTTAAATCCCTAATCCTTCACACAACGAACATAGAATCCATATTTTTTAGTGTAGGAATCATCTCTGAATACATAACTGCTGTTGTTCTCAAGGTGTCTGCAAAAAGGATTTGTTCCATCAGAGCTCCACCAATAACATCTGTTACCTATGTAGTCGAATGTAGATGGATATGTCCCCGTACGATAGCCCCCCGGTAAGGCAGTAAAGCCGGTTGTATTGTTTTTTGTTAAGTCATTACCAATGCTGCCCGGTCCATTAGATGTCACCCATTCAGTTGTGGATGCTAAAGATTTTGCTGCCCTGTTGTCATCTTTGGTTCCATCATAATTGTATCCATTGGCTATAAGGTAGTTTACAAGCGTTGTCCATTCGGCATCGGTTGCCACGTGCCAGCCGGCTGGTGCTAACTTCCGGTTATCGGTTATAGCATACCAGTTATACAATCTGCCATATTTTAGACCATTAGCCTCATCGTCATTATAATTGCAGTATGCACCGTCTGTAGTAAAAAACCAAGTGTAATTATCTGAAACATTCGGAATAGTTCCACCATTTCCATCTCTGTATTTAGTAGTTTTTAAATTTTCCACCATCCATGTTTGTGTCCCGATTTTCACTGTATGATACACATTACCATCAATATCAGTTACAGTTTCCTGGACGGTTTTTTTATTCTTAAAAGTAACACTGTCAATATTACTAACTATCTGTTTGTATAATACAGTACCTGATTTGTAAATGTATAATGTGTCCTGTGCAACTATGAAATTGCAACTAAATAAGAAAGTTAGTATGAGTATTCCTATTGTTTTCATAGTCAATTTGGTTTAGTATTTAATAAATTTTGTAGTCTCAATCTTGGTTGCGTTCATTAAACGGCAGAAGTATACACCAAAATCAAATCCTGCCACATGAATATAAATGTCGTTTGTTCCATATAAGCTCCTATGAGTTTGTTGGTAAATGATTTTTCCTTGAACATTCATAATCTGAAATTGCACATCCCCGGTAGTTTCCGATTTATATTGAATGTGTAATTGATCTTTTACAGGATTTGGGAAAAGTAGCAGTTCATTGTTTCTGAGATCTAAAACACCATGAATACCAGTTGTGTATCCAAAATTCAAATACCGAATGTTATTCAGTGCATAAACGCCAGTGCTGCCGTCTTTCTTATTTACAGTCATGCTCCCGGCTGTAAAAGTTAGTTTGTCAATGTTGGTAAAGGCTAACGAAGTCTGAGCACCTGATTTTTCATTTATAAACATTGTGTTTTGTGCCTGCAATCCAGACAATACAAGACATAAACAAATGATTGAACACCATTTTATACTTTTTTGTCGCATAATTGTCCTCCAATTCTTTTAGTGTTTTTACTTTTATGAAAAATGATCATATTGTTAACAAATTTCGAAATTCTTAATCGGCAGTTTTATACTGGAGATTTATTTAAAGAGATATACTTTCGAATTTGATAAGTCAATTCAACTCGTCTGAAATAGTGAAAAATAATTATGGGAAGGTGTTTCGATTCGTTATTGTTTATTTATAAGGCACCTTGAAAATAACTTCCGAACAGAATCAATGATAAGTTGAATTTATTGGTTCTCGTAATACAATAAACTTTAATAAATACGAGTCAAATGTAAATAAAGATATTATGAAGCGCAAATTATGTTTTTTATAATGGGGGGCTATTTGTTTAAATACGAGGATAAATAGCAAATAACGATACTAAATTGGTGATATTAGTGATTATTTGTAATTTAATTTTGGTGAGTTCCTTCATTGTGGACGAACCATCATGTTGATTAGAAGTTAATCACTAATCGTTAAATACTAATCCCCTGTAGGTTTCACAACTTGCAGGGGATTTTTTTGATTAACTAACAAAATGTGCTAAAATAAATGAGGTTTAAAATGTTTGTTATTTTTGTTGGAATTCAATAAATTCTTAACGAAGTAAATACTAGAACACTTATCCGAATGGTCGAACCCGGTTTTTACTCTTCCAATAAATTATTTTCATACTACCGCGATTACTTTAGCGGAAAAGAAAAATAAGATTTATCAATCACAACACTCATATCATGTCCAGTTTGATTTACAGTTATTCCACCGGTGGCACTTAAGGTGGAATTATTCAAGGTGATGGATAAGTTGGTCCCATTCTGGATATAGTTGTTTCCATAAAGAGTATTTAATTTATCAATGGAATTTAAAGTGTTATTGTCTCCTATCTGAGTAATGTTATCGCTTTCGCCCTTGATATTATTCTGTACGAAATTTTCCACCCTGTTGTTGTTTCCGACTTGTTGTACAACCAGATTATTATAATTACCGATTTGATCGGCTTGTATGTAATTGTTGCTTCCCTGTTGTATCGAGAGGAACTTGTTGGATATGCCTTCTTGTGAACTAATCAGGGTATTGTTATTCCCGTTGCTGAAGATACCGGTGGAGCCGGCATTCAGATTCAATAGTGTTGGAAGTATAGTGCCACTAAGGGTATTGTCTGTGCTTTCGGTCGAGGGAATGGAGGCTAAGAATCCAACCTGAAAACTATATAATATATTCTGATTTCCCTTTTGGGTCAGGTCGACAAGGTTGTAATCCCCCTGCTGGAATGAGTTGGACGAATTGGGTGAAGATATTAAATCGCTACCCTCGGTTTGACTCAGTTTCGCCGTGTTGTAAATCCCTAATTGGGTGATGCTTGAAATGTTTAATTGCTCTGCATTCGGTTGCAAGGTGCCTGAGCTTTCAACTTCAGACGTTGATATCTGCGGGATATTTACTTGCCCTTGTGCAGTGAATACCTGAAACAAACATATAAATGCAATCACAATAGTTAGCTTTTCCATTTTATAACTATAAAAAGAAGTTCTTTGAATTTACCATAAAAAGAAAATATACCGTTAACTTTGGTTTGTAAGTTTACCTATAATAGTTTCTTTTTATTCAAAACATGATTTTGAAAAGAGTCACCGGATAATTTTATCCGGTGACTTAATCCTAAATTTATTTAATAATGTTGTGTTACAGTAAGAATATCATAATTCCCTTGTTCAATTGCATCAACTTTTTGTACATCACGACTTATTTGTTCAATTGTAGTATTATTCGAAGTGCCATCTTGTTTAGAATATGCATATTGATCCGTACTTCCTAGTGGAACACCAATAGTAATAGTTTGTAATACATCTACCTTATTATTGTTTCCCAATTGCCATGAATAACTCTTATCACTACCTCCTGTAACTGGATTAGTCTGATCTAAATCAGCAGTGTTATAACTCCCACCTTTCTGATTAATTTCACTGTAATTTGTTTTTCCAAACTGATTAAGGTCTCCAGTGTTACCGATACCCGATTGTGTCAGATATGAGTCATTTATTGGTTTATATGCGCTATTCGGACCTTGAGTTAACTTAAAACTGCCATAATTGCCTGTTTGGTATGCCTCTGATCTGTTATTGCTCAAATCTGCAGTTAAACCAGGTATTGTAGCTTCTTTTTGAGTTAATTCGGCTTTGTTTGATGTCCCACCTTGATTTACTAATGATGAATTCTTACCAGAACTCCCAGATAATAATGTTGTAGTTTGCGTCATTACTGCACTATTATTGTTATCACCTTGTAAAAGTTCGACATAATTATCGTTGCCCAACTGGTCTGTTGTCAGCTTGTTATAGCTACCATATTGTGTGGCGTAAATTTTTGTTGCATCACCACTAATGCTTGCATCCTGCGTTACTGTTGCCGTATTTCCTATACCACCCTGTGTTACATAAGTAGTCTTTTGTGCCATGGCAAAACCTGTTGCCAATACCATAACGATAATAAAACTTAGCTTTTTCATAATTTGTTTTTTTTAATTGTTTGTAAATTATTGTTTTAAAACTATTTATTTGTTTGAGATATTTTAATTTGATTGTTTTTCCCTTTCTGGGTGACTGTCACTTCGGATGTCTGATCGGTCTGATGAATGGTAACTGTATTCCCTTCGCCTGTAACCCGTATGTTAGTTGGTTTTTTGGTAGAGTCAGGGGTTGATACCAGTACCTTCCCATTCAGGATGATTGTATTCGACTTGCCAGTCATTTTTATTGAGCACCGTGTGGTATCACCCGGGGATGCTCTCGGTGCGGGGGATGCCCTGGCAGGCTTGGATGCGGTGGTTTTATTCCTGGTAGCACCTTGCCCGTTCTGCCTTCCGGATGCTGAAAAATAAGTTGATGTGTACAGGCTGATCAGTAGAACCAGAAAACCCCTGTATAGATTATTCTTCATTATGATGTGTTGT
>Ga0302287_10000109_pt1 | contig 60831 bp, 38 predicted proteins | sample III_Fen_E2_4_FD_200452 | JGI IMG/M metagenome (GOLD analysis project Ga0302287, IMG submission 200452) | Peat permafrost microbial communities from Stordalen Mire near Abisko, Sweden - III_Fen_E2_4 | ecosystem: Environmental > Terrestrial > Soil > Wetlands > Permafrost | place: Sweden: Abisko... | reverse complement strand
AGATGGCCATGAAGTCGAAGAAGCCGACGATGGTCGAAAAGCCCGCGAAATATACGACACCAAGCAATTTGACCTGCTCGTAACGGATGTTGTTTTGCCTGGAAAAGAAGGGCTCGATTTAATCCTTGAATTGGAGCGCGATTATCCTGGGATCAAAGTCATCGCAGTCTCCGGCGGTGATCGCATTGAACCAGGCTATTACCTTGAACTCGCAAGTATCTTGGGTGCACAGCACACGCTAGCCAAACCATTTACCCCCGACGAATTTTTAGCCAAGGTGCGCACTGTGCTTGGTGGACAAGGCCCCACCCCACGCGCAGGCTTTGCTCAAGTTCAACATCCGTGACTACATTCCCGCGCAATTTATTCCTGCGCAAATGGGCGAATGACTGAGCCAAAGAACCTTCAAGGGTCGTGGCGATCAACTACTACATTTGGCGCCCATGAAAAATACAATCGGAAAACATGAGATCCCCAAAGGGCTAGAGGCCTATGAATTTGTTCGCGACTTAAAACAGTCAGAACAGTGCTCTTGCCTACTTGAATTTTTACCTCGCACTAACCTAGAAACCGGTAAGCCGGTCCTCACAGAAGACTTGAAACCAGACCATCGTGAAATCGATTGGAGCGAGATTTTTGGCCGGCCCACAGACTATGTTGAGATCGAGATTGGATCGGGTAAGGGCGGGTTCATGGTGGACTATGGCAAGAAATATCCAGAGCGCTGTTTGCTCGGCTCTGAATGGGATGCAACGTGGGCTTATTACGCTGCAGAACGCTTACAAAAGCATCAGCTAAATTCACTGCGAATGTTGCGTGCCGATGTCTTTTATTTCTTGCGCGACCGTGTGCCCGCAAATTCTGTAGATGCGTTTCACATGTATTTTCCAGACCCATGGCCAAAAAAGCGTCAACAGAAGAATCGCCTACTGCGGCCTGAGTTCTTGAGCGAAGTTGCCCGCGTGTTAAAACCAGGTGCCCGCCCATTTTATTGGGGAACCGACCATGCGGAATACAATGAAGTCGCGCTAGAAATTTTTGCGAACACTCCTGGTGCGCATATCATGCAAAAAAATTCTGCTGAGCCTACCGAAGGCATCATGACGAATTTCGAAAAGAAGTATCGCTTGGAAGGTCGTCCAATCTACCGCAGTGTGATTGAGTTTCGGAAATAGTTGATCGTAAGCAACCTTGCATAGGTGTTGCTTACGCAGGGTTCTTTTGATAGAATCTCTCCAATGGAAAAATCCAGGAGGATCTATGAAAGTATTGATCGCCGATGATGAGCTTGTATACCTTAAAATTGTTGAAAAGATGATTTGTGGTTGGGGTTACAATGTCGTCAAGGTGAGCGATGGAAAGCAAGCTTGGAAACTACTCGAAAGCGATTCAAGCATTCATATTGCTCTGCTGGATTGGATGATGCCTGGCATGGACGGATTAGAGATCTGCAAGCTTGTACGTCAGCGCGAAGGGATGCCTTATGTGGCTTTGCTAATCATGTCGGCGAGAGATCAACAATCTGATATTGATCAAGGTTACTTGGCTGGTGTTGACGATTATCTTGTGAAGCCCGTAAATTCTTCACAGCTCAAACAGCGCCTTTTGGTTGCAGAGCGCGTGGTTAAAATGGAAAGAGAACTTCGCAATTCAAGCGAAGTCATGACCCGCCTAGTTTCAAGCCTTGGTCGCGGCCAAGAGTCAACACGAACAAGCGCCATTACTCAAGACCTTCCTCTCTGCCTTTCTCTCGCATTAGCATCTTGCAAATACGCCCTGAAACCTTATGCCCATGTGGTGCAAACTCAGGTTCCACCGACAAAGGAATTGTCTCCCATAAAGACTCCCGCCGTAAAAGGAGACTCGCAAAGATTAGAAGAAGTTTTGGTTAGAATAATTCTGGACTCCGCCGAAGCAATCAAGGGAAATGCAAAGGGAAACCTCTATATCACAACGTCATTTGTTGACGCAAATATTCAGATCATTTTTGAAGATGATGTCGCGCCAAAATTTCATGGAGATTTGAATTTCCAAAATGATCTGCAACGACTCTTGGAATTGCAATCGGCTCAACTGCTTATAGAACCTAGTTCCAGGGGCGGGTTGCGCTTTGCGGTAACATTTACTGCCGCGTAAATGCTCGATGTAAATCTTTGTCGGAGTAGGGATCAAGGGCATTCGGCATAAGTTCTTCTTCGCTATATCCGCTGAATACGCGCTCTAGTCGGAGCGTTTTTTCTTTTTCTGTAGCTGTGAACTCAACGCGCCAAGTTCGAAACGCAATAACCCAATGCTCGCCTTGCTTGCGCACTCGTTTGCGACTTGAATCCAAGGGATTTATTCCCAACTGAACGTTGCAAAAAGCTTCTAGATCTTGCCCACTTCGCTCCTTGATCCATAAGGATTGAGAGGTAAATAGCTCACTCCCTTGAATTGTCCATTGGTCATGTTCTTGCTCTTCGAGCCAGCCATAGCGTGCTTGAGGAAATGCATCGAACTGTGGCACATAAGGCTTGATATCTAGAATCGGCGTGCCATCGAGTAAATCAGCCTCGGCCACGGTGAGCACAAGGCCTTGCACCGCGATAAGCCGTGCAGCACAGATTCCAATTGGGTTTGGACGGTATGGACTGCGAGATGCAAATACGCCGATTCGATCGCGATGCTTGGCGGGAACAGGCGGACGTGTGGTTGGGCGCCAATGTTCATTTTGATGAAAGACATAGATGAGCCAAATGCGCTCAAAGCCTTCTAGGTCGCGCAAAGCCATTTCGAATTGCGAATCGACATTCAAATGCACATAGCCCTGCGGCATGTCTGCATATACCCCTTGACGAGCGGCTTGCTGCTTGTATTTTGCCTGAGCAGAAAATATTCCAATGGGCTTGAAGGCTAGATTTTGCAAGGCTCACCCGATTTTGGATACAGCGACATGATCACCAAGGAACACCAATATTTTAAAGAATCTCATCGTGGTAAGTTAGGTTTTGTAACGAGAGGAATGATGCTAGCAACCATCGCTTACACCTCGTTGCTTGTCAGAATCCGAGAGACCTTTACGCCAACAAATATGTAACTTCCTCAAAATCGTCTGTGATTCTCTGGTGGAGTTCCTATATTTCGGCTCCATTTTACGTATGGAATTGTGCTGTCATCCAAAGGAAAAGGGAACATGAATCCCCAACAACAGTTCACGAATGGTCTTTATCGTCCCGAGTTCGAGCATGACGCTTGCGGTGTTGGCTTTGTAGTCAGCGTGCAGGGCGAAAAAAAACATAGCATCGTCTCACAGGCTCTACAGGTTTTGCATAACCTCGATCATCGCGGTGCTACTGGCGCCGAAACCAATACCGGCGATGGCGCTGGAATCCTTTTGCAGATTCCGCATAAGTTTTTTGTAAAGGAAGCGAAGGCTAATGGCTTTGCTCTTCCTGCTGCTGGTGAGTATGGCGTCGGCGTCTGGTTCTTGCCAGCGATCGAAGCTGACTACAAATCCGCACAAAAAATCATTGATGAGACGATTATTGCCGAAGGTCAAAAGCTTCTTGGATGGCGTCGCGTTCCTGTGATTGATAAAGGAATCGGAAATTCCGCACGCTCTGCGGAGCCAACAATTTGGCAAGTGTTTGTGGGCAAAGGCACGGGCCTCGCAAGCGACGCGCAAGCTTTTGAACGCAAGCTCTACTTGATTCGCAAGTTGGTTGAAAACGCAGCCCTCGCAAGCGATATCGCAAACAAGGAAAGCATTTACGCTCCTTCTTTCTCGAGTCAGACCATTGTTTATAAGGGTATGCTGACCTCGTGCCAAGTGTCGGATTTCTTCCCAGACTTAAGCGATGCTGATCTTGAATCTGCTATTGCTCTTGTGCATTCTCGCTTTTCGACCAATACATTCCCCAGCTGGCACCGCGCCCAGCCCAAGCGCTTCATCATTCATAATGGTGAGATCAATACGGTTCGCGGAAATGTAAACTGGATGCGTGCACGCCAATCGATCCTTAAGTCCGATCTTTTTGGTGCAGACTTAAAGCGCACCTACCCGATCATCGACGAGACGGGTTCAGATTCTTCCATGTTCGATAACGCACTGGAGTTCTTGTGCGAGAACGGCTGGAGCCTTCCACACGCGCTGTTAATGATGATCCCAGAGGCTTGGCAAAACCACGAGCAAATGGATCCTCAGCGCAAAGCTTTTTACGAATTCCACTCCGCATTGATGGAACCATGGGATGGCCCAGCTTCGATTGCTGCTACCGATGGAACCGTTGTCGCAGCTGTACTTGACCGCAATGGCCTGCGTCCTTCGCGTTACTACGTGACTAAAGACGACATGGTGATCTTCGCATCAGAAGTCGGAGTGCTCGACATTCCTACCGAAAATATTGTGAAGAAGGGACGCCTTGAACCAGGCCGTATCTTCCTCATTGACACAGCCAAAAAGCGCATCATTGGCGATGAAGAACTGAAGAACGATCTTGCAACCTCCAAGCCTTATCAGGACTGGATCGCGAAGCATCTTATCGCATTCAAGGATCTACCTGCCGGTGAAGCTGTAGAGAAGGATGATTCGGTGCATCTGCGCCAGCGTCTGCAAGCTTTTGGCTACACCACAGACGAGCTCCGCAAGATCATTACTCCGATGGTGCTCACAGGCCAAGAGGCCGTTGGTGCTATGGGCGATGACACTCCAATTGCAGTTCTCTCCGATAAGCCAAAGCTTCTCTATAATTATTTCCGCCAGCTCTTTGCTCAAGTCACCAATCCACCGATCGATGCGATTCGCGAAAAGATTGTGACAAGCTCCAAGACGGCGCTGGGTTCCATGGGCGATATTTTGAATCCGGGCCCAGAGTCCGCGAACCAGATTGGCCTTGAAAATCCGATCATCTCCAACGAAGAGATGAATAAGCTGCGCAACCTGAATTACCGCGGCTTCAAGTCCGTGACGATTCCTATGCTCTACCGAGTGCAAGATAACGGCAAGGGTCTTGAACAAGCGTTGCAGACCATGTTTGAATCTGCTGCAGCCCAGATCCGCAAAGGCGTGAACATTATCATCCTGTCGGATCGCGCAATCAATTCTCAGATGGCTCCGATCCCAAGCTTGCTCGCTGTATCTGGCTTGCATCATTACTTGGTACGCGAAGAGCTTCGCACACAAGCTTCCATTGTCGTCGAGTCGGGCGATGCGCGCAATACGCATCACTTCGCCTTGCTGATCGGCTTTGGTGCAACCGTGGTGAATCCTTATGTAGCCATCGACGCAGTAATCGATATGCTTGACCGCAAGCTGATCGACGGAATTGATGCGGCGAAGGCTGTTCACAACTACCTTTACGCTTCCGTAAACGGAGTGATCAAGACCCTTTCCAAAATGGGAATTTCGACTGTGCAGAGCTATCGTGGCGCACAGATCTTTGAAGCCATTGGCCTTAAGACCGAAGTGGTTGACAAGTATTTTGAACGCACCGTGAGCCGCATTCAAGGCATTGGCCTCGATGTGATTTCGAGTGAGACAGCGCTCCGCCATACTCGCGCCTTCGATGAACGCTTCCTGAACGATACAACGCTCACGGATGGTGGTTTTTATCAGTGGCGCAAGAATGGTGAATATCATTTGTTCCACCCTCTCGCGATCCACCTGCTGCAAAAGTCCACACGCCTTGGTGACTACGCAACCTTCAAGCAATATGCGGCCTCGATCAACGACCAGAGCAAGAAGCTGGCAACGATCCGCGGCCTGTTCCAGTTCAAAAAGACTCGCCCTGCAATTCCAGTGGATCAAGTGGAATCGGTGGAATCGATCGTGAAGCGCTTCAAGACGGGTGCGATGTCCTTTGGCTCCATCTCGCAAGAGGCTCACGAGACTATGGCAATCACCATGAACCGTCTCGGAGGCAAGTCGAATTCGGGTGAAGGTGGTGAAGACTCTGCACGCTTTATTCCTATGGCGAATGGCGATTCCAAGTCTTCCGCAATCAAGCAAGTGGCCTCGGGACGCTTTGGTGTCACTAGCCATTACTTGGTGAACGCCCGCGAAATTCAGATCAAGATGGCACAGGGTGCAAAGCCCGGTGAAGGTGGCCAGCTCCCTGGTTCCAAGGTGTATCCTTGGGTTGGCCGAGTACGCGGTACCACTCCTGGCGTGCAACTGATCAGCCCCCCACCCCATCATGATATTTACTCCATTGAAGACCTTGCGCAATTGATCTTTGATTTGAAAAACGCCAACGATCAAGCTCGCATTAGTGTGAAGCTTGTATCCGAAGTGGGAGTAGGCACCGTGGCTGCCGGTGTGGCGAAGGGCCATGCCGACGTGGTGCTCGTTTCTGGTTTTGATGGTGGTACCGGAGCTTCTCCACAATCCTCCATCAAGCATGCTGGTTTGCCATGGGAACTTGGCCTTGCCGAGACTCATCAGACCTTGGTACTCAACAATCTCCGCAGCCGCATCGTGGTCGAAGCTGATGGTCAAATGAAGACTGGCCGTGACGTAGCAATCGCGGCGTTGCTCGGTGCTGAAGAATACGGTTTTGCAACAGCACCGCTAGTGGTACTCGGTTGCGTGATGATGCGCGTTTGCCATTTGAACACATGCCCCGTGGGCGTTGCAACACAAGACCCCAAGCTTCGTGCAAAGTTTAACGGCAATGTGGAATCGCTGATAAATTTCTTCCATTTTATCGCTCAAGAAATGCGCGAGATCATGGCTGAGCTCGGTTTCAAGACCGTGCAAGAAATGGTCGGCCATACCGAATGTCTCGAAGCTCGCGACGTGCAAAATCATTGGAAGGCAAAGGGTCTCGACCTCTCGCCAATCCTTGCGCAGCCAGTCGCAGGCCCCGAAGTAGGTCGCTTCTGCTGCATCGCACAAGACCATGCACTTGAGAAAACACTCGACCGCCGCGTGTTGCTCGATCTTTGCAAGCCTGCAATCGAAAAGGGAGAGAAGGTCAGGGCAGACGTAGTCGTGTGCAATCGCGATCGCGCCATCGGCACCATGACCGGTAGCTATATCTCTCGTAAGTATGGCGCACAAGGCCTTCCCGAAGACACCATTGTGCTCAACATGAAAGGCTCCGCAGGCCAGACCTTTGGCGGCTTTGCTCCTAAGGGCATAACGCTTATCCTCAATGGAGACGCGAACGACTATTTCGGCAAGGGGCTTTCGGGCGCTAAGCTCGCTGTGTTCCCTCCCAAGAATTCGACCTTCGTAGCCGAAGAAAACATGATCATTGGCAACGTGGCGCTCTTTGGCGCTACTGGTGGCCAAGCCTTTATCCGCGGCCTTGCAGGTGAACGTTTCTGCGTACGCAACTCTGGTGCAGAAACTGTTGTAGAAGGGATCGGTGACCATGGCTGCGAATACATGACGGGCGGGCGCGTGATTGTGCTTGGCCGTACGGGTCGCAACTTCGCAGCAGGCATGTCGGGTGGAATCGCCTATATCTACGACGTCGAAGGCAAATTTGACAAGCTCTGCAACAAGGGCATGGTAGGGCTTGAAGCTTGCACCGACACCGATATGGACTACATCAAGACCATGGTTGAGAAACACCAAGCGATCACGGGTTCCACCGTCGCAGAGAAGGTTCTCAAGGATTGGAGCAAGTCCAAGCAGTGTTTCGTGAAAGTGATGCCAACCGAATACAAGAAGATTCTCCAATGCTTCGACAAAGTTCGCGCTGAGGGCAAGGCCCAAGGTGAAGACGCCATTGCATTGGCAGCCTTCGAACTAAGCTTGAAGTAACGGGCAACGATTTTAGGAGTATGTGAAAATGGGTAAGCCAACCGGATTCATGGAATTTAAGCGCGAGCTTCCGCCAGATCGTCCCGTGCACGAACGCGTGAAGGACTACAACGAGTTCCATCTGCAACACGATGACGCCAAGCTGAAAACGCAAGGCGCACGCTGCATGGACTGCGGAGTGCCATTCTGCCACACAGGTATGATCTTGAGCGGTGCTGCCGCCGGATGCCCCATCAACAATCTCATTCCTGAATGGAATGACTTGGTGTACAAGGGACTATGGCGCGAAGCGATCGACCGCTTGCACAAAACCAATAACTTCCCGGAGTTCACCGGCCGCGTTTGCCCCGCGCCATGCGAAGGCAGCTGCGTACTCGGCATTCATGAACCACCGGTCGCGATCAAGAACAACGAACGCGCAATCATCGACCACGCATGGGCTGAGGGCTGGGTTCGCCCAGAGAGTCCTTCAGTCCGTTCGGGCAAGAAAGTTGCCATTGTAGGCTCTGGTCCTGCAGGTCTCGCTTGCGCAGCGCAGCTCAATAAAGCCGGCCATTCTGTGACCGTATTTGAACGTGCAGACCGTGCCGGTGGATTATTGACCTACGGTATCCCTAATATGAAGCTCGAGAAAAAGGCTGTTGTGCAACGCCGCATCGATCTCATGATGGAATCCGGAATTGAGTTCAAATACAATTGCGAAGTTGGTAAGGATTTCCCGGCAGGCAAGCTCATGTCTGAGTTTGATGCCGTAGTACTTGCGGGTGGTTCCACTCGCCCACGCGACCTTTCCGCAGAAGGCCGTGGAGTCAAGGGCATTCATTTCGCAATGGATTTTCTTAAGGCCAATACCAAGAGCCTGCTCGATTCCAATCACAAGGATGGCGCATTCATCAATGCCGCTGGCAAAGATGTGGTAATCATCGGTGGTGGCGATACAGGTACAGATTGCGTAGCAACCTCGCTTCGCCACGGCTGCAAATCCGTGACCCAGCTTGAGATTATGCCTAAGGCACCAGACACCCGCGCAGCCAATAACCCATGGCCTGAATGGCCTAAGACCTATTGGCTCGACTACGGTCAAGAAGAAGCGAAGGATATTTTCGGAGCTGACCCACGTCAATATCTGGTGAGCACCAAGCGCTTTATCGGCGATACTCAAGGCAACCTGACTGGCGTAGAAATCTGTAACATCGAATGGGTCAAGGATGCGCAAGGACGCATGGCTCCTAAGGAAGTAGCTGGTAGTGTCCGCACCATTCCTGCACAGCTCGTGTTCCTTGCCATGGGCTTCTTAGGCCCCGAGACACAACTCACCACACAGCTTGGCGTAGAGCTCGACGAGCGAAGCAATGTCAAGGCAGAATATGGCAAGTACAGCACCAACGTCAAGGGCGTGTTCTCTGCAGGCGATATGCGCCGCGGTCAGTCCTTAGTGGTGTGGGCAATTAACGAAGGCCGTGAAACCGCTCGTGAAGTCGATCGTTTTTTGATGGGCAATACACAACTGCCATAATTGCTAACGCTAGATTGTAAAAGGCCTCGCAACTGTTTGCGGGGCCTTTTTTTGTATTGAAAATGATCCGATAAACATAGAGTAAAGCTTAGAACGTTTCCTTTTTTTTCTCTGTGTCTCCGTGTCTCCGCGTGAGATACGGCTGTTCATTATTTACTGTGTCTTCACACAACGCACGCTGTAGCCCGAAAGCACGTCGTAATAAAAATCGTAGTAGGTATTGTAAGCAAAGTGCCAACCCGTTGCATCTCCATTACTCACCGCACTCGCCACCCAGAAGTAGGAGTTTTCACCGCCGTCTCCGTAGCCGCCCGTGGGCCCGCGCTCCCCACCAGGGATTGCCGAGAAGCCATAATCATTCGTGACAGGAACGCCATAGCTTGAAGAAATCAAGCCCGACAATTTGCCACCGATGGTAAACGATTTCAAGTTCTTCAAATCCGTGGTATCCGAGAGATGCCAACCCGCAGGGCACACGGTTTGTGCATCCGCATAGTTATACAAGCGTCCAGCGATATTGCACATACGGCTTTCGGAATGATCTGTAGTATCGGCAGGAGATACGCCATAGCACCAGCCTTTGTTGAAAGCTCGGCCACCAGATCCATTGTCGCCGGAATAGTTCAGGTTTTGTGACATCCAAGTGAGGCCGTTAATCTTTGTCCACCCGTAGGTTTGTCCATCGCGCGCATCTGTGAAGGTTCCGCAATTGCCTGCAGTATTGCACCACGTTGAAGGTGGAATTTTTGTCTCAGGATCTTGCACACAACGTTGTGCGTAACCAACGGCAGTGTCCCCATGTTGAGTGTACAAATGGTCGTTATCGTAGCGAATCTCGAGATAGTCTCCATAGCTATTATCGCGTTGTGGATATTGCCAATACTCCACACTAATTCCAAAGATGCTTTTCCCAAAACCTGGAGTTTGATTGTATTCTGGAAGTGCATGGAATCCAAAAGCATCAAGTCTCTTGTAGCTAGATGAAGCCCACCACAGCGAGTCTTTTTTCAACTCTGCGGAACTCATTCCCACAGAGTCAACCAGAAGCGTCCATTCAATCACAGAGGGCAAGTGCCAGCCACCAGGGCACGCGGTTTGAGCCGCCTTGAAGTTGTAGAGTCCAGCGTAATATCCGCTCGTATATCCTGTTGGTGCCGCATAGCGTAAATTCTCCGCAAGCCAGGTCATGCCTGCAATCTTGGTGGTTTGATAAGACTCTCCATCGCGTGGGTCAACGATATACGAGCAGTGCCCAGCCGTTGCACACCAAGCATTTGCGGGAGGTCCAACATAACTGGACGAGCTTGATGAGGCTGCAACGGATGAGGAAGAACCCTTGCTAGATAATGCTGCAGAAGAATTCAAGGAAATAGAACTCGAAGAAAAAATACCCGAACTCGTTCCACTCGAAAGCTTTGCGCTGCTTGAATTCAATAGGGCGGAACTGGCTCCGGAGGATCCATATTGCGAGCTTGAAAGAATCGCCGGACTCGACTCATTGCTCGATGAAGAAAGAGAACTCACAGGGTTTTTATCGCTACAAGAAAGCAAGCCCATAGCAAAGAGCAAAATGGATATCAGCTTTCGCGTTATCATAAAACACCTCTTCGTAAATGTCTTTTCTAAAACTAGACGAAAGCGTTCAAAAGTCGTGAGATCAACAACTAGAATCTGCTTTCCCATAGAAAGCGCTTCCCAAACTCATACATCTGCGTATGATTTTAGGTCGATACGACATTCGCGTAATTACGAAGAATTCACATCGCGCTCGTTTCTCGCGTTTTAGCGAAAGAAAGCCATGTAGTCAAGTCGGCATAAACTTTGCGAGCAACTGTTGTATGAATCAACCACTTCCTACTATCGCCCCATTCACTTGCAGTCTTAGCATCCACGCTGGCCGTGGCTATCTCGATGAATCTCGCATGCGCCTTTTGCAAGAAGTGCGCAAGAACGGAACCCTTGCCGCAGCAGCAGAACGTTTAGGAATAAGCTACAAGACGGCTTGGTCTTGGATCGATGCAATGAGCAACGCTGCAGATAGTCCATTGGTAGAAAGCATTCAAGGCGGAAGTAGCGGAGGGAGCTCCGTCCTTACTGTGCTTGGTCTGCAAGTTCTTACCCAGTACGAACATCTCCGCGAAGAGCATCGTCGTTGGGAAGAATCCATGCAGTTGCAAAGCCCAGAACTCTTGCATATCGAAAATTTTTTGCGAAAACTTTCATTACACACAAGTGCTCGAAATCAATTGCACGGCCGCATCGAAAAAATATGGGGCGACAATGTTCAAGCTTGGGTTGATGTAAAAATCGACGAACAAACCATGGTCACGGCACGTGTTTCACGTTCAAGTGTACAAGACCTTCGCTTAGATGCTGGGCAAGAAATATGCACACTCACAAAATCAACTTGCCTTACTCTCACAAGGAATGAACGCCCTTTAAACCTAATGCGCGGGCCAATTAATCGCATTGTAGGCAAGCTCGTTCGCTCCCATGGCGATGAACACAATGTCGAAGCCACTCTTTCCTTCGCTGGCGATCACACCTTGACAGCACTCGTTTCGCGGGAACTTTGGGATGAACTCGATCCTCGCCTCAACGAAGAATTTCATGCTTGGTTTGAACCTGATCATGTGATTTTGATTCGCACAACTTGAGCGAGCAATGAGGAGTTCATGCAGATTGACCGCTCAGAGAACCTTAACCTGGAATCCAAGCGCACGCATTTTCTGCAATAACTGTGGGGTCGCATTGCGAAGTTCAACCCGATCTACAGGGAACTCTCTACGAAAGACATAGCGACTACGCAAAGCCTCGAATCCAGTAGGATCGCTACGCAAATTTTCGTCGTCGGAGCGGATGTCATAATTATTGAATACGGCTTCATGTAACCAAAGTTCATCTGTACCCGTTGAAGCATCAATGCAGATCGGCGCTTTAGGCTTACCGCCCAAGGCTTCCGCGGGAACCGACCAATCCGTGAGTGCAGAAATCCCAAAATGCTTGGCAAGAGCACGCACTACTTGAGAAGTCGCATTGGCCTTGCCTTCCATAGAATAACCGGCGATATGTGGAGTTGCAATCTCCACAATTTGCAACAGCTCTTGATCAATGGATTCAGGTTCGTCTTCCCATACGTCAAGTACAGCTCCGCCAATGGAATTAGAACGTAGCGCGATGCGCAACGCAGTGTTATCAACGACAGGCCCGCGCGAGCTGTTAAAGATCCACGCATTCGGTTTTAGTTTGGAAAGAAATGCTCCATTCACAATGCGCCACGAAGGGTGCTTGCCTGTTTTTTCAAGTGGTGTATGGAAGGTTAAGATGTCGCAATTTTGCTGTAGGGTGCGCAAGTTATCAAAACCCTTTCGCCCTTCACGCTCAGCACGAGGTGGGTCACAAAGTAAAACCTGCATGCCCAATTGTTTCGCGATCTTAGCCACACGAGAACCGACTTCACCTACTCCCACAACGCCTAGGACTTGATCTTGCAGCGAAAGACCATGCCGCACAGAAACAGAAAGCAGAGCGGCAGTAATGTACTGACGTACCGCATCGGCATTACAACCAGGGGCGTTAACCACTTGAATACCATGCGAAGAACACCAATCTAAGTCGAGATGATCTTTTCCAATCGTTGCAGTTCCAATGAACTGAACTTTTGAGTTGCCCAACAAAGTTTCGTTGCCATAGGTACGAGTGCGAACAAGCAAGGCATCAGCGTCTCGCATATGTTCAGGATTAATCGCCTCACCATCAAGGTACACGACCTCTGCAAATGGTTCGAGAACACCATTCAAGAAAGGGATTAGTCGGTCAACAACAACCTTCATGTTTCCATTATACCAAAATCATCCATGGTTCAGTGAATCCACGGATGAATGCTCAAGCTTCATGGATCAATGCTTTTTTTGCAACGATTTGATGAACGCGCTCAAAGCTTCCTCAGAAGATTCTTTGAATGTACCTGGGGTCAGAGTGCAACTGAACAAAGGCTTTTCAAGGGTGGATTGAGCAATAGGATAGACCTTAATAGTTGGTGCACCAACGTGATCGGTGGAAAATTCAACTTTTAGGCCAATTTGTAGTAGGGAATCGATTAAGTCTCTCATGAAAACAATCTAATTTTTTCAAAACGAATGAAACGATTTGATGCACATAATCATCTTCAATTGCAAAACGGACTTGCAGAAAATCTCTTGACAGAGGATTTTGCTTCGGCCATCTGTTCTACTGTTGAATCTGATTGGAGTTCTGTTCTAGCGCTCGCGGCCTCACACCCTAGTCATATTGTTGCCGGCTTGGGTCTACATCCTTGGTGGGCAAACCAAGCGCAAGAGGGTTGGGCTGAACGCCTAGAGCAATTACTGATACAACATCCACTCGCCTTTATTGGAGAGGCCGGCTTTGATGGTTACAGAGCCTCACGAGCACGAGGAGTGGTGCTTGAGGATCAACGCAAAGTTCTTTTGCCTCAGTTGCATTTAGCAGCAAAGTTATCGAGGCCAATCGTCTTGCACTGCGTCAAGGCATGGGAACACTTGCACGCCTATCTACTCGAAATTAAACCCCCACACTTTGCGATCCATCGCTTCAAAGGTGATGCTTTGATGGCGAAAGAAATTTTTGGGTTAGGTGGATATATTTCCGTACACCAAGACTCCCTATTTCACGCCCCCACGATGGAGGCTCTAGCCTCTGCGCCCTTGCAGCGCCTGTTGTTAGAGACAGACTTCGACGGGCCTCGCGTGGGCTCACTTAGCATTCCGGTGGAACTAGAGCAGGTAGCCGATGGTCTTGCAAAGCTTGTGAATAAATCACCAGAATGGATTTCGAAACAATGCTACGAGAATGCGCAGCTCTTTTATGGAATTACAATGAAATAGACTCAATAAACTGCGCAAGCTCCGCAGGGGTTGGAGCCTTGGCGTTCCTTACATAATAGCCCGAGCACATCACACCACAAAGCAAGCTTTCTTCCCAGGAAAAACCTACAGCAAGAGCTGTTGCAAATCCACCATTAAAGTGATCGCCGGCACCTGTCGTAATCAAAGGCTGAGCACAATATGGCCCTGCTACAGAGCTTGCCAAATCGCCGCCAAAGCCCGCCGCATAATGGGTTGCATGGATTGCCACACCTGCAAATCCAAGCTTGGTCACAATCGCTTTCGCTGCATTTTCAAGTTGTGTGGGCTCATCGCCAAGTTGTGCTGAAATTTTTAAAACGTCACAAACTTGCTCTGCTTCACTCAAGTTCAAGCCAAGAACAACGCGAGCCTTTAACGCCAGCCAAGCCAATTGCGCCAAGGCATGAGATAAATCTTCGCGCGAGCGTTTGCGTGGATCTGCAAGGTCGATAAAAAACATTCCCGAAAAATTTGCAGGCAAGTTGTCAGCGGTCTCAGCGATAATATCACCCATACCTAATAGCATAGTCCAATTGCCAAACATAACCAACTTACTTTGGGCAATAAGAGAAAAATATTGCTGGTCACCGATCTTTTTTCGAAGGGTATCCCAGCCTATTCCCCCTACTCCACCAATGTTTCCCAGCATTATCTTGCCATCAACAAATTCTAGCGCATTCGTAAATCCTGGCTCACCAATGCTGATCCAATTTACTTGTGGAGCGGCTTCTCGAAACACTGGCAACACAACATCGCCCACGGGTGCAATCGTGGTAACCGCAGCTCCTAACGTCGAGGAACATACGGAGAACAAGGGGGCATTGCCTCCGGCCTTTTTCTGCTGAGTCACGACTTCAAGATTCCCCGACTTGCCACTTGCCTTTTGCACAAAGCCCGCAAAGTCCATCATTGCTTCAAGACGTCGGTAATGTTCTGCATCCATTCGCTCCGCAACGACGTATTGAATGTTATCGACAAAAGCATCGAAGCCAGCCAACACAGGCATTCCATTCCAAGGATTTGCTTTCAACTTTTTTAACAAACTGACCCGATCATCAGACATGAAATTTCCTCACCAAAGTCAACAAAATAATCGAGAAAATAGCAACGCCAAGAAGAATATAAATAGTCCAAGAACGCCCATGCGGCAAGGCAAATGAACGTTCGTGAAAACTCACAACTCTGATCTGCAACGCCACTTGCGTAAGCCGCACCAAGGGCACGTTCCATTGCACCAGACCTTGGGCAGAATCAATTTTTTCAGCAATGGGCTGAACCTCTAGAATACGGCCAGAGACCTTATAGGAAAGCGTTAAACTCTTGCCACGATATATCGATGCAAGCATTCGATCCGCAAAGGAACCGTCATCACCAGGAACATCGCGTTGTAACTGCACCTTACGCGTAAAGACTAAGCGTCCAAGGGAATCAGTACCCCACTCCATCTCTTGACGAATAGGACTCATAAGAGTCGAAGAGTCCAAGGCACGAAGCGCAGCAGGATTCTGGATGTGCATGGTCACACCAAAATGGCGAGCAAGGCTATCTGAATGATCGAACAAGGAGTCGATATGAACTCCACTAGGCAGACCTTTCCAGTCGGGAAGGCGAAAAGGAGCATCTTGAGGTGCATCAAATGCTAAGCTCCACTTGACCTGACCATCGTCTTGCAATTCAACTTGATCTCGAACATCGAGGCAGCTAAGCAGAAACAAGGAAAAAGCAGCAAAGAAATATTTGATCATGGAGATGCCAAATCTAGGCAAAAAAATCTCCGACTCAGTTAGATTTACAGAATGCTCTTGTTCTCAAACTGGACAACCTTTGCAATATTTCTGCTTTGCTTGATCGCAACACTTGCGGTGGGTTTCAGTCTTCTATATACTCGCACACTTCGCAGCCAGCTCGAACGTAAATTTCTCCTTTTGATTCTTCTCACCACGATGTGGAATTTTTTTTCCATGGTGGAGCAAATTCCATTATCAAGCGTATGGAAAATCCTCATTTTCCGTTTGACCTGTCCTATCTGGATTTTTATCGGCTATGCGAGTCATGAATTTTTGTTGCAACTGTGCTCAAAATCTCGCCCACGCACATCACATTTTTTCCTTCTCCTAGCAACCATAGCAAGTCTTATTGGCGTATCCACAAATCTGGTAGAAGATCAGGTGATTCTAGGCCGATTCGGCTATTACGCTTCCGAAGGCTACTTACAAACTTGGATCACCTTAATCTGCGGAGTTCTCCCTTTTTTCATGGGAATCCGGCTTGTTGTGCAACAGCACGCGAAGGCCGCTCCTGAAGAACGCATTCCAATTCGCATCGTCTTGTGGTCAACCCCAGTCATTTTTGCTGTTCCTATCCTTATGAGTGGCATTCTTCCACTATTTGGAATCACAGATCTAACCAAGGCTGGCACAACAGGCTTCACCTTTGTGGTCATTGCATACTTCCTTGTTACACTTTCTCGGGCAGATATCACCCTATCTATTTCTCAAGCCGCACAGTCGCTATTCCGCGAACTAAAAGATGGCATTTTACTGATCGATCTCGATGGGAGCATAGAGCACGCAAACCCAGCAGCAATATCAATGCTTGGCCATCGACTCAAGGATATGAACGGAGAACGAGTGGAAAAATTTATTCCGCAATTTCGCAACGACCAATGGTACCAAGACTTTCCCTTCGAACATTCACTCGGCAAAATCAAGAAAAGCTTTACGATGACCGTTGTTCTGCAAAAAAATCAAGGCGTAACTTACGGAAAGCTTTTGATTTTGAGCGATACAACTCGCCTTACCGAAATGCAAAATGAACTCGTTGGAAGGCCAGAGTCAACAGAGAGGCATGCCGCCGTTCGCGTGTTAGCCTTAAAGGAAGCTCAAGAGCGAATCCGAGCTCGTGAACAACAATTGCAGTCACTGATCGATAACCTTCCATTTCAAGTGTTCGTGAAAGATCGCAACTCTCGTTATATCTTGCAAAACCGCCTTGACCGAGAAACACGCGGATCCTTACTCGGACTTGAGTTTGAAGACGCTGAAAAAGATCCTAAAAGACTTGAAGAAGGTTTGCATGCCGACCCATCAGTTCTGCTTGGTGAAAGCTACGAGTGTGAATTTGACTTGACTCGTAATGGCAAAAATTTTCGTTACCGAAGCATGAAGCGCCCCATTGTAACCGAGGATGGAAAGATCGAAGGAATCCTCGGGGTCTTGATCGATATCAGCGACGTACACAAACTAGAGCAAGAGCGCATGGAGTTTAAGGAGCGCTTGTTGCATTCTCATAAAATGGAAGCCATTGGGACCTTGGCTGGTGGCATTGCACATGACTTTAATAACATTATCGGATCGCTACAAGGCTACTGCGAACTCGCAATGGAGACCATTCCCACCGAATCACCGGCGCAAAAATATTTGAAAGAAGTGCTCATCGCGAGCGATCGTGGCCGCCAATTGGTGCAAGAAATTTTGACCTTTAGTCGCAAAGAGGAAAAAGAACGCAAGCCTGTTTCGGTAAACTTTACCATTCGCGAAACAATGAATCTGTTGAAAGGAAATATTCCCAAGTCCATTCAAGTCAACCAATCGTTGCCCACGCGCGAGCAGTTTATTCTAGGTGATGCGGTAGAGCTACATCGAATTATTATGAATCTCTGCACCAATGCAATTCACTCCATGAAAGAGAAAGGAGGCTCGCTAAATGTTGGTTGCGAGGAATTTCATAACGCAGAAACCGTTACGCTATGGAATGCACAGATTCCTGCAGGTAATTGGGTTTGCATCCAAGTGTCCGATACAGGGCACGGCATTCCTGAAAATAAGATTTCTCGCATTTTTGATCCCTTCTTTACCACCAAGAAAACCACAGAAGGAACAGGGCTAGGACTCAGTGTGGTGCTGGGAATCATCCAAGGTTGGAACGGAACTATCGCAGTGCAATCCTCTTCAGAAGGGACTCATTTTAAGGTCTTTATTCCTGCGCTGATTCGTCGTAATCGCAGTACAGATACGGAGTCGGAACAAGTCCCGATTTTGCTATTCGTTCAAGACCAAGCCCTAGTGGAGAATATCCGGAAAGCCGTTCCAGACCAAGCAGTTCAATGGCTCAACCTACGCAACATCGAAGATATTGGAAGGCTTTGGCGCGTAAGCCCATGGAAACTCGCTCTTATGGGGCAAGCCGATTTGGATCTCCCATACGAGCTTCTTATTGAACAATGGAGAGCTCAAGGAATACAATCTCCATTCTTGGTTTTTTCAACAGGTTCGTCTGCGACCCCAAGCAATGAGCTAGATTTATTAGTGAGGGTTGCCGTACTAGAGCCCACTTGTTCCGTGGATACACTTCGACAAACTTTACAGAGATTTCTATGGCCCACGTTCTGATTATCGATGACGACAATCAAATGCGCTCGCTCTTGCGCGAAGCTTTCTTGTTGGCTGGGATCGAAGCAGAAACGGCTGCGGATGGAACCGAAGCAGAGCGCATCTTGTACACGCAGCATTTTAAGGTTGTGATTACCGATATCGTCATGCCCGACAAAGACGGTTTTGAGGTCATCTTTGAGCTGAAGCAATCACACCCCACCACAGCAATCATCGCTATTTCCGGTGGCGGACGCTTAGATGCAACCGACTACTTGGAATCCGCAAAAAGTTTCGGCTGTGTTGCCGTATTCCAGAAGCCTCTGAACCGCAAAGCCTTGATTTCCAAGGTTCAAGAGCTACTTGCGGCAAATTAAATTGTAAGCATGTCCGAAACAAAGAAATCGATGAAGCAAAAGATTGACGCGCTAACCAGCCAACTCAAGGAAGCAAGCCGCCTGTACTATTTGCAGGGTTTTTCTCCCATGAGCGACCGTGAGTTCGACGAGGCCTTACGGGCTTTGGCAGAGCTCGAAGCTGCACAGCCTGATTTGCGCCATAAAGACTCACCCACGCTGCTAGTTGGGTCGGATCTTAGCAATGAGTTTCCGAAAGTGACACACCGTGTGCCCATGCTTTCCATTGGTAATGCATACTCCGCAGCCGAAGTGGTTGACTTTTTGCGCCAAGTGGGTTCGCCCTTAAATAGCGCTCCAGAATTTGTATGCGAAATGAAAATTGATGGCGTATCCTTAGCCCTCATCTATGAAGATGGTATTTTGCAACGAGCGGTGACTCGTGGTGACGGCCGCCAGGGCGATGATATTACCCCCAATGCAAAGACAATTGCAGATATTCCACATCAATTATCACCATTACTCCCAGGCGTATTTGAAGTGCGCGGCGAAGTGTACATGGAACGCGCAGCCTTTGTGGCGTTGAACGAACGCTTGGTTGCTGCTGGAAAAAAAGAATTGCAAAATCCGCGCAACACAGTCGCAGGCAGCATTAAGCTCAAAGATCCACGAGAGTGCGCCGAACGTTCACTTCGATTTTTTGCTTATGCAATCCCCATGGAGTACGCGCAGACTTCGCAATCCAAAAACCTCGAAAGCCTTTCCGCTCTAGGGTTCAAAGTCAATGCATTCCATAAGGTCAGCACAGCAGAAGAGGTGATGCTAGTCGCCCAAGAAATCGATACAACCCGCGCAACGCTCCCATTTGATATCGATGGCATGGTGGTAAAAGTTGATCGCCACGACCAACAGCGGGAACTTGGATCCACAGCAAAGTCACCCAAATGGGTTATCGCCTATAAGTTTCAAGCAGAGCGTGCATATACTCGCCTACTCTCGGTGGATTACCAAGTGGGGCGCACAGGCGCGGTTACACCGGTCGCAAACCTTGAGCCCGTGTGGCTTTGTGGCACAACAGTTAAACGCGCAACCCTGCATAATTTTGCCGAGATCGAACGCCTAGGACTTCGCCTTGGAGACCTTGTAGGAGTAGAAAAGGGCGGTGAAATCATCCCTAAGATTGTAGATGTGCAAGCAGATTCGCGAGGCACGGAATCCATTGTGGAGCCGACCGAATGCCCCGAATGTGCGAGTGCCTTAGTGCGCATTGACGGTGAGGTTGCACTACGCTGCGAGAACCTGCATTGCCGCGCACAACTAGAACGATTGCTTTCGCATTTTGCCAGCCGCGAAGCTATGAATATAGAGAACCTTGGACCGGCGTTGATTTCGCAAATGCTCGATGCACAACTGGTGAAAAGCCCCGCAGACCTTTTCTCCCTAAGCATCTTAGACCTTGCACGCCTTGACCGCATGGCCGAAAAAAGTGCGAGAAACGTGGTAGATTCTATTCAAGCTTGCAAAACGCAGAGCCTAGAAAAGCTGGTACATGGACTTGGCATTCGCTATGTGGGTCGCACCTCTGCACGCAATCTTGCTCGACATTTTCAAACCCTCGAAAAGCTTATGGCAGCAAGCGCCGAAGACATGCAACTGGTTCCTGAAATTGGTTTTCGCATTGCGGAATCCATCCGCGAATTTTTTGATGACTTGCGTAACCAAGCAGAGATTGATCGCTTTATCGAAGCTGGAGTAAACACGAAATTTCTGGGAAGCGGAGGCTCCAAATTCGCAGGTCAAACGGTTGTGCTCACAGGCACATTGCCCACACTTTCACGCGAAGAGGCACGAGTGCTTGTCGAAGAGAATGGTGGAAAAGTATCGAGCTCTGTAAGCAAGAAAACCAGCTGGGTTCTCGCGGGCACTGATGCTGGCTCTAAGCTTGAAAAGGCCGAACAGCTTGAAATACCAGTGATTGACGAAGCCGAATTCTTGCGCAGAGTTGCTAAAGAAAGTTAACGTCAGCACACTCCCACTCACAATAATTAAAGCAGCTCTTTCACCACAGGCCGATCGTTGTCTTCCATATATTCACGCACAATGAGAATAATTTCACGGCCAAACTCAGAAATTTTCTTTTTGCCGATTCCCTTGATTTTAATGAGCTCGTCGGTAGTTTGTGGCGGTTTTCGCACAAGCTCGTCCATAGTCTTTTGCTGCAAAATTAAATAAGGTTCTACGCCCCATTCCTCGGATTTACGTGTTCGCCATGCGTTAAGGCGCGAGTAAAGATCATCCTTAGAAGACTTGGGAGTGACCTTGATTTTGAATTCTGCACTTTCGAGCAAAGCCTGTGCACGCACTTGCAAATATTCTTTGCAATGAAACCCTTTCTCTGCGCAATAAGAGAAGCTGAGAACCTTGTATTTCCAATACTTGGCGACTTGTTCCAAAGGTGCTGAGAGCGTTTTCCGCAAGTCTTTGTTATCTGTTTTCCAACTCATTTTGAGCAGCGCATCCAACTGCTCTTGCGCTTTCACTTGGAAGTATGCACTCGCCTTGCGCACTCGCTCCTGCAAGGCTTCGTTAGTTTCCACACAGCCTTGCTCCACCATGAGGCGATGGATTTGCCCTTTAAATTTTTCACCAACGTCTTGAATGCCCTGTTGCACCGCAAACTGTGTTTCTTCAATGCTGGTAGAACTAATGCCCAGAAGTACTCGCTCATTTTCGCGCACAATTTTTGCCGCATAATTCCAATTACGTACAAACTCTCCAAACTCAAAAAGGTCGCGCAATAAGTCTTCATGGTATTGCAGCTGCAAGCTCTGCACGCGCTCCGCAGTGGGGGTGCGAGCCTCCATCTCGTGGGTATATCCTTTGATGGTGGCATCGTGAATTACCGAGCGCAAGAGCAATGGAGAACTGAGTACCAAGCCTTCCAAGGTCTTACAACGACTGAGTGCCACGTACACTTGTCCATGGGCAAAGGAGGCCCCAGCCTCGATGATGGCTTTCTCGAAGGTGAGACCCTGACTCTTGTGAATGGTAATAGCCCAAGCGAGTTTTAGTGGGTACTGTTTGAAGGTCCCTAGAATTTTAGACTCAATTTCCTTACTCTCTTCATTCACCTGATATTTCGTGTTTTCCCAAGCGGTTCGCTCAACGGAAACCAAAGCATTATCGCCATCGCAGCGCACCAGAATTTCATCATTGTCTAAGGATTCAACACGCCCAATTTTCCCATTGAAATAACGCTGCTGGGCATCATTGCGCAAGAACATCACCTGCGCACCCTCTTTCAAAATCAGTTGATCTTCGGTAGGAAATAAGCTCTCGCCAAAGTCGCCATCAATCATCGCTGCATAGGCGCGGCTGCTTGAATCTAATGCTGCAAGCTTTGCTTGGTTGATGCTCTGGGCCTGACTGTTGTGCGTAGTGAGGGTGATGTAGCCTTCCGTATCGCCTTGTAAAAAATGAGGCAGCCAACGTGTGTTTAAAGCCTGCAAGCAAGCTTCATCCATTTTATTGTCGCGAACCTGATTGAGAAGTTGCACAAAATGTTCGTCGCTTTGACGGTACACGTTTTTCAATTCAATGCTCTCGTAAGCCACTTGCCGCAACGCTTTACTGCTGAAAAAATAGGGAGTCTCATAATGCTCGCGCAACAGACTCCAATCTTCGTCACGCACCACTGGAGCAAGCTGCTGTAAGTCTCCAATCATGAGCAACTGTACTCCGCCAAAAGCCTTTTCTTTATTGCGGAATTTCCGTAGTACTTCGCTTAGACCATCGAGCACATCTGCACGCACCATACTGATCTCATCGATCACCAATAAATCAATCGTACGGATAATCTTGATTTTATCGCGGGTGAATTTACTCACCTCATATTGAAGCCCAGGAACAATGGGTCCAAAAGGCAATTGGAACAACGAATGGATAGTCACACCACCAGCATTCATTGCCGCGACACCCGTGGGCGCAACCACCACCATACGCTTTGGAGACAGTGCACGCAGATTGCGTAAAAATGTCGTCTTGCCCGTGCCCGCTTTGCCTGTTAAGTATAAGCTTGCACCTGTTGATTCCACAAGGCGAAGCGCCAGATCAAGTTCGGGATTTTCACTTGCATGCATGGTGCAAATAATTACAATTCATTTTGCGCACCAAGTTCCACCACACGGTTGTGCGGTAGCGAAAAGTAACGGGTTGCGTTCAACGAATTATGCGACATGAAGATGTAGATGTGCTTCATCCAAGTAGGCATGGTTTTGCGACGTGGTGAAATTACCATGCTATCGCGGCCCAAGAAATACGTGGTCTTCATAGGGTGAAAATCGAGTTCGGGAATCTTTGCCTTCGAGAGCACTGCGGGCACATTAGAACTTTCGCTAAAGCCAAAACGCATCGTCATACGGAAAATTCCAAAGCCCATAGAATCCCAACTCAGGCGATCTTCTTCAGCCACAAAGGGAACATCCTGAGTGCTTACCGAAAGGATCACCACATGCTCATGCAGCACCTTGTTGTGCTTGAGATTGTGCAGCATCGCGCGCGGAACACCGTTCGCAGTATCTGAAAGAAATACCGCAATACCTTCGACTCGGCGAAGCGGATCAAAACCTAAGCTCTTCACAAAAACATCGAGAGAAAGTGAGCCATTGGAAATGATCTTCGCCATCTCTTTGCGGCCGCGAATCCATGTCGTCATTAGAGTAAATATCGTTGTTGCAATTGCCAAAACAATCCATCCACCAGAAGCAATCTTCACGAAGTTTGAACCCAAGAAGGAAACATCAACAGTAATGAAGACGACGGCAAACGTAACGATCAAAGCGGAATGCCCTTTCCAAAGCTTTCGCGCCAAGGTAATCATCAAGAACGAGGTGATCAGCATGGTTGCCGAAACTGCGATTCCATAAGCAGCAGCAAGCTTTCCCGACTCTTTAAAAAACAAGATTAGCGCGATAGTACCCAAAAGCAAAAGCCAATTCATCAAGGGAACGTAAACCTGTCCAATCGTATCTGATGACGTATGCTTAATGAGAATACGAGGCCAAAATCCCAATTGCACACTTTGTCGCGCAAGAGAAAACGCACCCGAGATCACAGCCTGCGATGCAATCACGGTAGCCGCGGTCGCCATAATCACCATAGGAAGCATAAACCACTGCGGCACTAAGCGGAAAAACAAATTTCCAACAGGCTCTGTGCTGTTCAAAGCAATCGCACCCTGGCCAAAATAGTTGAGCAACAAACAAGGAAACACGAGGATAAACCAAGCTTGGGTAATCGGCTTACGTCCAAAGTGCCCCAAGTCCGCATAAAGAACTTCTGCACCCGTCACAGCCAAAAATACAGAACCTAAAATCACAACACTATGCAAGCGATGTGAAATCAAATAGGCTACAGCCCAATAAGGATTCACCGCAGCTAAAATCGAAAGATGATGAAATATGGCAACAAGACCAACCCCACCAATCAATAAAAACCAGAAACCCAATACGGGGCCAAATAACGAACCAACCTTACTCGTGCCTCGGGATTGCACCAAAAAGAGAACGACTAAAATGGTGATCGAAATGGGAACAACAAAGGTCTGAAACACGGGCGCAATTTCTTCAAGGCCTTCGACAGCAGAAAGAACAGAGATTGCGGGAGTAATGATTCCATCGCTATACAGCAATGCAGCACCTAGAATTCCCATCGTCAAAATAAAAGCCATTTTGAGCTTGCCATGATTGTGCGAAGTCTTCAGCACAAGCGCGGTCAAAGCGAGAATCCCGCCTTCGCCTTTATTATCCGTGCGCATCACGATGCCCACATATTTTACCGAAACAACCAGAAGCAAAGTCCAGAAAATCAAAGAAAGCGCACCCATCACATCAAAGTTTGATGGGATTCCTTGAGCACCGCCAAAGCATTCGCGGAGTGCATACAAAGGAGATGTTCCAATATCGCCAAAAACAACGCCAAGAGCAGAAAGCGTAAGAGCCCAATGAGATATTTTTTTGTGCTGCGCAATCGATTGAGGCGCAGAACCAAGCTCTGACTTCAACGGCTCAGAAAGGCGGTTGTTAGTTGGCTCTGAGGGTCGGTTGTTACTGGAAGAATCCATGAATGGATACTCCTTAAAGTGAAACGAACTGCAAACATAAATTAAAGGTTCACACAGTTCAAATTTCTTGGTTTTATTGCAAATTTCAGCGTTCTTCTGGAGTTCGAACGGCTTTAAATTCCCGATATAACAACAAGTCGTATACGATTTTGAGGCCACCGCAGAAATAGAAAGGAAAAGCAAGCAGCGCAGGAACACCAAGGCAAAGTCCTGCAAGCGATGGAGAACAGGCAGCACCGAGTGAACGCGCAATGGAAGTAACGCCAGAAGCCGCAGAGCGTTCTGCGGGGGAAACTACGGCCATAAGATACGACTGCCGCGTAGGCACATCCATCTGCGAAATAGCAAAGCGAGCAAGTAACATCGCAATCGCAAGTCCCAAATTTGGCATCAGCGGAACTAGAATCAAAAGCACGTTCGATGGGATATGCGTAAAGACCATGGTGCGAATGAGGCCAATCTTTTTGGCAAGAGGCACGGCAAGCAAAGCCGAGATGCCCGCAAGAATATTGGCTGCAAAGAAAATCGTTCCAATCACACCCGCGTTCACACCAAAGCGCACATGAAACCACACTGCGATCATGCTCTGTAAAACAAAGCCACCCGCGAAAGCATCAAGTGCAAAAAGACTTGAAAGCTTTAGCACCACCGCGCGAGATTTCCCAAGGCCTAAGCGCCCCACCTTGTAATTCAGAACTTGCTGCACTTCAATCGCAGAACTTAACGAAAGGAATATCGCGATCAAAATAAAGCCAGCAAACGCATAGCACGCAAGGATCACGCGGTACGAAAAAATTTCTGAAAATCCATGCCCTTGTAAGCCCGCAGAAAGCCACCCACCCGCAAGCGCACCCATTGCTGTCGCAAGAGATCCCGCCAGATTGTACCACGCGAAAACTTTGGTGCGCAGAGAATCAGAAACAATGCTCGAAAGCCCTGCTTGCTCAATGGAAAGAAAAGGCCCAATCTCATTTCCGCTCGGACTAATCACCCCAACGACAGCAGCAATGGTAAGCCAAAGAGGATTTCGAGAGCACAAAAATGCAAGCCCTGCTAGCACCATCAACGCAGCACCCAACACAAGCATTCGCTTACGCCCCAAGCGATCAGCGACCGTGGTGATCCACAACGTAACCCCAGCGTCGCCAAATAAAGTCAACGAAAAAATCAACCCAATCTGCACTTCGCTAAGTGCCAACTGCGTCAAATAAAGAGCTAGTACCACCGACAAAAAGCCGTAGGCAAACAAGCGAACAATGCGTGTGCTAAATAAAAGAGCGAGATCGCGATTCATCATTTAAAGTTAGCGATCATCATCAGAAATTGGGACTCAATTATTTGAGGCAAATCCAAAGGCTCGTTTGCGTGCTTACACTATTCACTTCATAATCCACTTGCTTTACGAGTTTCTTTTAGAAATAATCAATCTGTAGAATCTGTTTCAAACGGCAAGAAATGAAAGAAATAGACATCGAGACTTTGCGAAAAAATCCACCCCGAAAAAGCAATTTGCTTCACCTATCGGGCTTGATTTTACTCGATGCCGCAGAAGAGTTAACACCAAAAATTTTGACCATTTTTGAAGAGTCTGAAATTATTTCAGTCATTATACCCGATGAGGGTGAAACCCTTGAACAGGTTCGTTTCCGACTTACATTCAGCCTAATGAGCGCTAGTGAACTTGTGCGAGGCCAAGCTCTGCCAAGCGCAATTTACGATCAGCAAAACCGCTTATTACTCGAAGCCGGAACCCCGATTACGGAATCTTTCTGTGAAACGTTGCAAGCTCGTGGGATCCGTGAAATCCTTGTGCGCAAACACATTCCCGTGGAAGCGTTTCGCGAAGTCGAGCATCTTCGAAAAAAAATTCGTGCAACGCTAGCAGCCCCACTCATCACGCCAAATATGGGGATTGATGAATCGTGCAATGTGTTGCAAAAAATTTCTTGTGAGCTTGCAGAGTTTGACGATTTTTCTCCACAAAAATTGCAGGCGAGAATCGACAAATTAACCGTCGTTGAATTCAAAATTTCGGGCGACCCTTTTTCTGCTGTCGTGAAGGATACTCGTTATACACGCGTTACTGAAGAGGAAAAAACAGAGCTATCACACTTAGTCGATGAATGCTTAGTGATGAGTTGCGAGATCTTTGCTTGGTTTTCAAAATCCAAAGACGTCGTTACACCAAGCAATGCACCCATCGAAACTCTGAACCGCCTTTCTTCAAGCATCATGGCGGGCATGATTCAGCACAAAGACATCATGAGATTGTGTGCGATCAACACTCATAGCGAGGAATATCTTCCTGCCCATTCGCTTGCGGTTGCTGTGGTAGCTTGCCTTGTAGGCACAAGGATTAATCTTGGTATTGCTCAAGTTAAAGCCCTCATTTATGGAGCGTTGTTGGCCGATATTGGAATGCTGCGCGTACCCAAAACGATTCGACTCAAACGAGGAGCCCTCGACGAATACGAAAGAGCCCGCGTAAAAAGCCATCCTTCGTTTGGTCTCGATATGCTTTCACGCATTCGACTGTTGCCCGCAGAGGTTCCATGGATCGTATATCAAAGTCATGAGCGCAGCAATGGTACAGGTTACCCACACGGAAAGAATGGCCCAGCAATCCATACTCTCGCTAAGCTCGTAGCGATTTCGGATATCTATGTTGCCATGTGCATGGATAGACCACATCGCCCTGCACACTTGCCCTACCAAGCGATGGAGACGTTGCTACGCATGGCCGCACGCAAAGAATTCGATACGCCTCTTGTAAAAGCATTTCTTGAATCGCAGTCTCTTTTTCCTGTTGGCTCCATGGTGCAATTGGGAGATGGGCGTATTGCACAAGTCATTTCGAGCAACCCCGATGTATACTCGCGCCCCATCATCGCTCCAATCACAGATGGCAACGGACAAGTACTCCACGAACTTGGGGAACGAATCAACCTACTCGATTTCCCCGACATTTCAATTACTCGACCACTTCCGAACCCTGCTCGCACAAGGATTCGAGAGCAATTGCAATTCTTTTAAATGTCAACCAAGTTCAACGTTCACTGCAGCAGCAACGGCTTTTGCCTTGATGCGTGCCTCTTCAACGGTTGCACCCTTCGCAAGCGCAACCCCCATTCGCCTGCGCCCTTTCACTGCCGGCTTTCCAAATAAACGCAGCGCAGTATCTGGTTGTGCAAGAGCCTCATGAAGATTATGAAAGGACACTTGTGTGCTATTGCCTACAGGCAAAATGACCGCAGAAGCCGTTGGGCCATGCTGCGCAATGTTTGGCACCGGTAAACCCAGAATCGCACGCACATGCAAAGCAAATTCCGAAAGATCTTGTGAGAGTAAAGTCACCATACCCGTATCATGCGGACGCGGGGAAACTTCAGAAAAGATCACTTGATTCCCTTTCACAAAAAGTTCGACCCCAAACAATCCATAGCCTCCGAGAGCTGCCGTGACAAGGCCTGCAATGCGTTCTGCTTCTTGCAAAGCATGTGAAGTCATGGGATGTGGTTGCCACGATTCACGATAATCTCCATCGACTTGAATATGCCCAATAGGCGCACAGAACGAAGTGCCACCAACATGACGCACCGTGAGAAGCGTGATCTCATAATCGAAATCCACAAAGCCTTCGACAATCACTTTCCCACCACCCGCTCGGCCACCTTCTTGCGAGTATTTCCAAGACTTCGCAAGGTCTGCATCGCTGCGAGCAACGCTTTGCCCCTTACCCGAAGAAGACATTATCGGTTTGATCACACAAGGAAATCCAATCTCTGCAACGGCACGTTTAAATTCAGATTCATTTGCTGCAAAAAGATAGCGCGAGGTTGGAAGTTTTAATTCTTCTGCGACCAAGCGCCGTATGCCTTCGCGGTTCATGGTGAGCTTTGCAGCCCGCGCCGTTGGAACCACAGTATAGCCTTCGGCTTCGAGCTCAAGCAAGGTGTCGGTAGCAATCGCTTCGACTTCGGGAATAATGAGATGAGGCTTCTCTTGTTCTACCACACGCCTTAACGCAGCGCCATCGAGCATTGAGAACACATGAGCTCTGTGCGCGACTTGCATCGCAGGTGCATTTTCGTATGAATCGCAAGCGATCGTTTCGACCCCCAAGCGTTGCAATTCAATGGCTACTTCCTTTCCAAGTTCACCAGAGCCAAGTAAGAGCGCGCGCTTTGCATTTGTCTTGAGCGGAGTTCCGATACATGTCATGAAAATATCCTCGGTAAAAAACTTTACAAAATCTATGAATTGTCACACGTCAAAAGAGCAGAAGCTGGCGAACCAGTGCAATCTTCGAGCAGCAACATTTTCGCGCCTTTTTTCTACATTGCCCCCAATTAAAGAGGTAACTATGTCTGCAATTATTTTGGATGGAAAAGCTTTAGCTCGCGACCTTGAAAAAACGCTCGCACCACGAGTTGCAGCAATCAAGGAACACGCCCAAGGAAAGACTCCCGTATTAGCAACCATCTTAGTTGGCGACGACCCTGCCTCTGCAACGTATGTGCAGATGAAAGGCAATGCATGCAAGCGCGTGGGCATGGAATCGATGCGCGTAACTATGCCAGCAAATACGAGCACGGTTCAACTGCTCGCAAAAATTCACGAGTTGAATAACGACCCCAATGTTCATGGAATTCTTTTGCAGCACCCAGTTCCTCGCGGTATCGACGAACGCGCTTGCTTTGATGCTATTGACGCCCGCAAAGATGTAGATGGCGTGACCTGTTTGGGTTTTGGCCTAATGGGCATGGGTGAATCCGCTTTCGGATCTTGCACTCCTGCAGGCATTATGAACTTGCTCAAGTACTACGATATCCCAGTGAGTGGAAAGCATGCTGTAGTCGTTGGCCGTAGCGCAATCCTTGGTAAACCAATGGCGCTCATGCTTCTAAACCAAAACGCTACGGTAACAATCTGCCATTCAAAGACTGTGGATCTTCCAAAGTTTGTGGCACAAGCTGATATTCTCATTGGTGCCGTGGGTCGTCCAGAACTCATTAAGAGCGCATGGATTAAGCCAGGTGCAGTCGTGATTGATGCTGGGTACCACCCAGGAAACATTGGTGACATTGAAAAGGCAGGCCTTGCAGATATTGCTAGCGCATACACGCCAGTGCCTGGTGGCGTTGGTCCCATGACCATTGCAACATTAATTCGCCAGACCGTTGAATCGGCTGAGCAGCATTTGAAACTGTAATTACACACAACGTTCCGGAGCCTATGCCATGGCTGAATTTGATCTTGTCGTGATTGGTAGTGGCCCAGGTGGATACGTGGCTGCAATCCGTGGCGCCCAAGCAGGAAAAGCGGTTGCCTTAATCGAGAAAGATCAACTCGGTGGCATCTGCTTAAACTGGGGCTGCATTCCCACCAAGGCCTTGCTTCGCAGCGCAGAGGTATATCAAGAAGTTTTGCATGCTCAGGATTTTGGAATTACCGTACAAAGTCCAGATGCAGATCTTTGTGCAATCGTTGCACGCAGCCGCGAAGTCGCAAAAGCCAACAGTGCAGGCATTGCCTTCTTAATGAAAAAGAACAAAGTGACCGTGATCGAAGGTCGTGCAAAACTTCTTTCCAATGAATCAGGCACGGTGAGTTTAGAGATCGTGTCCTCTGATGGCTCTCGCCGTGAAACCAGTGCGCTCAACGTGATCCTTGCCACAGGAGCTCGGCCTCGCCCATTGCATATTGCCCCAGCAGATGGCAAACAGATCTTGAATTATCGACATGCAATGTCACTTGACATTCAACCCAGCAGCCTTTTGGTTGTAGGCTCTGGTGCCATTGGGCTTGAACTCGCTTGGTTCTTCAATGCTTTGGGCACCAAAGTCACCCTCATTGAAGCCGCGCCACAAATTATGCCCAGCGAAGATGCAGAAATTTCACGCTTCCTTACGCTATCGTTAAGCAAGCAGGGCATTCAATGCCTAGCAGGCGCAACGCTGCATAGCTTAAGTTCAACGGAAACCAGTGTGAGCGCCCAGGTCACAGATTCCAAGGGCGTACAGCAATTACTCACTGCCGACAAAGCCTTGATCGCAGTAGGCATGGTTCCCAATACCGAAGAACTTGGACTCGTCGAAGTCGGCATTGTACAAGACGATCGAGGGTTCATTCCTGTGAACGACCAAATGCGCACCCCTGCAGAAAATATTTATGCTATCGGGGATTGTTGTGGAAAGCAAATGCTCGCCCACAAAGCAAGTGCCGAAGCAGAGATCGCAATCGAAGCGATTTTAGGCCACAACAATTCGGTCGATTACACACAAATTCCTGCGTGCCTCTATTGCAAGCCCCAAGTAGCAAGCATCGGCCTTAACGAGGCTCGCGCAAAAGAGCAAGGCGTTGCTTACACCATTGGCCGCTACCCATTCCAAGCCAGCGGGAAAGCCCGCGCAACCGGCCATACAGAAGGGTTTATCAAGCTTTTGTTTGCACAAGATTCCCATAAAATTATCGGGGCACAAATATTAGGCAGCGATGCCACAGAGATGATTGCCACCATGGGAATAGCACTCAAGCAAGGCATGACATCTGAGCAAATCGGTGAAGTCATTTACGCACACCCAACCCTCTCCGAAGCCTTTGCCGACGCTAGTCTTTCAAGCCTAAAACGCGCAGTGCATTTGTAAGAATTTGTGCGGGCGCATCCCATTTCGCAAGGTCGGTAAAAATACAGGAAAAACAGCCAAGGTAGAGGTGAAAGATTAGAGATGGCTTTTCACCGTAGTGAAAGAAGCTGAAATCTCGTCTCTAACTTGGCTGTTCATTTCTAACCTCTAACCTCATCTCCTCGACTGCCCCCTGTGTTCAACTATTTTTCCCGACCTTTTGCACGCACACTCGCGGACAAGTTGCGCGGGATGCTAGGAAAACACGCAACTTCTAACCCTTATGCAGCAAGGCTTCGCAGTCATCGCTGCTTTTCTGCTTCATTGCCGCCTCTCCGCGTCATTGCCGTGGAAGCGGCAATCTCCCTACGCTCCAAAGCTCATCCCATTTCACAATGTCGATGAAAATAGCTTGCCGCGCATTTCTGTCGATACCCCCAAGCACGAACCCGCGATCCAAAAATTTGGCACATAAGCGTGGCGTTATGCCGCACAATGCTCCATCGAGTTTTGACCCAAATAACAACTTGTTGAAGTTGCGAATTACATTCTAATGATGATCACCAAAGAAAACACCGGGAAAGAACTCGATAACACGGGACTCTTCTACTTTCGGTGCTCGTTAGTTCGATGTGAATTTGGGGATGTGAATTAGCCCTGATCCTGCGAGAGAATATCTTTCACCTTACGAATACTGTATTAAACTTCCCTTTCCCAATTTCTATCTTCGCGTTCCATGTCCACGAAACAGTTACGCGATAAGATCGACTACCTCAATTCCCTGCGCGGCGTCGCGGTGTTGATGGTCGTATTCACCCATGCAGCCTTATATAGCAACGCTAAAGCGCTGGGCCCAGTTCAGCAGGGCGTCATTGGCGATGCTTCGCGCGGTGTTCAACTCTTTTACATCCTAAGTGCTTTCACGCTTTTCTATTCCATATTTCAACGTGGTGCCGAAGATCACCGCCGCTGGATTGACTTCTTTATTCGACGTTTGTTCCGCATTGGCCCGCTTTGGTGGTGCTCGATTTTTGCCTACCTGCTCATTCGCAATCAATATCATTTTTCGACACAGAACATCGTTTGCAATTCCATGTTCCTGCACGGCTTCTTTCCGCCCTACATCAATAGCATCGTGGTCGGTGGTTGGTCCATCGCAGTTGAAATGAATTTCTACCTACTCGTGCCTTTGTTCTACAAGCTTTGTTCGAACACCAGCAAGTCTATTCTATGGTTCGTATGGATCTATGTCGCATCTCGCATACTTACGCTGTACTTAGGCGCGATTCACCCGCAAGCTTACTCCGACACGGTTTGGAACGACTTCGTATTCTTTGGACTCCCTCATCAATTGCCCATATTCTTCTTTGGCTTCATGCTATTCCACATGGTGATTCGCAAAGATTTGCACGTTTCTAAAGCAGCACTCATTCATTCCGCGCTTTTTATTCTGCTCTGCTTTTCGATCTCAAAAGATTGGTTCATGGAACAGTGCGTGCTGTTGTTCCCGCTGGTCTGGATTGTAAGTGCAGCACCGAATGTGAAGCTTTGGAATAACCGTCTGTTGCAGTATTTGGGTAAACTCAGCTTTAGCCTGTATCTGGTTCATTATGCAGCAGTAGTGCTCGTGAACAAGACAGAATTTGTCGGCAACTTCACAAATCCATACGTGCAACTTTACTTAGGATTCTTCTTGGTAAGCCTTACAGCAGTAGGATTGAGCATCTTAACGCACAATTTTATCGAGAAGCCAGGGATCAAGTTCGGCAATCGCTTGATCGAAAAGATGGAAGCTAGGCTTTCCTAAGGCTTGTAACTATCCCACGAACTGAATGTTCTCGATCCCCTCGCCTTTTGAGCGCACAAGATCGTATAAGTTAAACTGCTTCAGAACTTTGTTCTGGGCTTCTTGCATTGCAGTCCAAACCTGCCGAGACAAGCACGTATCCTTGTTCTCGCAAGTGCAGCCTTCCTGTAAGCATTTGACAGAGCTTGATTCTTCTGCCTTCAAGGTCGACACGATATCATAAACGGTAATCGAATTCGGAGGGCGTGACAAAACAAACCCACCCGTTGGGCCGCGTTCAGTCAACAGCAGCCCGCCATCGCGTAATTCAAATAAGATGTTCTGTAAGTATGAACAAGGGAGTCCTTGACTCGCAGTAATGTCCTTGCACTTTGTGGGAAAGCCCTTTTCGTAATTGCGTGCAATTTCAAGCATTGCCCTTGTGCCGTAATGGCATTTGGTATTGATCTTCATAGTCTTAAGAGTAGATTTTTTTGGACGTTGATCATACGGTTGTCTGTGGACAACGGTTTATAACTCCAAAGAGATTGGACCCACTCGTCTTGCATAGATTCACTCCATAGACCCAACGACAAGGCACAGTGAATCATGAAAATGCTACGAACTTTGGCTGCGGTTCTCGCCAGCCTCACAACATTGGCATCGGCACTTACAGCAACAAGCCTGTTCCCTACCCCAGGTTCTACAGGGCTTTGTCTTGATGCACCGCTTCGCCTAAACCTAGACGTGCGCCCAGTGATGGGTTGGCATGGTGCAATTCGCATTCGCAATCTCGCCACCAATACCGTAGTGAAAATATGGGATGTGAGTACAAATCCAGGTGACCCAATGACTGCCGATGTCTCTCCTACATGGCCTTGGAAGGATTCTGTTGGCTATACTCAGCGCAATGTTTGGTCGATAATTTTGGATAGCGTACCCGGCAACCTCGCAGAAATTCGGGTGCCTCAACACCTCCTTTTGCCCAATACAAAATATCAAGTTGAACTAGACAGTGGCGTCCTCAAAGGCTCGGACAACAGCACGTTTAAAGGCATTGCAGCAGGCGCTTGGACCTTTACCACAGGTGCTACACCAACATCGAAAAGCACGGTCATTGTGGCCGCAGACAATTCCGGAGATGTGTGCTCAATTGAGAAAGGCCTTGAACTTGTGCCTTCTAGCAGTAAGACTCCCGTGCAAGTCCTTGTGCGCCCAGGATATTACCGCGAAATGATCGCTGCAAAAAACAAGAGCAACTTACAACTCTATGGAGCAGGCAACACTCAAACCTTCATCCGTTATTTCAATAGCAATAACCTCAATGATAACGGTTCATCTTATCGCAATGTGGTGATGCTTGGTGGCAATCAAATTTCGATCCGTGCGCTATCCCTAGTAAACACGGTAAATGTCGCAGGAGCACAAGCAGAAGCCTTATACATCCAGGGCGATTCGAATATTGTCGCCGACGTCTTTTTGCACAGTTACCAAGATACTTGGCTCAACACCGGTGGCCGCGTGTATGTGCAAGACGCAACGATCGAAGGAAGTGTAGACTTTATTTGGGGATATTCCCCCGTATTCTTTAAGCGCTGCAGCCTTGTATTAAATCGCACAGGCGGCGTCATTGTTCAACCCCGCAATGATTCACTTCATCATGGTTATGTGTTTGATAGCTGTAGCATCAGTGCGAAAACAACGGGATACACGGGGTGTCATTTTGCCCGCGATGCAGGAGCTAGTTACTCTTACGGTGAAGTCATGTATCTGCATACCAAGATTATCAGCGGATCATTCTTTGATGCAGCTCCTTGGACCATAAATTCCACCACAGATTCGGCCAATCTTCGCTTCTGCGAATATCAATCCACCGATGCGAGCGGAACTCTTTTAACCATTACAGGAACGCAGCGAACTCGCTTGCAATGTCGCGCCGATTCTGCTACGGCACACGCTCAACCCTCTTTTGTGCTCAGCGGCTGGACGCCTGTGGTACCAAGCCTAGCCAGCGTACTCGCCCTAACCGCAACATCGAGCAGCAGCACGGCATCGTCGAGCAGTGCCGTTTCATCGAGTGTGATTGCATCTTCAAGTTCCGTGAAAGCTTCGTCGAGTAGTACCGCTGTTTCGTCCAGCACTGTGGCATCTTCTAGTTCTGCAGTCACTGCATCAACACTCACACTCAACAACCCTCTTGCATACGATCTTATCCGCAACCGCGAAGGGTTCGAATTACAAGGGACAAAAGGCAGCGAAGAACTCACCATTATGGATGTTCATGGTCAACAATTACAGCACTGGCAAGCAAGCCCAGGCAACACGGCCTGGCAAGTGCCCGACGCTTGGCAAAACGGGATCTACTTCTTAAAGATGTCTGCAGGTAATTCATCACGTAATTGGGTTCTAACCATTTTCCGTTAGGAATATTATGAGAGCACTTACCGCGCTTTCCTTGATTCTATTGGCTTCTGCGGCAAAGGCGACCCCAACGTTGCCTACAATCCCTGCGGATACATTTAACATCATCTCTTATGGTGCCAAGGGTGATAGCAGCACCGATAACGCAACAAGCATTCAAAAAGCGATTGCAGCCGCTAGCTCAGCGGGCGGTGGCGTGGTCAAAATTCCTGCAGCAACGAAGTCTTATTTATCAGGGCCTCTCACGCTTTCTAGCAAAGTCAATCTGCTCATTGAAAAGGGCGCTGTGTTGCAAATGCTTCCCTATGGAACCTATCCAATGCTTGCGGACTCTAGCTTTTCACCCTTTATTGGAATTAGTTCGCTCACCGATGTTGCTATTTCGGGTGCAGGAACCATCGATGGAAATGGCAACGAATGGTGGGTTGGGTACAGGGCTGGCACAATCACCAAGCGACCAGGGCTTATCCTTGTCACGAAAACAACGCGCATGAGCATCACTGGCGTTCACATTCAAAATGCGCCCAATGTGCACTTGTCTTTTCACTATCAAACAAGCCATGTGACTGTGCAGAACATTCACATTAAGTCACCGGGAACCTCGCCAAATACAGATGGCGCAGACGTTGAAGGCCTTCACTTTTTATTCAGCCATGATAGCATTGAAGCTGGTGACGACAACATCGCTTTTCAACCATCCCATGATTCTACAGGAGATATCACGGTTCAAGATTGTTTCTTTGGTGTAGGCCATGGATTATCGTTTGGAAGTTGGATGCAACATGGTGTAAATGGGCTCGTCGCAATTCGCGATACCTTTGTGGGAACCACCTCGGGAATCCGCTTCAAAGCAGGGCGCGACCGTGGTGGCTTAACCGCCAACATATCCTACACTGATTTTGTGATGACTAATGTGCAGTACCCGCTGTACATCACCAGCTATTATCCTTCGGTTCCTGCAGATCCGATTGCCGATGCCGCTCAAGCAGTCACAGCAACAACACCATGGTGGAAAGGCATCACAATCACAAACCTTACTTCCACAAGTAGTACCAAGGGCTACCGGTCTATTCTAATCGAAGCACTTCCCGAAGCTGTAGTCGATTCTCTAACCTTGACTCACGTGCATTTCACTGCTCCCGATAGCTTCACAATCATTCATTCACATAACATGCTATTCACCGATGTTACCTACAATGGCTCTGCAACAAATTGGTTCGGCACCAAATACGATGTTACGTTCCGTTCGTCTTCAAGCAGTGTTGCTGCATCGTCCAGCAGCAATACAGTCGTATCGTCATCATCCGTTGTGCAATCATCAAGCAGCATCATGACTGTATCAAGTAGTGGTATCACCTCGCGCATTCTTGACGAAGGAAACATCGCTCTCGAAAACTCACCCATTGAGATTTTTGATCTGCTAGGACACCGAGTCGGCTCAGGAAAGAACGACATACAAGCCCTCTCACGAGGAGCCTGGATTGTAGTGCATTCGACAACTCAAGGGCGCCAAGTCGAAATAATTCGAATCCCTTAGCAGACCTCTCTGCACAAATGCCTGCAAAATTGGCGTTTGTGCATTTTTGCAAAGCTCAGGTGCCACAATTCAAAGCAGAAAGCGCTTTGATGTGATATCTTGTAAATATGAAAAACCCAATATTGTCCCCTGCGATCATTTTGGCTCTGGCCAGTTTCACCTCAGCACAATTGTTGACAGCACCATTCATAGCGCAATTGGCTGTACAACCCATTGATACCTCGATGGCTGGCATTCCTCAACTGAATCTGACCCTGCAAAAAGACACCGTCGATCCTTACCTAAAGTCTGGCACATTAGGCCCGATCCAGATTTTGATTGATGACACCAAGCCAGGAATCACGGTGCATACCGATGGCCTGTTTGGCGCGGACCTAGCAGTTTGGAATGCGCCCGACCGTTATGCCGATGCGAAGCCTTACTTACAAGATGCAGGCTTCAATTGGTTCCGTTTCCCCGATGGTTCACTTTCCAACGAATACCATTGGAACGGCAGTGGCCACTACGATTCCACCGGATTATGGATAGTAGATAGCAAGAATTGGACTCCCGGTTTCGTTGCTGAATGTAAGTGGCGCGGAACTTCCAAAGACAATTACGGTTTTAAACGCGCATCGAACCTAACCGACGGCGACACCAACACAGAATGGTGGGGCACTCTCTATGATTCCCAGGATCCACCTTGGTTCATGGTCGACTTAGGATCTGCACAAACAGTCGATTCTATGCATATTGACTGGGGCAAGCTCCGTCCCAAGGCTTACACACTCGTGGCGTGGGACTCCAACGAAGCAAAATATCCTGGCCCACACCAAAACCACACAAACCTTTGGAAGCCCCTTGTTGCAGGGAAAGATGGCATTGTAAAAAAGAATTTTTCAACAGCACATTTTGCACCACGCAGTGCACGCTACTGGGCTGTTCGCTTCAATACGAGTGACCTGAATAAAGAAGGTGTGCAGGTTCGCGAATTCAAACTATTAGGCGCCGGCCAAGCGATTACACACAACGTTCCCGATGCGCATCAACAACCCAAGACTCTGGGCATAGGCACTCGTAGTGGGGACTTTGCTCGCACCGACTGGACCAATATCAAATGGAATTTTGAATCTTTCATTGATTACGTAAAAAACATGCCCAATGGTCGCGCGGTCATCGATGTAAACTTAGGCCTGGGCACTCCCGAAGAAGCTGCCGCATGGGTTCGTTACGCTAACAAGACCAAGGGTTACAACATTCACGATTGGCAAATCGGTAACGAAAATGATGGTGACTGGGAAGAAGCAGGTCCGCTGTCTGCACGCCAATACACCGCAAAATTTCTTGCCTTTGCTCGCGCAATGAAAGCAGTTGACCCCACGATCCACATTCATGGCCCACTCCATTCCGGCGACGAAGTTAACCTGCGCGGCGATGGTACATATTCTGGCAAGAGCTGGCTCAATACATTCCTGAAACTCGTGGGTGAAGCAGAGCGTCACGACAAAAAAACTTACCTCGATGCAGTGGACTTCCACACCTATCCTTATTGGGCCAAAGAAAATCTGAATGCCCATGCAATGCTTGGTGCAAGCTCTCGCCTAGGTCCCAACATAGATACCTTGCTCAACTGGATGGGAACCCTACTGCCAGAAGGCAACAAGCGCGAGTTGCATATGTCGGAATTTTCTTCAACCGTAGTGGGAACCGACATCACATTACGCGCTGTGCAAGCAAGCGCCGTGGCTCACATCTTTGGGCAATTCATGGTTCGCGCAGGCGACCGTGGCCATGTGCTTCCTTGGGATGTTTACGGTGGTTGGCAAAAGGGCCCAGACAATACACAAGGTGCGATCCGCTTATTTAATTCACCCGGTGAAGGCGCTTGGTCGAGCTGGGGGCATATTGCTCCATCGTCGCAATATTTTGGACTCTATCTCGCATTCCAAAACTGGGTGCGCGAAGGTTTACATGTATTGCCCGCCACAAGCCTTGATTCAGCTATCCGCGTTTTTGCTCTCGGAAATAATGACACAACACATCTTTTATTCATCAATATGAGCGCAAAAGATTTACCCGTGCAAGCGACCCGCAAATCAGGCACAGCAAGCCCTAGCGAGACATTCTTCTTTAGCGATCGCAACTTCACCTGGAACGGAACCGACCAACGCGCCTTTGCACAACCAGGCATTGGCCCATGGGCAAACCGCAACGCGAGCGCAACACAAATCACTTTTACCATTCCAGCTCATGGCATCGCGCTTCTCAATTGGGATGCAAAGATGCTACAGAAAAATCCTGTTGAAGTGATGCATGCAGGCATTACTTCGAACTTGCTTTTGCCTGGTGATACCTTTGAATACTGGGCAACGCTTCGCCAACGCGAAGGAAGCATTGTGAGTGGTGAATTCCGCTGCCCACCTTTTGCGAGCGGAAAGCTTATGCCTGTAGACTCAAGCTTTGGCGGTGAACTCGAAGGAGTGCATATTCGCGTTCCAATTCCAAAAGATGCAAAACCAGGCAACTATGAATTAGGCTTACAGGCAGAAGGCTTCGGAGGCGAAGGCATTGCAGAAAAATATCCATTCCGCGTGCGCGGCAATTATCGCACCATTTATTCAATCGCAGACTTCGATGGAAAAGAACCCAACATGTACACCTATGCGAACGGCAACAATACCACCGCGATCAATACCGAAATCAAGCCAGGTTCTATGCCGCTTGGCGGCTTCTTGCTCGCCAAATTCACCATAGAGCAACCCAAAGGCCAAAACTGGCCAAACTTTGCTTCTGTGCATTTTCCCATTGAGCGCAATATGATGGAAGGCAATGGAATTCCAGGTGTGCCCGAAGGCACTCGCATCGCAGGTATCGTCTTCGATTATGCGTCTATGCATTCAAGCGAAGATGGATATTTCGACGTCTTAATTCCTTCGGATAACGTTAAAGACTACGACGAATTTAAAGCCAACTTGCGCAATACACATGGCACATGGCTGCGCGATACTGTACTCTGGATCAAGACCAGTCAAGACGGTTGGGGAAAATCGCAAGGCACCCTGCAAGCCAATAATGTCAAGGAACTAGAATTCCGCGCCCATGGCGAAGGCAAGGGCGAAATGCGTCTCGATAACATTTCTTTATTAGGTGAAGACGGCAAAGAAATTCCACTTCCAAATGCGATGAGAAGACTGCGATGAAAGTCTAAGGCAAATGTTTTGCTGTTTTCCCTAGATCCTCGCTAAGCGAGGATGGCAAGCGCTTAGAGCGTTGTCCATGGACAACGCTCTAAGCGCTTTGGAACGAATTTTTGAAAACATGAAGTTACTTTTCCATAATGAGGAATTTTCATTCCGTACTGGGGTTCGTGAGTTTCCTAGTGCTTACAGGTCTATTGGCTTGCTCCAATCATCAGGTGGCGGGCGGAAATAGCGCTGAATCTGGGAATCCAGAATTGACAGGACGAGTTCTTGCAAACGGCGCTCCTGCGGCATACACACGGCTCCAGTGTGTCCCTACTGGCTTCAATGCCTTGCATGACTCCTTGATGCCCCAACAGCGGGCAATTGCGGATACCGCAGGGAATTATTCCTTTGATTCCTTGCCCAAGGGTGAATGCTCTTTGGAGGCATATCAAGCATCTAGCGGTTTGCGAATTCTGGTGCAGAAGATTAATATCGTTAAGGGAAAGGTTGATACGGTAAACCCGACTCTTCGCGCTCCGGGAACAGTGCGCATCGGAATGACAGGTCTTCAGAATGGGGACAGCGTGTGGGTCTATGTGCCAGGCACAAGCATCGTCAAAAGAGTCGCAGTGAAGTTTAGCGCGATATTCATCGATTCCTTGCCCACAGATTCTGTGTCTACGGACTCCCTACATTTTAAAGTGTCCATGATGGTGTTGGGGGATTCCATAACCAAAGACTTTACCGCAAAGGTGGTGGCTGGGAATACTGTAAGCGTAAATGCACCACCTCCGATTTCACTGAGCTTCCATTTGGCATTGAACACCAGTGCCAATAGCGCCAATCTTAAAGATACTTTGTATGCATTCCCTCTCTGCTTGCATCTCGATAGCACACGTATCGACTTCTCGGTGATCGCTCCAAACGCTGGGCGCATCCGTGTCTTTAAATCCGATAGTAGCACGGAGATACCTTCTCATATTTCTAATTGGAATGCGAGTGAGCACAACGCCCAACTCTGGGTTCGTCTCGACACACTGCTTCCGCAATCTGCTTCACAAAATCTCATTGTTACCTACCAAGAAGGTGACACGAGCCATGCAAAATTTGTCCATCAGCCCTTTGATTCTGCGGATGGATTTATCGGAGTCTGGCATTTTGATGAAGGCACAACCCAAGCCAGCGATGCTACTCCCAATGGTTTGAATGGGGTCGCAAGCAATGTGGCATCCGTTCCTGGTGTTGTGGGTAAAGGATTCCAGTTTGATGGCCGCTCCAGCTACGTAGATATCACGAACAGCGCAAGCGGTCCTTTGAACTTCAATTATATCGACACAATGAGCCTCTCTGTATGGGTCAATTTGAAGAATCCAAACACAAGTCGCCCTGTTTTGGATAAGGGCCCATATCAGTATTACCTGACATACTATTATCCACACGGTTGGCTATTCAATAATGAAGAACAATCCACCGCATCATATCGCCACTGGTATCAGTTTGGATTTGATACGACAACGGATAAAGGGAACTGGATGCTCTTGACGGTGCTTCATGTTGGCACACAGGTTTCACTCTACCGCAACGATACACTTATGGATACCTCGTCCTCTTTCGCTATCGACGTTGTTACCAATCGCGATACAACGAGTGACCTGCTGTTTGGAAAGGAAACCATCCCTAGCACAACCTCGGATAGTTATTTCTTCGAAGGCATTCTCGATGAGGTTCAGATCAGTGGAGTCCACCGTTCGCAATCGTGGATCCACATGATGTACCTGAACCAGAAACCAACTGGGTATTGGCCGCGCTAGGAAATCCCAAGCATCGGCATTTATTCCGACATAGGAAAGAGCAGAAAATTCATTTGGTAAACGCGGTCGGCGTGTTCATCTTCATCGGCGATCTGTGCGATCTCTTTGCGAAATTCATTCATGCGTTCCACGATGCGCGCGTAAGTCAGCGAAGAGATTCCTAGCGTAAGTCCAGAGATGTTGCGCTGAGTCGCAGGGATACTGTCGATAGCCGCAGCACCAAGTTTCAGACAACTCTGATGGAACCCTTGAAGGGCGACTTTGGATGCGCGGTTTCCTGTAGTTATGGCTGTCTGACATAACTCATAATGCCCTTGCTTATTCTTGCGCACCAGTCCACAATTTTCTAGCAAAGTCACCGAAAGACGAGCATCTTCTGTTTTGATGCGGGGCCATACTTGGGATGCCAGCGCATCATAGTCCCCAGAAAAACCTTTCATGCCAATCAAGGAGCGCACCGCCAAATGCCGCCAATCCGAATACACCTGATATTGATAGTGGGCAAGCAGCAATTGATGATCCGTAAAGCGAGCCGTCTTCATCACAGCCTGCATGCGTTCATACCAACTGTTGCGTTCATCGGTATCATGAGTCTGATTAAACCAAACGAGAGACTCGAAAAATTCCGATTCACGCTTGCCTAGTCCAAGCCCTTGTGCCACCATGGGAATACTTTGCGCTGAAAGATTTTTATCACCACGCATCACCCGCAGAATAAAATCTTTTGTTTTGAATCCGATCTTGTCTGAAAAAGCCCGCAGCGAAAAAGCGGGGTGCGCAAGCTTCTTGGATTTGTAATAGTCGCTCAGAAACTCCCGGTAGTCCAGGTATTCAAAAATTTTGCGATCCTTTATTTGAGCCGCCATAGGAATAAACTAAACAAATCAACGGATAATCGCATTCTTCCGTTACGCATGTCGTTGTCCAAAGACAACGGGAATCTGTAGAGTCCTCGCAGCAAGCCACGGAGAATAAGAGATTCAAAAAAAGAAGAAGCCCCATTTCTAGGACTTCTTAAAATAATCTGGCTATATCGACTCGCTATTTCCCAGCACGCATCACACCAAAGGTTTGCCGCTTGGTATCGGAAGACTTGACCTTCTGCCCCTTGCGGAACGATGGAGCCTTGATCACTTTTCCGTTGGCATCTTTCTCTGCATCATCATCAACTTGGGCTGTCGCAATCGTGTTGAAGTTGAAAGCACCTATGTATGGGCCAGAACCAACCAACTTACCATTCGCAGCCATTGGAGCCTTATTATCATGCACCATCCATTCAAACTTCAGCGTAATTTCGCCATCTGAAGTCAGGTATTGCCGACCAAGCTTATCAAGGCTGAAGCCATAGTTGGATGTAGCTACATACTGGCCAAGATTGTCATAGACATTCATCTGAATCTTGATGTCATACGCCCAAATGCTGATTCCGTTCTTGGTCAAAGTTGCACCAGGCATTTGAATGGTGACTTGGAAAGTGGGTCCAATATGCTTGTAATCAGTGGTATCAAAAACAGCACCGGCAGTTCCCCCCATGGTTCCCGCACCTTCGCCAAGTTTGACTTCATGGCCAGATTTATCTACCACAGTCAAACGGAAGACGACTCCATCACCAGGAGCTGTGCCACTTGGATAGCCTGCGGCAAGGGTTTTAGCATTTCCACCCGTTACATTCTGCACCATGTTCACGGTGTACTTTACATCAGAAGAAATAGCCCCGCGGACAAATACCCATGGATTATTTACTCCAGCAATATTGCCAACCTTGTCCTTTACGCCAGTCGAAGAGGACACTAAACGAACCGAGTCGCCGACCTGAACAGCTCCCATAACATCCGTGGTGTATAGGAAGGTATAGAGCGAATCAGACGCAGCACGTAGCATGCGTGTAGGGGCAAAGCTTGAAATGGCACCTCCGCGCTTACGCTCTAAGAACATATTCGACGCGCCTGTATCAATCCGTTCTGAGACGACTATTCCCAGCGAATCAAACGTTGACGAGCGAAGTACAGAATGCCGTGCTTGCATGATCACAGGGCCGACCTTGTCTGCAACAGAATATTCATGATCAAAGAAACCACCTTCTGGCCCAAGTCGAGGGATCACTCCACCCATGCCATTCACATATCCTTGAGTTGCTCCATATGGGAAAGTCGAGTCCTTGAAATCGAGTGTGACAATTGAAAGCGAATCTATAACGCGAACCGTTACCGCAGTACTATCGGGTTTAAGAACCGGCTTGCCATTAGCATCCAAAACGCCCTCCAAATGTGAAGAGGTGTCGATTTTGATCTTCCACTGATGTGGGCTATCGGGCAAGAAGGAATGCGTGACTTCTGGGCTTCCCCACTTGACTATGAAGCTATCGAGCATATCCTTGGTTCTGAGCTTGCGTTCAAACACCATGTAGAGTTCATCCGCAGAACCATCGCCATCGCTATCACGCATCTCTGCAATCTTAATAGGAACAGGCTTAGGCACAACCACAATGGGCACAGGAGTCGAACAGCCGCTATTCGGTATCAGCGCATTCAACGCAAGATCTGTAATCGAGAAGTTCGAATCCACGGTGGTGATGAACCCTGAATCAAGGATGGCCCCATTAGTGTTTCCTTCCACCACATAGAGCCAGCTTTTTCCGTTGTCTGTTGTGGTCGCTGCACCAACAACCTTGAGACTCGTAGTAGTCACGGCACCGGCACTATTCTTCACCAAGAGCGGCCACACAGATTTACTGTTCAAAGCCACAGGCTCACTGAAACTAACTTTCAGCGTATCCTGAGTAGAGCGAGGCACTGGATTTTCTAGTTCGCTCACACCAACCAGCACAGGCGCAATACCATCGGACAGAGCTACGGAGGCTTGCTGAGATTGGGTTGCCCCTTGTGGCTGAATGAAGGCAATCAAGGTTCCTGCAGGCGAACCCGTTTTAGGAATTGAGGTACGAGAAGGCAAAGCCACCGTCAACTTGGACTTGCCCGCAACAGGATCTGTGACAGATACCATAAAGCTATCTGCGGCAGAAGTTTCTGCGTCTTTGAGGGTTACCCATAAAGAATCCATGCGGTCGCCAACATTAAACGCTTGAGAGAACGTAAGGTCAATGGAATCAGGAATTCCATCGCAATTGCCATCGCGCACATTAGCGAGTACAGGGGTTGGATACGTGGGCTTTGCAAAGAAAGTCTGCTGGCTTACATCTTCGGAATCGTCGGGATCCGTATAGCGAACAAGAATGGTGTCTCCACCAAAGAACGAAATTGCATTCGCCCCGCGTGATGCAGGATCCTTTGATACAGCTGCGATTGGAGTCGTTGTCGCGTAGTGGTCACCCGTTAATGCAACCTTCACTACCAAGGTATCTTTCTTGTTCGAGTTGATCACTTGTACGTCGAGTGTTGCAGGCTTTGACTTCGCCTTATCGAGATCAGTGACTTGGATGTTGAAGCTCAATTGCCCAGGTGTAGCAGGGCTTGACACCGGAGTTCCATTTGCAGCATCGCTGATTGTTAGCGATGAGGCCGTTGAATTTCCCTTCGAGAATTGAATGAAGAAATTGTGATTTACAAAGGCACAGCCACCATTTGCTTGACATGCCGCACACCCAACATTGGGGCCTGCGAAAATGGTCACATCAACCTTATTCGCTCCAATGCCAAGCTTTACTGGAATATTCAAATCCCACATATCTGTCGTGGAGTTGTAGGTCGCAACCCCAGTCAAATCGGGCACCTGTACGCCATTCACCCAAATGCTCGTGATCTGGCCATTCTCAGTAATCTTTGCAGTTCCCTTCACATTCACGGTCGAAGAGGCCGCATCGAGTTGCACATAAGATCCATCGGAGACATTGAAAGGCGCAGACAGAGTTGTTGTGATTTCGTACTTAGCAACCTTGGTAGATTGCTCTGTGTACGAAGGCGAATAACCCCATACGAATTGATCCTTACGATACACAGTCGCATACGGATCGACAGGCGCAAGCGCAGCATCTCCATAATCTTTAGGCTCCGTTAAGATACCAACGAAGTCAGCAGGAGCACCAGCGGCTCGCGAATGTGCGTCCCATGTCCAATCGCCCACCTGCGAACCAGGTACAAAGGTTGGACGTTGGTTCATCAAATCCAAATAAGGTGGATATGGACTGCGTGTATCAAAGCCCACATCAATACGGAAACGCGATGCAGACTTAATCACCGTGGATCCGAGTGGGATTGGGAAATACCATTGGTAGGTTCCACTTGCGGCATCGTAGGTATCCGTAAGCTTGACAGGCTGAGTGTATTTAAAAAGCCCATTCAATTCATTCAGGGTTGCCGCAGAGCATGGACCATTATAACCAGCTTCATCATAGGCTTGGCAAATATCCATTCGGATTGCAAGTGTTTTCTCAATGCCATCCGCGGCACGGAAATACACGCGTATGGTAAGGCTGTCATAGGATTGCTCTTCCTTGTTGTAGACATTGATATTCAAGAAAGGCAAGCCACCAAAATCGTACTTGTACAAGCGAACTTCAAACTTGTGCTGCGTCACGGGAGTCGTGAACTTCAGTGGTTGGCTATTGGTATCCACAGCACGCACAGCACCATTGCTTGCAACGGCAAAGTAGTATGTAGTCTTTTCTTTAAGTCCACCAATTTTCATATAATGGAACTTCGTTGGAACACCACTTACGTCACCAGATTTCTTCCATTGCATTTTATCGTAAGAGGTAAGAACGGTATCCCAAGAGATGTTGGAATCGTATTCGCCATTTGGCGTGTACCACATGATTTCTGCGGAGTCTGCAGACACATTGCAAACCTTCACATTTTGGATAGAAGCCGCTGCTGGAGGGCTCGCCAAGGTGGTGAAAGTGTAAGGAGTTTGAGTGCTATCAACGAGGTATTTAATGGAGAAATTTCCACTGCGATCATTACTCGATGATGCGGTAAAGTAATAGGTTGTGCCATGCGCCAAAGGCTTGAGAGTGAAGGTATGAGTAACACCATCAGTAGTTGAAGTCACGCTGTCAGTGAAGCCCGTTGAGCTCGTACCATAATAGATTGTGGAGCTACCAAAAACACTTTGCTTCACCACGACAATTGCCGAATCATATCCAACGTATTTGATCTCAACCGATACGTCTGGAGCACGGCTTAAGTCTTCGCTCTTGGCAAGCAAAACAGCAGGTCCCAAAAAGGTCGCTGAAGCATCCAAGCAAGATTCGGAAACTTGATAATCCGACCAGCTTGTCTGTGCAGAGTTCATCACATTCGTCGCACTTGGAGTGATACCGCCAAAGAGCGAGCCTACCGGCGGCAAGTAATTATAGAAAGCCCCCGGAACGTTTTTCCCTTCTGGATTTGCGCCGCGATGATGTGGATGTACATAGTTTTTATTGCCAACTCCGTAGAGCATGGACATATCCCAGGGATTCAAGCCGAGCATGTAGTTCATCTGGTTCACACCCAAAGCATACATGTCTGCAGACATCCATTTCTGCGCACCTGTTTGTGGTAACGAGGTTCCTTCAATATCCTTGGCTACATCAGCATAGGTTAGAACATCAAAGATGTTGCCTGCTTGATAGCGATTATAAATCCAAGTCTGATCGGTGTGCATTGAGAACCAAGTGGGATCGAAGCCCGCTTTATATTGCTTCCACATCGCAGCACCTGCAGGAAGAGTCACAGCACTTGAACCCGCAGATACGTCGCCCAAATTTGCACCCATGGTGTACAAAACATCTTCGATATAGGTCAAACGCTGAGTGTTATCAATGCCATACAATGCAGCAGTAGCCTGCGATGACAAGATCAGTTTGTAAAAGGCGTAAAGCGTATAAGTGTACGCATTAGCCCAAGATGTATTCTTCACATTTTTAAATAGCGAAGCCTCTTTATGAGTAAACCAGCCACCATTGAATAACCCAGCACCCTTAGCTGCGGTGTTAATAAAGCTCGCCTTTGTTTGACCACCAGCAAGCGCAGGATTTTTCACGGCATCAAATAAATACGAAGTGTCCTTCGTTACCCACAGCAAGCAAATCGCGGCAAGCCCTAAGTCATCGTAGTTTTCATTATTGCCGTTATAGGCCGAACTCGTTCCTGTTCCTAATGCGCCGTCAGCATTGGTTTTTCCATAGGTATAGAGCAACTTCGCAACCATCAATGCGGAGTCCGCAAAAGGTTTATCGTAGGTTGCATAAAGCTTCGAGAGGATCGCAAGACCCGCAGCAAGTTCGCCGCCCGTTGTGCTCCAAACTTCCGCACGAGGTGTACGACTTGTTGGGCCACCACGATCTGCGATTGTGTAGTCTTGATATTCAGGGCGTTCCCACCAACCATGATCTTTGCCAAAGTCACCAACGCCAATGGGCATCTTGGAGATATCACCATTCGACCAGCGATAAGCTTTGAGCATAAAGTCTGCGCCGTGCTTGGCTTCGCGCAGCATATCGGGAATGCCATCCGTGTTCGTGATTTCACCTTGATTGTACGCGTAATGATCCATATCGCGATCAGGATTTGTTGCAGCAATCACCGCCAAAGCCATGAACGCATAGGCTTGAGTTTGGCCCTCCTTCAAATGGTCACCACAATCGTACCAGCCGCCAGCAAGAGAACCAGGCGTTCCACCCACAGAACCATCGAGCGTGTGAGACTTTGAATGGAACCAAGATTGCGAATCTCCACTGCGATTCACACCGAAAAATTTCAAGGTTGCGTCGCGAACCATGGAATACACATTGTCGCTGACCACGAATGTTGCAGACAAATCTGTTCCTACTCGCACACGCAGGCGTTGATTGGTGGGCAAACCATCGGGGAGTAAGCCCTTCATTAATGCGCCCGATGGACCAGATGCGCTCACGGTATATCGCGTATCGCCATTATTCACATTCTGAGCATTGTTGGAAGCAATGACCCCAAGACTAGAGGATGTCGTTGCTCCTGCACTTGCAAAAGTTCCCTTTCCCACAACAGCGGTGCCAGCAGAATCGACCACGTCAAAAGTTGTTGCTGTGCCTATGTAATAGATCAGCTTTTGATCTTGAGGCCTGTAACCGGCTTGATTCACACGAATCGGAGACATTTTCATGTCCAAGGCGTCGAGATACGCTTGATCCATGGTATCAGGAATGAACGCATTGGGAACAAACGCAGCAGGAGTCGTTGCCGTGGGCTTTCCCACTCGGACATCGGTAATGCCACTGTACACCGAGACATCCCAAGTATTGGGCCAAACCGGCCGAATCATATCATAAGGCGTAGGTTGCACTTGCGCAGAGGCAAAACCAGCAAGAAGCGCAAGAACTAAGGGCAACTGTTTCATTCGAACCTCAATAAAAAACGGCCGACCGGCATTCGCCGATACCCAACCCCACATCGACAGCAAAAATACTTCGAAAACGACAGAAAACATATAGGTTCTGCAGATTTCGTTGTTTCGTGATTACGGTCACGATTTATAGCACATTGAACGTTTGTATGACATCGCAAAACGTAGTGATTTACACAGTGACTTAGTATATTCGCCATTCATGCAACTCATTTTTCGACTCCATGCATCCCTTGCGATTCTTTTTGCAGGTTCACTTGTTTTTACTTCCCAAGTGTTGTTTCAACAAATTCTTGCCGTCTCGTTTGGCACAGGCTCAAGCCTCACAGCTATCGTCATTTTAATCACGCTTTTCAGTGGCGCTTTGGGAGCGCAAATCCGCAAGATCCCGATCTGGATTGCACCCACAATTTTAGGGGGCTTGCTATTGTCGATAATCCCGACAGAAGCCATCCATGAAACAGGAATTTGGATCGCCATCGGATTCATGTTTTTCAGTGGTTTGCTCTGTGGCTTCTGGATCAGCAGTTTATTGAATTCAGTCACCTCTTCAAAAACAATTTCGCTCGTTGGGATGGAATGGCTCGGAGGCGCACTGGGTACGGCAATATTTCTGCTTTACATGATGCCTCACTTTTCGATCACACAAAATGCCCGAATCTTAGGTGCTCTCAGCTTATTGGGCGCAATGTTTTCATGGAAAATCGCACCAGCAAACCAGGTGCATGAGTCTTTCGCCAAAGCCCGTTTTTCGCTACTCGCACTAGGCTTGTCGGCATGGTCTGGATTTCAATTTTTCTTTTCAGAAATTTCGTGGTCCAATCTGCTTGCCCAGGTTCACACCAACTCTTACATGGCCTTTGGGATTGTTCTGTTGAGCACACTCATCGCAATGCCTGTGGCTGCAATCGTGGTAAGCAAAATCGACAACCCTCGCATCATCGCAATCCTCGCCATTCTCGGGAACCTCTCGCTCCCAATTCTCTCGCACCTCTTGGCCCCCCACCTCGCATTGCACCATGCGCAGCAAGCATTCCCATGGGCAATGCTTCTTTTCACAATTGCCATTCTCGCCCCAGTCACCATTGGCTCATCGCTGCTATTTCCCTACCTATTAAAAGACACCAAACATCAACAATCACCGCAAAATTTATACAGTGCAAATTTACTCGGAGGTCTTCTCGGAGCTTGTGCCGCAGGCTACGTAAGCCTTCCCCATTTGGGACTTGACACAAGTCTATGCATTCCAATTATTGGGTGGGGAATTTTGCTGATTGCATGGTCAAAGGAGTCTGCACACAAATTCATTATGCCCATAAGTATCGCAGGAGCTGCCAGTGCCATTGCCCTATGCGTTGTCCTTTGGCATGGGAATGAAAATTCCGCACAAACTTACCGAGTCGTTGCCCGCGCAGAAGATTGGGGTGGCCGCATGGAACTGGTGGAACGCGCCGGAGATTTATACCTGCTTCACAATGGAAGTTACGCCCTCGGAGGCTCGCACGCCCTTGTGCCAGAACGCAAGCAAGCCGAGCTCGCCCTAAGCCTTCGCCCCAATGCCCACAGCGCATTCGTACTTGGACTAGGCACAGGAATTACAGCAGATCGCGTCGCGCAAAGCAATGCCATGCAGCGCATCCGCATCGTTGAATTAAATCCATCGGTGATAGAACTTGCACACAAAGGGTTCCAAACTTGGACACAACAACTTTTCTCAAGCCCAATTGCGCAGATTGAAGCAGGCGATGCACGCGTCGCACTATTGCATGACACCACAAGCTACGACATCATTTTGGGCGATCTCTTTTTGCCATGGTTACCAGGCGCAGAACTTTTGATGAGCACCGAGCATTTCCAAAGTGTGCAACAGCACCTTACCCCAACGGGCATCTTTGTGCAATGGCTTCCGCTCTTTCAAATTTCGGAACCCTTGTATCAAGATGTGCTCGCTTCAATTCTTGCAGTGTTCCCTAACGTGTACTTGTTCCGCGGCGATCTCGATTCCGATCAGCCCATGGTAGCCCTAGTCGCCCCCAAACCCGGCGCATCGCTTTATGCACAAGGCGCATCACCCGAAGTGCTCAAGAACTACACTGGCAACGCTTGCCGGCTCCGCGCACTGTTGCAAAATGCAAAACCATGGACCGCAGATAATCGCATTGAACGAATCATGCAGAGCGGTGGTTTATTTTCTGGAATGCCTCGCAGAGACCAAGCCATGACAGGCGAGCGTTACTTGAATTGGATTGCCCGTGCATTTCTGTCGATGCCCCCCGAACACGAACCCGCGATTCAAGAATTTGGTGCAGAAGCATGGCGCTATGCCGCACAAGGCTTCTTTATTCAGCAAGCGCTCTACTACGAAAAAATGGGCGATGCAAACCTCGCAAACCTTGCAGCACAACGCTCCATCGAGTTCGGACCCAAATAGCAAGACTAGTAATTCACAAAGAAACGCAATTGCACAGTATTGCTACTTTCAAAACGCGGGCCACCATTTACGGTCGTGAGCCCAGCAGCCTTGCGGTCTGTTAGTTCTTGCTGATATACTAATTCAATATTGCGATGCAAAGCCAAACGCAATTCGCCGCTCAATTCTTCGACCTCGAATTGATGCGAATCAAATTGCGGTAAGAACACCTCACCCAACAAGTCAAACGTGAACATTTGCCCAAGGCGTAAACGCAAGGTCAGCATATTTTCTGAACCCCAATCCCGCGAATCAACTCCTTGTAAAAACAAGGACTGCTGGGTATTCGCAGCCACCCAAACATGATGCATCCAACTCTGCCGTGCAGCAATTCCACTTTGCCCAGAAGCCTCGATCCAGGCTCCTTTTTGCAAACGCAAATTGAATCCAAGTCCTTCACCTAAACGCAACGGGTATAACGCAGGTTGCTGGCGAAAACGTGCACTTGGCAAAATAGTTTGCACGGTGTCCCCCCTAGTACCCACTAGATACAAGGAGCTATCGAGCGATGCATTTCCAAAATCCTGTGGAACCAAATGCGACCGCGCAGTGAAGCGAGTGTAGGGTCCAAACCATTCCGTGATACGACGAATCCAAGAGCTTTGCAATTGCGCAATATCGTTGGTGACTAGAAACGCTTGCGGCTTGGTCTTTTCATTCAGCCACTGCATGCTCTCGCCAATGCGTAGCTCATTGAAACCATGATAGTAACCCTTGTCATAACGCAGGCTTGTGCGCAAGTCCGTGATGACAGTGGTAAAATCGCTTTGCATTTGATCATCTGCAATTACAGCACCAAGGCTTAAACTTCCACCCAAACGAAAACCAATCGTCCACGGAGAAGCTGCATCTACCTTATGCAAAGGAGGTTTCACACCACCCGCAATAATTGCGTTGGTAAGCACATCGAACACAAGCTCAACTCGCGTAAGCTCTCCGCGATTGAGTTGAATGGTTATGTAGTTGGTAAGCGAACCAGCATCGGTTCCCACCTTAGATATGCGATAGATTCCCGTAGGTAAAATCCACGTGTGCAAATCCTTTTCATGATCTTGTCCTTGCCCAAAGCCACGCCCATAAGCTTCGCCATCGGAAAGGCGAGAGATCTCGTAAGTTTCTGCAACTAAGTCTCCATCTGAATTGATTGTCTCTACAATTAAGCCAGCCCATGCAGTCGCAATAATCGCTGTGCGGCCTTCTTGTACCTGGGTTTGAAAGCTCATGCGTTGCTTGCCTGCACCCGAACCTAAACGCACAATGTATCGACCAGGATCTGCGGCAAAACGATGCCCAGCATGCGTGCTATACTCACGATGAGTCTCTACATTCTGAATTTCCACTTCTGGTTCAAGCTGCGATTCAGTCATGCGAGGAACAAAGATTGCACCCTGCCCCATGCCCACCAAGGTGGTATCAAGATTCAGTTGCATAGCAATATCTGGAGCAGACCAACCTTGCGAATCGACAGATGCAGGCTTACTTGCTGGAACACTTGCAATTTGATTACGTGTGGTTTCAAGTTCACCGACTTCCACTCCTGGCAACTCGGGAGGAAGCGCCGCCAACACTTGCCCCACAAGCATTCCCAATCCGAGAACACAAAGGCATGCAAACGATCTAAGTGCAAAAAATCTCATGCGACCTATTTCTGAATGGAATCTATGTGATGCAAAGAATCATTAGGCAAAGTTTGAGTTGTATCACGAGCATGGCTTTTCAAACTGCGGCGAATGATCATTACGGAATCGATACTCGCCATGCTTTCATTCACGGATTTTTCAAGGAGCACACTCAAATCGCGCACAATGAACACAGGCTCTTGCTGCTCCACAGATTTGCGATAATCCCACGATTGTGTCCACACCACCGTTTGATTCTGTGCATCTTGCAAGGTCATGTTAAAGGCAAGATGTGCATACCACTTGGACTGATTGTCATATTCTTCGAGGGCCGTAATTTCGCCCTTCAAAACAAAATCAGGTTCGTCATGTTCGAAGGTGCGTTGCAGGTCTTGAAAGAGATGAGCTTCGCGCATGTGTTTAAACACCATATCCGTTACTAAGAATTCAGGCTTGACGGCCCAGAGCTCAAAGTTATAGAAGCGAAGTTCGTGTGGCGATTGACGATAAATAATCTGATCGCGACGGTACGCTTCTGCAATGGTAAAATCCTTGATGCGAACATGATAAGGCCAAGGACCCAATTGCAAACGCGCAGCTGTGGGCGTAGGTACATAATCAAGCATGTAATAGCGAGTTTCCACTGGACGCGCGCATGCTAGCAAATTAACGATAATAAACATCAACAATAAAATCCGCATTTATCTCTCCCTATCTTGCTTCTTTTCACTGCGCATTAATAGCGAAGGGTTTGCTCGAATTTCACGAGCAAAGTCGGCTAAATTTTCACTCGCTTCTTTCATGTTCTTGAGCGAAGCTGCGATATCTTCTTGTGAGCGATTTAAGATTTGATCGGTGTGCTTAGTAGTAGATTCTACCTGCCCTGCCGCCTTTTGGAAGCTCCCCAATGTTTTCGAAATTTCGGCATCTTGAATCTTGTGATCCAAATCATTGGCGCTCTTTTGAAATGCATCTAAAGTAAGCTGAGCAGACTTTCCTAAACCGCGAGGATTGATCGCGTTCACTGCGTATTGAATCGAATCGAGAAGTAGCTTAGCAGCATTGGTTGCAAGGTCGAGTTGTTTTAATGACTGCCGCGAATTGCGTGGAAGGCTATCGAGTACTGCGCGATTGATTGTCACCAAAGAATCTAATTGACCCGAGAGGTGATTGAAGTGGCGAAGCATTCCTGCCAAGTTCGCAAGATTTTCATCGCTCGTGATGGAGAGCAAATTATTCATCAAGGATTCTGTTTTGAAAACAATCGTCTCTGCTTGCCCAGTGAGCTGTTTTAATTGCGAAGTCCCTGCTTGGACAAAAGCTCCACCTGGTAAGTTTGGATCATTTTGTTGACCACCTGTAAGCTCAATAGTTTTAAGTCCTGTGAGTGAAAAAGCTCCGACCATATTGGCTTGCACACTAGATTTAATGGGCGTTCCGGGCTGTACTTCAAAGTGAACAATGACAGCATTTAAATTTTGCTGATCGACTTCGAGCTTGGTAACCTTGCCCACCTCAACACCATTCCAACGCACCTTCGCACCAGGGTTAAGGCCGTTCACCGATTCGGTAAAGCGCGTATAATAAGGCGTATGCTTTGCTAGCAACTGCTGTCCAACAAAAAAGCCAACGATACACAGCACAAGGGCAATAGATATCATCAAAAAGATGCCAAGCCTTATGCGTTCACTCTTAGTGGTTTCCATGGGACTCCCCAATGACGAAGGAAACGGTTTTGCGCTCTGCTTGTGCAGGTGCAATTGCGCGGCCAAAGAAGCTTGCGAGTTCAGAAGAATCCTCACGTTCTGCTTCCGCTAATGTACCATCAAAGAAAGCACGCCCTTGCGCCAAAAACAAAACTTTATCTGCAATAGCACGAATCGAAGCAAGCTCATGCGTGACAACCAAGATTGCAATCTTATGTTTATCGCGCAACTCTAACAACAACTCATCGAGATGACGAGATGTAACTGGATCAAGCCCTGCAGAGGGCTCATCGCAAAAAAGAATTCCAGGATCTAACGCCAAGGCTCGCGCCAAGGCTGCACGTTTCCGCATTCCACCCGAAAGTTCTGCGGGCAATTTATGCCATGCGTCTAGCATCCCTACGCTCTCAAGCTTTGCCATCACCATCTCATCAATAACTTGATCGCTAAAAGTGGGCTTATGCATGCGAATGGGCAAAGCAACATTTTGCGCTACCGTGAGAGAGCTCAACAACGCACCATTTTGAAACAAAACTCCTGTGCGTGCACGCACCCATTCGGGCACCGCATCGTGCCCCGCTTGCAGCTCATGCCCAAAGAAGCGAACACGCCCCGCCATAGCTCGTTCAAGGCCTAGAATGCTATTGAGCAAGGTGGATTTTCCACAACCCGAAGCTCCAAGAATCACGCGGATCTCGCAATTCTCAATTGAGAACGAGAGTGAATTTAACACAGCGTGTCCTGCATAGCCAACCCGCAAACCATCTACCTCAAGAGGTTTCGCGAATTCATTATTGATTATCTCTATCATGAATCACCAATAAAAGAGGAATGAAAAGCAAGCGTCGGCGAGGATAATTGCAGAAATGGAAAATACCACGCACTTTGTGGTTGCAAGCCCAACAGCATCAGCACCGCCCCGCACAGCAAGGCCTTTCTGGCTTGCGACTAAAGCGATGATCCATCCAAACACCAAGGATTTAAGGGCGCATTGCCAAATCAAAGAGAGCGGAACCCCATCGCGCAATTCAGAAAAGAATAATGATACGGGCAGTTTCAGATAAAAGAATGCAATCAAAAAGCCTGCGAAAATTCCCGATAGCACTGCAATAAACGACAGCAAGGGAACCGTAATACTCATAGCTTGGAAACGAGGTGCCACAAGGTATTGCACGGGGTGAATGCCCATGGTGCGCAAGGCTTTGATTTCTTCTTGCACAGACATGGATGCTAATTCTGCGGTAATGGAACTCCCCGAACGGCCGGCAAGAATCACGGCTGTCATCATGGGGCCAACTTCTGAAAACATTGAGATACCAACTCCGCGCACAAGGTAAATCGATGCACCAAAGGTTTCTAGTTGTGATGCGCTTTGAAAAGCAAGGGTAAGACCGATCAAAAAGGAAAGCAAAGACACGATAGGCACGGCATTGGCGCCCAAGCGAACCATCTGCAAACCCATATCGCTAAAGGGAAGAGAGCCTTTATCAAAACGTCCAAGGGTAGACCACCAAACCGATTCTGAAAACAAATAAAGCATTTGCCGAATTTCATCAAAGAGTCCGAACACCGACGTGCCTATATGCGAAACAAATCCTTGCTTGCGCAACAGTTGTTGAGGCTGCACAAGGCTTGGCACAGAAGCAAGCGCAAGCGTTACCGTTTCATTCATATTTTCAAGTTGTAACGCTTTACCTAAACGATCTGCTGTTTTCTGCAAAGACACTAGCGTCGCGAGCGCTGTAGAATCAAGATTCTGTAAACCTTTGCAATCCAAGGCAAGCGAGCCAATTCGCAATTGACGCACCCCCTGTGCATACAAAATCGAGACATCCTCTGTAGACGAGGATTTAGGCCAATGGAGAACAGGAACAGTCATATTTTCATAGTATCAAATTCCGCAAGCTTTGACGGAGTCCGCCATGAAATTTCCGAGGAATGAGAACGATTATCCGAGATAATTTCTGTTCTATGCCTAGCAATAAAGTTTTCTGGGATATGCCAATGATGCGGGCCTGACTACGAAACAACGCGGTTCTTGCCTGTTGTTTTAGCCACATACAGCAAGCGATCTGATTCTTGAATCATGGCTTCGAGCTGTTCCATTGGCTGCAAACATACGCCACAACTTACGGTGATCTTGAATTCATGTTCTTCATGGCTGAGTTGATTTTCGCTGATTTTTTTCACCAAGCGCTCCATAACAAGCACAGCATCGGCTGCAGACTCAAGGCCAGCAAGCAATATGCAGAATTCTTCACCACCAAAGCGAGCCAACACATCGGTATCTCGCAAGTTCGCTTTGAGCATACGCGCAGTATCAATAATGGCGTTGTCACCAGCACCATGACCGTAAGTATCGTTTACCTTCTTAAAGTTATCAATGTCCACCATCGCTACAGCGACCTTGATTCGGCCACGTCGCATCTGTGCAAAAATAGTGCTAGCAGTTTCATAGAAATAGCGACGATTAAATAGCCCCGTCAAAAAATCTTTGCGACTTAGCTCAAGAATTTCATGAAACGCTTCTGCGAGTTCAATATTCTGCATGACACGAACTTGAAGTTCAAACAAGGATTTTGGCGGCATGCTAATCACATCATTTGCCCCCAAGCGCAAGAACTGCACAGCGACACCGTCGATATGATCATCAGCAAGTCCAATGATGGGCAACTGTTGCTTAGAATACTTAGCGCGAATGGCATTTATCAGCGCAGCACCATTGATAAATGGCATATCCATATCGGTGAGCACTAATCGAATTTCTGTATTCTCTTCTAGCATTTCCAAGGCTTCGCGGCCATTCTTTGCTTGCAAAACATGAAAGCCATGCTTCTTTAGGAGGTTGCAAAACAGGTTGCGAATTGTCGACTCAGAATCGACCACCAAGATTTTCATGATCCCTTGAAACTGCACACGCCTAAGCAAACTGACGATTTGCCCATGATTGTGAGTCGCATAATCCATTACGTAATCTAAGACGTTTTCTGCACGAAGCATTAAACTTGCCTCGACAGGCAAACCATCGCTAACAACGATCACAGGAAGGGTTCCAAAAGCATGCCCACCAGGCCCCAGCAATCGCTGGTTGATGATCATGCCTAACACCTCAGAATCTTCGATGCTTATGAATTTTCGAGCATCGGAAACAGAGGAAAAGACCTTGCAAATATGACCAAGTTCTGTTTCAATTCTCCGAACCAATGCGGTTAGGCGGGTGGTACGATCTTCTACAATGACAACGTTCACGTCGGGATTCTATCAAATTAAAAGTCAAAATGAAAGGCAATTGGTTTGAAATTCCCTTCGTGAATGCTTACAATTGCGCCTGAGGTTTATCATGACAATTGGTCTCACCAAAATTTTAGCGACAATCGGCCCTGCTTCAGACTCTCCTGAAATGCTGCGCAAGCTGTTCAATTCAGGTGTTGAAGCCTGCCGATTGAACTTTAGCCACGGCTCCCACGAAGAACATGCGATTCGCATTGCACGCATTCGCGAAGTGTCTTCAAGCCTTGGGATTCCTATTTCTATTGTGATGGATCTCTGCGGACCAAAAGTTCGCACAGAGAATTTAAGCTACACGCTTACCAAAGATGAGATTTGGACGCTTGTTCCCGGTGCCGGAAGGCCTGGTAAGTTTGAGATTGGAGTTTCGCACCCTTCGTTGCATACCTTGGTTCCCAAGGGCGGACGCATTCTTCTCGATGATGGCAAATTTGAAATGGTGGTTCAAAGTGTGCTACCCAATGGCCTGCAATGCCAGGTTCGAGATTCTGGAATTCTCAAGCCACGCAAAGCAGTGAACACACCAGGCATCGACAATGGCTTAGAGATTCTGAGCGCCAAAGACCGCGCGGATATTGAGTTCGCGGTGGATAAGGGCATTGACTGGGTTGCAGTTTCGTTTGTACGTAATGGACAGGATATGCGCCGAGTACGCGATTTTTTAGCGACCAAACAATGGAACGCGCCTTTGATCGCAAAGATCGAAACGCCGCTTGCCATCGCAAATCTCGAAGATATTGTGCATGAATCAGACGGCGTTATGGTGGCTCGTGGTGACCTGGGAATCGAATGCCCTATCGAAGATATTCCTGTGCTGCAAAAGCGAATTATACGCCTCGCACAGTCCCATGGTAAGCTTTCTATTGTGGCCACGCAAATGCTTGAAAGCATGATCGAGAATCCACGCCCTACCCGCGCCGAAGTCACCGACGTTGCGAACGCTGTATTCGAAGGTTCACATGTGGTAATGCTTTCGGGTGAAACCGCGAGTGGGAAATTCCCGCTTGAAACGGTGCAGATGATGCGACGCACGTTGAACCATGCCGAGCAAGACCGCGAACCCATGCCCTATCGTCGCCCAGAAGGCATTGGTGAGGCGGGTGAAATTCTTTGGTCTGCACTGAGCTTACAGGCTCACATCAAGGCTGTCTGCGTTGTCGTGATCTGCGAATCTCAAACCGACGTTTCCATGGCTGCTTCCTTTGGTGGACGCGCACCTGTGATTGCCGTTTGCCGCACGAACGCTATGCTGCGCCGCAGTAATCTCTATTATGGTATTCAGCCCATGCTTGTACAAGGCCAAGGGCATTCATCCGAGTTCATTGCTCGAGCGGCAGATCAGATGAAAAATTTGAACATTGTGCAGGCCGGCGATCAGCTCATTTTTGTGTATCACGGACTGAGCGCGATCAAGTTGATACGAATTCCGGGCTAGCGACATCCGGTTTTTCTAAAGCTTCGTCTAATATGGTCATGATCACTCGGTTGCGACCATTTTTTTTTGCTTCATAAAGCTTCACATCAGCGTCTCTAAAATATTCGCCGTCTTTTACAGGCTCTGCGAGGTGTACATGAACTGCACCAAAGCTTGCAGAGACCCAGCCGATATTATCGTTGTGCTCATGTAAAATTCGTAGACCGATCAATTCCAAACGAATCGCATTTAAGTACGACTCCGCTTTCTCAGAAGTCATACCGATCAAGAGAATTCCAAACTCTTCGCCACCTATCCGAAATACAAAATCCGTGGGACGTTTAAGCATAGTCTTAAGCGTCTTGCCTACTGCATGCAAAACCTCATCACCTTTTTGGTGACCATAGGTATCGTTATAAAGTTTGAAATGATCCACATCAAGGATTGCAAAAGTCACGGGATCCTTAGCGCGCCTAGCTCGAATCAATTCTCGCGGGAAAGTTTGGTTGAAGTGACGACGATTATTGAGACCCGTGAGCTCATCGGTAATGGAAAGAAGTTCAACCTGCTTACGGCTCGATACATCATGGACAACAGCATGGAACCCTATCAAAACGCCCGCGCGATCGCGCATAGGACTCACACT
>Ga0302287_10000107_pt1 | contig 62362 bp, 38 predicted proteins | sample III_Fen_E2_4_FD_200452 | JGI IMG/M metagenome (GOLD analysis project Ga0302287, IMG submission 200452) | Peat permafrost microbial communities from Stordalen Mire near Abisko, Sweden - III_Fen_E2_4 | ecosystem: Environmental > Terrestrial > Soil > Wetlands > Permafrost | place: Sweden: Abisko... | reverse complement strand
GAATTTAATAATAACATTGAAGAAAGTTTGAATAGAATTATGCGAAACCAGGTAAATCGTGGATATTCTTTTAAAATGACGTTTACAAAGTGATGCAATAATTTGTAGCTAAAAAAAAATAGAGCAAATATGACATAATATTAAAAAGTTAAATCATTTAATTTTAATTATTTATGAAAAAGATAATTTTAATTTTATTGGTAATTGTTATGTACAACGGGTGTTCAACAAATTTTGATTTAGAAAACCCGAATGTAAAGCAATTTGTTTTGCAACTGAAAAATGGAACTTACAACAGGTATTACCTGGGAGAAGATGGTAAAAAACTTTGGACTATTTTCCCTAAGTTCAAGTTGGAAGATATTCCAGTATTAATTGAAATGGCAAAAGATACAACATTGGTAACTCCGTGCAGTCATTTCCCTATCAATTCAATTTCCTCAATTCCACCATACAGAACAGTAGAAAATGGACATATAAAAGGCATAATGCTTGGAGAGTATCTATTGTGGAGTGTCGAAACAATTATCAATAATGGAGAATTTCCTTCATTGATACCATCACTCAGACAAGAAAATAATTCACAAGATATTGGATTAACAGGAAAAGAAATATTAGTTGTCAGAGAAAAATATCTAAACTGGTGGAATGACTACGGAAAAAACGGGGATTTTAGTGTATTGTCACTTTCTGGAACAGGTTATTGGTGGAGATAATAGTTTAACAACAAATACTAATAATATCACACATTATGTTCATTACTTGCGGGTATGCCAAATGCACATAATTCTGTTGTTCACGGTAATCTTAAAAAGACATGAAACAATATTCCTTATTTCTAATTATTATTTTTCTATTTGGATGCAAAGCAGAAGAATTTTGCAACTCAAGACTTGATGGATATCCAAGTATTGCAACAGAATATTATTCTATATTAAGTGCAGAAGGGAAAAAAATAGATTTCAAAATACAATACAATTATAAAGGACAAGTAATAAAAAGAATTGGTGGTGTTACAAATAGTTTTACTTTCTCAGAAAACGTTTATGATTCAATTATTTATGTTGGTGACACAATAAGAATATTAAATATTTATTGGTATCCATTCGAAAATCAAATTTTCAGGAATTTTCAGGCTAAAACAGATATTATATTGTCAGAGAATGGAAATTTTAAAACAATCAATAAAGACCCTGGATTTACCACTTCATTTCTTTATAATAAAAACAATCAAATTGTCAACAAACTGACATATTGTGATAACTGTAGCGTTGACATGACATGGAACACAACGTTTACATATTCGGTGGATGGTAATTTAGCTTTAAGTAAAACTATATTTATTGATAAGAATAATAATATTACTGATACGATTACTGAGGAGTTTTCAAACTACGATAAATCTCCCAATTCATTCAAAATTTTAAGGATATTCGATGATACATTTCTAAGATCGCTTTCTGAAAATAATTATAAAAAAAGTTTTTCAATTGGTACTGAAAATTGGAACAATGAATGGGAGTTCAACTATGATAGTTGTGGAAATCTCAAATTCATTAAATAATTACATCAAACTCATTGTCCTTCGTACGGTCGGAAAGACCTAATATGAATAATTCCTGAAAGGCTTTGTATCGCTAGAAAAATAAAAGGAAGACTATCATGAGGGGCTTTCCCGCAAATAGTTGTGCAAATTAAGCGAGTTTCATGATGAAACTCGCTTTACTTGGTCGACAATTGGTCGTAATGCGCATACACAAAAAATAGAAAAAGAGATATGTACCATTTTTATACTTTTAGGACAGGTTTTTATTCACAGGTAGCTCCTTTGATTTTTTAATCAGATCCTAAATAGCTTAAATATCAACATTCTAAATATTTTGTTACAAAACCATCAATAAACTAAAAAGCACTATTATACATCATTGTATTTACTGATATTTTAAATCGATACTCGTGAATAAATTACTAATCTGTCTTTTTGCAACATTTTTAGGATTCGGAAGTTTGAATGCTCAGAATACCATCTCAGGAACTATTGTAAGCGAAAATTCACGCAATTTTATTGAATATGCTTCAGTCTATATTGATGGAACTTCAAATGGAACTATGACGGATTCGAAGGGACACTTTACTCTGAAAAACATAAACTTTCCTTGTCGATTAGTGGTTAGTTGTGTTGGATATGAATTGAAAAGCTTTCAACTTTCAACTACAACCGACGTTAATCTAAATATAGGACTTAGAGAGCAGGTTAAGCAACTATCTGAAATTTCGGTAGACGGTAAAAATAGACGAAAACAAAATTTCGAACTATTCAAAAATGCCTTTACAGGCGATGATAAATGGGGGAAACATGCCAGACTGTCACAAGAGGACGGGCTTTTATTTGAACATCAATCGGACACTGTTCGTGTAAACACACAATTCAAAGAAGCAGACTACACTCATACTTTTAAGGTAAAATCAAAATCAGCCCTTATGGTGAAATTACCACTTTTAGGGTATGATGCAGCTGTTGATATTGTTTCTTTCGTGGTGAAAACAAGTTCATTTAAGCAAACTACGGAGTATGATATGTATACCATGTTTACTCCTTACCCTCTTACTTCGGAACACCAATTAAAAAAGATTGAGAACAATCGCCGGGAAGTATATTACAATTCCTCCAACTATTTTTGTCGGTCATTATTCAATAATAAGCTAAAGCAAAATGGTTTTGTTACTTCATTACAGAAAGGATATACTGCACAAAACGCAACAGGTATATTTGAATTTGATATCACCCGCTATATAATTCAACCTACTGAGACTGAAATAGCCATCATTGGATTAAAAGGCAAAACACTCGGAATCTCTTATTATAACAACAGTAAAAAGTACCCCGTCAATCTGGAAAGTCTGTTGATCACTAATGATAAACCGGTATTTCCGAAAAGATATTACTGGAATAAGCATACTTCAACCATCACTTTTTTAAGTGATACTTGTATTGTCTACAGGAATGGTACTATAGCAGATAATAATATTGTGTTTTCGGGAGATATGGCAACGTATGTAGGCGGTCGGCTTTTGCCGTTGGATTATGAACCGCAGGTTTCCTCTGTTACTGAAAAGTTCAAAAACTTTCCGAAAGCTGATTCAACGAACTCAAAACCTCGTATAAAATTTAGACCTGAAAATTCCCCTGAACTGAGGATAAATAAAATTACAAGACAAATACAAGCATTTTCAGATGAATACCCTCAGGAAAAAGTATACCTTCATTTCGACAATACATCGTATTATCTGAGTGAAACCATTTGGTTTAAAGCGTATATAGTTCGTGCTGATCGTCATCATCTCACCGGCCTGAGTAGGGTATTGTATGTGGAACTGCTGAATGCAGAAGGACACTTGCTGGACACCCGCAAACTGAAGATAGAAAACGGGCAATGTCATGGAGACTTTAAATTGAATGCGGCTCAATATGGCGGATATTATGAAGTGCGGGCCTATACGCGGTATATGCTTAATTCTGGTGACGGTTATATCTTCTCGCGTGTATTTCCGGTGTACGACAAACCTCAAAAGGAAGGTGAATATAAAACTACCATCACCGAACGTGCACCATCTCAGCGCATTGAACAAAAACGTCCGTTGTACAAACAAAACCACAAGCTGGAACTTACTTTCTTCCCCGAAGGAGGGTCATTGATAAGTAATATGCGCTCCAAAGTTGCATTCCGGGCTACAACCGAACAGGGTGAAGATGTCGCGGTAAATTGCATGCTTTATAACAGCAGGAAAGACAGTATATGTTCGTTCAGTACAAAGCATCAGGGTATGGGAAGCTTTGAATTCCGTCCGGATACATCAAAATATACTGTAGTTGCCAACTGGAAAAGCAAACAGTATGAGTTTCCACTGCCATTGGCTTTACCTTCGGGCGTAATGATGTCGGTCGACAATTCTAATGAAGATGATATTTATATATTGATCACAAAACCGACAAACATAAAAAGTAAGCATTTGGGAGTTACAATCACTTGTAGAGGAGTTTTGTATGGTTCGGATGCATTTGTAATGAATGCAGACAGTGTCATACGGCTTAATTTCCCAAAACGCAAACTACCGGATGGCGTAGCTCAAATTACACTTTTCGATGCACAAGGGAAAATACTCTCCGAAAGGTTGGTATTTGTGAATCATCACAGTCCGCTGAAATTTACCGGAAGTCAGGATAAAATTCTATATCAACCTTTTGAGCCGGTATCTTTATCGTTTCAGTTGAAAGATACCCTGGATGTGCCTGTTGAAACTTCCTTTTCCCTCTCGGTGCGTGATGCAGGTACGTGCAGTGTGCAACCTCAGACAGAAAATGTATTAACCGGTTTGTTGCTTTCGTCTGAAGTAAAAGGTTATATTGCAAATCCCGGTTATTATTTCGAATCCGAAAGCCCGGAACGTCTTGCAGAACTCGATTTGCTACTGATGGTTCAGGGATGGAGCCGTTATTCGTGGAAACAAATGGCCGGAGTGGAAAAAACAGAATACAAACAATCCCTTGAGGACGGATTGTATCTGGGGGGATCGGTGGTTTCTTTGATTCTGAGAAAACCAAAACCGAATATGGACTTTTCGATGATTTTATTAGGGGATAGTACTTCTCAGCACGCTAGTTGCAAAACCGATTCGGCGGGAAATTTTTGTTTTGCATTGAGAGACTTCTCCGGGACTGCCCGACTCATCCTTCAAACGAAAGACAATCAAAAGAAAATCGAAACTTTTATAAAACTGAACAGGCAATTCAGTCCTGCACTCAAGTCCTATTCTTTCGCCGAACAAAATGAAAAACAAGTGTACAAGGTAATAAAAGATTCAGTTTTAATGACAGATAGACTTGTTCCGGGCTTTGATGAAGAACTTAATAAACTACTTCAAAAAAACAACACTAAGTTATCCATGACACAGCGGAATAACCTGCTAAAGCAAGTCACCGTGAAAGCCAAAAAGATGCCTGTAAAAGTAAGTGGAAAATATGAAGTGGAGAAAGAGATGGACCGTAGAACGGATATTGCCGAATGGTTACCTGCCGATTTGAATATACTCCTAAATTTTACGTGTCAATATTATCATGATGGAAAATACAAATCGAAAAATGTAAAATTCATAAGTGAAAAATCCAGACAATTAGTCTCTGAGATTAATGATATTTTGGAAGGTAATGATGCACAAAATCCTTTTTCAACCAATTCAAAGTCATCAACTGAAAACTCAAAGTCAGTCGACAAAGAATCAAAGTGGCCCACGCCCAACTTGGATGAAATAGAATCTGTTACATTTATTGAAGATTATGCTTCAATATTTCGTCTTTACAGAGGAGGAGATATTGACCCTTATAAAACGTGTATAGGTCTTATTAAACTTAAAAAGAACTATGTAAAAGAGCCTTTCAGTATACGCAATACTAACTTTGAAGGTTATTCAGTATCGCGTTTGTTTTTTAGTCCTCAGTACGATAAAATAAGATTGCCCGATGAGAAAGATTACCGCCGTACCCTCTACTGGAATCCCGATGTGCGGACAGATAAAGGTGGAAAAGTTATCGTGACTTTTTATAATAACGGCACCTGTAAATCAATGTTGATAAATGCCGAAACAGTTACAAGTAATGGTATGTCAGGTGTGTTGAATAAATAAAATCATTTTTTCTCTGTCGATAAGCTAATGAAGACAAAATTAATTTAGCACAATGGAAGTTAACAGGATAATGATTTCGATCGTTTTAGTTTGTGCAGTTACTTTAATTGTCTACCTTACAAAGCGAATTCAGAAAGTTGAAGAAGAAGCAATTGATTCATTAAAAGAAACTATTGATGTGTAAATCTGGTTGAGGACTAAACATCGCTTTTTATTCAATCTGAATGCAAGGAATGAGAGAAAAAGCAGATAAAGCTATTGTTTTCTGGTTTTGGGATACTATCGGCCGATCTCATTGAGAATACTATTACCATAACATTTTAACAAAAAATGGAATTTTATAAAGGAAAAATTGAGGAAGTAGGTAAAGAACTTAACAGCAATGTGAAGGATGGCCTGAATGAACAAAAAGTTAAATCTGTAAGGCAAAAATACGGCAGCAATGTATTGAAAGCAACGAATAGCATCAATATCTTTAAAATTATTTTCCGTCAATTCATTAGTCCGCTTGTTTTTATATTGATTGTAGCCTCGTCCGTTTCATTCTATTTAGCTCAGTATCGGGATGGATCCATCCTTCTGGTCATCGTGCTGCTGAATGCCATCATTGGCTTTTATGAGGAATGGAAATCGGAAAACATCCTTGCTTCGCTTAAAAGCCTGGTGGTGGATAAATGCAATGTGATCAGGGATGGAAAGATCATTGAGATCCGTGTGGGAGAACTTGTTCCGGGCGATCTGGTAAAATTAAATGAAGGGGATGGTATACCTGCCGACATTCGGCTTGTTGAATCGACAGGGTATTCAGCCAATGAATTTATACTCACCGGCGAATCATTACCAGCCGATAAAGATTCATTATTTACGACAGAAACCACCCTGCCGTTATCTGAAATAAAAAACTGTGTTTTCATGGGAACAACGGTAGCAAAAGGCCAGGCTACCGGAATTGTTTATGCCACCGGAATCCAAACTGAGATTGGTAAAATCAGTACCACCTCTGAAAAAATTAAACCTGCCGAGGCACCGGTTCAAACTGAGATTAGGGATATCTCTAAAAAGTTGACCTTTGTCACTTTAGGCATTGCTGTTATTCTTTTTGCAACCCGGTTAGTACTGCATGATTCTATTGCATTGGCACTTGTCTTTTCGGTAAGTGTAGCAGCAGCCATGGTACCTGAAGGTCTGCCTGCACAGATCTCAATGGCTCTTGCCTTGGCAATAGGACGATTGGCAAAAAGAAAGGCTATAGTAAAAAAGATTTCATCAGCACAAACATTAGGCTCTGCTACAGTGATTGCTTCCGACAAAACAGGAACCATCACAAAGAATGAAATGACCATTACCGGTTGTTATTTCAATGGGGAAACATTCACAGTCTCAGGATTAGGGTATGAGCCGGTTGGAAATATTATAAACGGAAAAGAAGTCGTTTTGACGAAAGATTCCCTGGCTGACCTGAAGATATCCTTTCTTTCCGGATTTCTATCTTCGATGGGAAAAGTATCAGCTCCAGATAAATTTCATAAATCCTGGTATTCTATTGGTGACCCAACAGAGACTTCGTTTAGCACACTTGCCCTGAAAGCAGGATATAAACTGGAAGCAATTGAAAAAGACTATCCATTGGTACAAACATTTGCTTTTGATTCTTTCCGAAAAAGAGCCTCCATTATCCGGACTCATAAGAAGAAAGTCATTTCCATTGTCAAAGGCTCTATTGAATCAATTCTGGATGCTTCGACAAGTACCCTGTCGAATGGAATAGTCAGTAAGTTGAGTGCTGTACAAAAGAAAGATATTCTTGCAATGTCGGCAACTTATTCTGAACAGGCACTGCGTGTCATTGCTATCGCCTATAAAGATCTGAAAAACAAAAAGGAGTATACGGTAGATGACGCTGAAACAGAACTGACCTTTGCAGGATTTGTCACAATGCTGGATCCGCCCCATAAAGAAGTGAAGAAGGCTTTAGAGATGGTTTTCAAAGCCCACCTGAAAGTGTTTATGATTACTGGTGACAATGAAGTAACTGCAAAGGCAATTTCTAAAAATATAGGATTGATGAATGAGGGAGATGAATATCCTGTAGTCGTTAAAGGAGCAGATCTACCCTCCCTGACCGATAAAGAACTTAAAGACGTTTTTAAAAGCCGGGCTATTATTTTTTCAAGGGTATCGCCTGATGATAAATTCCGTATTGTGGATTTATTGATGAAACAGGGCGAAATTGTTGCAGTAACCGGTGATGGGGTAAATGACACCCTGAGTCTGAAGCGGGCGGATATTGGGATTGCTATGGGGAAAAACGGCTCTAAAGTAGCTCAGGAAGCAGCGAATATGATTTTACTGGATGATAATTTTTCCACGATTGTTGTTGCTATAAAAGAAGGGAGGACTATTTTCAGGAACCTTGAAAAAGCAATCAAAACAAATCTGACATCCAATGTAGCGGAACTTACCTGTGTATTGATTGGGTTTGTTGGGGTTTTCTTTGGTTTGGTCACTCCGATATTAGCTGTACAGATATTATTGATCGATATTGTTGGAGAAATGATCCCGATTATCATGCTGACTTATGATCCACCCGAAGAAAGGATTATGGAAGATTTTCCACGAAACCCGAAAGATAAAATACTTACGAAAGAGGCCATGTTTGGAATTGCTTTTGCAGGAGTAGTCCTGGGACTTGTTGCCTATGGTGCTTTTCTGGTTTCATTTTTCATTTATCCTCATGGTGCTCATCCATATGAAAATGCCATTACGATTACCTTTATATCCATCATCTTTGGCCAATATGCCAATCTCCTGTCAAGACGGACCTATGGAAATGCTTTGGGAAAATACTTGTTTTCGAACATGAAACTTTTAATCGCATTTGCAGTTTCTGTTTTCTGTATCCTGCTTATTGTGTATGTACCGGCTTTAAATCTTTATTTTCATACAGCCCCATTGCAAACATCTGATTGGGTTTTACCACTTGCTACCGGAGCCATTTGTCTGTCAATCTATGAATTAAAAAAGAAAATATCCAACTATATAAAGCAAAAAAGGAAGGTATTAGTATCCTGATCATAAAAAGTAAACTCTTTATAGTTTGTTTCATATTTGAAATTTGCTTTTAGTAAGCACCTTCAAAGGATTATCTCTTTTTGTATGCCAGAGTAAACTTAAACTCATGATTAACTTGAATCACAAACAGGGATCCGATAATTTTGGACAGGTCTGTAAATGACTTGCATCCTGATGATGAATTAATGACTGCACTATTTCATTATCGAATCCACATATAAAGGAATTGTCCACTTCCATCAAAGGCCTGCGGATAAGCAGATGATCGGCTATCATCGCTTGAATTGCAGCATTTTCATCGTAATCATCGGGATTCACTTCACCCGATTTAATGCGGGGAGCAGCTCTGTTGAACCATTCCGACACAGACTTACCGGTAAAGAAAGGCTTCAGAGTTTCAGCTGTCCAGGCTTCTGAAAGAATGGAACAGGCTATTACTTCATGACCGCAGGATTGTAGCAGAAGCTTTTGTTTGGTGTTGTTGCTACACCCGGGCTTTTCGTAGAATTTTATAATCATGCTTTTCTGGCTTTAATTAGTTCCTGGTTTAATTTATCCCATTCCTCACAGGCCAGGAAAGCGTCATCTGCATACCCCGGTATTTCGCGATAATCAGCCGGTAACCGGTCTTCAATCAGATCATGCAGCGCTCCTGCCTTTTGCCCGAGTTTAAAACGGGCTTTACTTACTTGTTTCTCGAGTTCTTTGATTTGCTCTTCTGTCATATCTATCCTTTTGGTTGTAATTATTACAAATAATGTACCATTTAGTTAATGATCTGTTTATATGTTATTTGCAAGTCGGACATGTTATAAAACAGATACATAATTGTAAGTTTTTATGGAGATTATTACAAAATGGTAAGTGAAATGAAAAATTGGTATACGTCAAAATATTATCACATACATAAATGAACTTGCGATCCTAAGTAGTGGGAACAATATAATTTCTTGTTTTATTATTTACAAAATACGACCTCTTTCTTTGTCCTCTTAGTTTCCCGATTGCAAAAGGGAGAGGAAAATAGTATAAAGGGTTAATGACGTTTTATTTTAATTATGGGAATTTATTTAATTCCTATTCGTTCTCTTGTTTTAATTCTTCTTATTCTAAAACATTTACCAATGTTTCTTACTTTTCAGACAAGCTTTCTGCACGGGCGAAAGTTATATGAATGATGGTTGAAGATAATTCATTTTAAAATTACTTGTCACTTTTTATTTCCTACAGCATAACCATTGTGGTTAACTTGCTTCAACTAAGTGTTTATTTCTATTACAACTTCCTTGAATGTTTTTCAAACACTACTTCATGTTGGACCAGGGATTTTCAAGTTCGTATAATTTTACTGTAAATCCGAATTCTGACAATGAATCATTAAACATTTAGATTTATCCGTTACATTTTCATTTAACCTACACTACGCATTCGCTACCCATTTACTACCAATTCTGAGGTATTACGGTGATATTAAGGTAATTATTCGGTATTATTGCGGTGGTAATACGGTATAATATTAGAGCGCAATATCTCCGCAGAAGCTCCGTAAAACAAGCATAACATGTTCTTATCATTTGTAAAGGTTAATTGAATGGGTAGCGAATGGGTAGTGAATGCATAATGTAGGTCTGATTGAAATAAATGGAATTAAGAAACTTAATTTTAAAGAAGTACATATGTAAGAAAAATAATTTCTTGTTGATTAAAAAATACGACATTCTATTGTTTCAATTACTGACTCCATTTTAGGTAAGAAAATAAAATACCTATTGACTAATTCAAGTATAAAAACGACAGGAAACAGAAAACAGAAAAAAGTGGCCTCTTAGATTAAGTTGTCAAATCTTTTATAATTGGTGCCTGAGCGACACACACGGGGCATTCCAGGACATACGGTATATATTTCCTGCACCGGGAAGCCAGTACCAACCGGGGCGATAATCAAGTGACAGCTGCCAGGGAGAATTAAAAATATACTCCACTCCTAGTTGACCCATGATACCGGTACCGTATAAACCCCGGGAAACACTTCCATGATCGAGTACATTTGCCCCCACTCCCAGGTACCATTTGAGCCCGGTTGACAGGAACGGCAAGTCATTTACCCATTGAAATAGACCGTTAAGCCCGACACCTCTGCATAATTTACCCGCCTGGTTATGTCCATAGGTATTGGCTCCAAGTGTCAATTCCAACCGGATAGTACGGACAAGTGGCAGTTGATACGAAATCTCCTGGGCATCATACCCCATACGAAGACCAAGGGTATTTCTGATATTCTGAGAGCAGATTGAACCACAAATAAGTGATTCGAATGCGAGTAGTAGAATTAATTTTTTCATATCCGACTAAAGAACAACGTGTTATTTTTAGTAAATTATGAATGATGACCTAATAAATAAACAAAATAAACAATTCAAAGTTCAGGATAAAAGAATTGATTTGTTGAATGAAAGTCCTCTTATTTTGGCGGGGAAAAGGAATTAAGTATCTAAAAAAGAAAAAATACTGAAGAAGAATAAAACGCTCAAAGATACTGCGTATGCTTTGAGGTTTATGAATGATATGCGTTGAATAAAACGCTCAAAGAGACTGCGTATGCTTTGAGGTATTTATATGAAAACAAATATCTGATTTGATATGTTATTATTCAGATTAATTATTGAGGTAGGAAATTACTCAGAAATATTTCATAAAAATACAAAGAACTTATTGGAAATGAAATATCATCATGATATTTATTCAATAAACAGGCTTATTTCACCTATAAGTTGGTTACTAAAACAAAAATAAGAGATAAAGAACCAACTATTTATGTATATTACCTGCGAGAATATTGAAGATTATTCAATAACTATAATTTAAAAACTATTTTAAATGAAAAAACTTATTTTATTTGTTATGATGTTGTGCGTTTTAGCACCATCATTCTATGCCCAAAAAATTAAAGGCAGTGACACTGTTCTACCTCTGGCACAAAAAGAAGCTGAACAGTTCATGAAGAAAAGCAGGCAATCGGTTACTGTTACCGGTGGTGGCAGTGGTGTCGGTATTGCAGCTCTGATACAGGGAACCACCGATATTGGCATGGCATCCCGAAGTATGAAATTTGATGAAAAAATAAAATTTCAACAAAAAGGAAAAACGTTAGTTACAAAAATTATTGCTTATGATGCATTGGCTGTAGTAGTCAATCCATCGAACCGGGTATCAAAACTGACACGCGTTCAACTTGAAGGAATATTTACTGGTAAAATTACCAACTGGAAACAGGTAGGTGGTGCCGATCTTAAAATTACACCCTATTCCCGCGAAACAAGTTCGGGTACCTATGAATTCTTTAAAGAACATGTACTGTTGAATAAAAACTATACAAATTCAATTCTGAGTATGCCAGCTACCGGTGCCATTATTCAATCGGTAAGCCAGACAAAAGGTGCTATTGGGTATGTTGGACTGGCCTATATCAATAAATCGGTGAAAGCACTACACGTTTCATTTAATGGCAGGACATTTATTGCACCAAGTATGGCAAATGCGGTAAATAAAACTTATCCCATTGTTCGTCCGTTGTATTTCTATTACGATAAAAAGAATGCAACAAAAATAGTCCCTTTTGTCAATTTTGTACTTTCCGGTCAGGGCCAAAAGATTGTCAGGGAAGTAGGCTATGTGCCTTTGAAAATGTAACAGGAAAATTGTAATAATAAAGAAACAGCATTCGACTTTAAGTTGAATGCTGTTTTTTTTATTATTATTCCACGATCTTACTTCTGTAAACTAAATTGATAATTTTCTGAAGCATTTAAAGAATATTTTACCTATATTGAATAAATAAGCGTTTTTAATTTAGTCTGTTATTGGTTAAATACTGTGTTTTTTTATTAATACTCAAGACATTTCAACAAAAGGAGTTTAGTGAATACAAATCCATGAATATTGTAATCAGGTCAAATATTCTAAAGATATAGATTCTCTTAAAAAACAGAATAAACCATTCTCAGCATTGATTTATCAATAACGTAAAACAATTCATCTTAAATAACCGACCTTTTTAATAAAAATCATACGATTATATATATTATTGTGTTTTAAATAAATATAAAGATTTTTTTTAATCAAAACTATAAGAATCTATAAATTTAAGTATGTCTTCAAGTAATGTATCAACTTTCATTCTCTTTATATTTATTTATAAAAGAATTGTTGATACATCAAATAGAACATTTGTTCACTTAATTAATTCTTACGATTTATCTCTGTTTATAGTATTCAGATTTTTAATCTGATTACTCCACCGATCTGTTTTCAATAGTTATTACTCAATTGTAAATAGCTATTCAAAAATTCATTAAACAAATTTAAGTATAGTTCAAACTAAATTATGAAAAATCAAAAAAGGATTAAAGTTGAGCTGTCAACCGGTTCTGTTCTGCAGAATAAAGATCAGGTATATCAAGAATATGTAAAAGAAAATGAAACCGCCAGTTTAACACAGAATAAACAATCTCAGGATATTACCAGAATATCTTCAAGAATTGGAAGTTGGGAATTTGACATTAAGAACAAAATACTGACCTGGTCGGATGTGATCTATCAGATCTACGAACTTGATATGGATTTTCAACCTACATTGGAATCTGCTATCGGTTTTTATTCACCTGAATCGAAACTCATCATAACAGAAGCTGTTAGAAACCTGATTGAGGAAGGTATATCATTCGATTTAGATTTAGAACTGATTACAGCAAAGGAAAACAGATTTTGGGTTCGGGCAATCGGGCAATCGTTTCGTGAAAATGGGAATATTGCTAAAATTGGAGGATTGTTTAAAGATATCAATGATCGAAAACAAAGAGAACATGACTTGAAGGTTGCCAATGAAGAGCTTGATAATCAAACATTAGAGATTGAAAAACGAGAATCTGAATTAATGATTGTCAACAAAGCCTTTCTTCAGTCGGAAGAAAATTTCCGCCGTTCTATTTCAGAATCACCATTGGGAATTCGAATCGTCACGGTAAATGGAAAAACAATATACGTCAATAGTGCCTTCCTTGAAATTTATGAATTAGATAGTCTGGAAGATTATAAAAGTAAACCAGCCAGTCAACGATACACAACAGAAAGTTACGTTCAACATCTGAAAAGAAGAGAAATAAGAAAAAATAATCAGGATGTCCTTACTTATGAAAAAAGCCTATACCTGGAAAATAATGAAATCAGGCATGTAAAAGTATGGAGGAAAGAAGTGCAATGGAATGGTATCAAACATTTTCAGGTGACAATATTGGATATTACCGATCAAATAAGGACTGAGGAAGCATTGAAAAAATCGCAACAGGAATTACGGAAATTTGCAACCCATCTTCAGAATATACGAGAAGAAGAAAAAATAGGACTGGCCCGTGAGATTCATGATGATCTTGGACAAATACTCGTTGCTTTAAAAATTGATCTGGGATTGTTTAAGAAGAAAGTATCAAAAGGAATTGAAAATATTTGTACAGAAGAAATTCAATCGAAATTTGAACATCTTACAAGTATGGTGGATAATACGATCAAAACAACCCGAAGGATTATGACCGGATTACGTCCTGAAATGTTAGATTTACTGGGATTTGTTGATGCCTGTAAAAACTACATTTCAGAATTTCAGGAAAGACGTCATATCCCCTGCAAGTTCGAGAGTATGATTTCCGAACTGAATATAAGTCCTCAGCAATCGGTTGCCTTATTTCGGATTCTGCAGGAAGCTTTAACCAATATTGCCAAACATGCAAAAGCATCAGAGATTAAAATTCTGCTTGGAAATCAAGAAAATAAAATCATCCTGGAAATCGCAGATAATGGCATTGGTTTTGACAAAGATCAGAATTTCAGACAGGATTCATATGGAATGTTGGGTATGAAAGAACGGGTTTTCTTGCTGGAAGGTGAATTATTTATTACAAGTAAAATAGGATCCGGAACAACTGTCAAAGTTTTGATGCCATATAAAAATTAGCCTGCATGATAAAAAAAAACAGCTGTTTTTACAAAATTATGCAACGTTTTCATTTCTTTTTCCGTCTTTATTAAAAAGATTGATTATGAAAAGAATATTCTATTACTTCCTGATTATACCTGTGTTTATTGCCTGTAGTCCTGAAATGATTACAATTAACAGGGATTTTAATAACAAGACCGGATTTATACAGTTTCATGGCTGTTTTTGTGGACCATCCGCTTACCGGTACCTGATAGCAATACAGGATACAAATGATACACTCCTTTTTAATCCGGTCAATTTGCCTGAAGAATTTAAAGATGACTCCTATAAAATAGTGTTTAGTGCCAATCTTTTAAACGATAGCAGTGTCGTTTACGGCAATACACCGACAGACGCACTGGTTGAGGATTTTAAAGTCAGGAACATAAAACTTACTTCTATCAGTAAGTGTAGCAATTTAATCCTGAATGACACTATAGAGCTTCACTACGGTAAAATTTATACCAATTATGAGAACAGGTTGAGCATTCAGCTCGATTCGGTTACAGAAGACTCCAGATGCCCTTATAACGTTGAATGTGTATGGGCTGGCAATGCAAAAGTGAAGTTTAATTTTCTGTCAACTAATAAAAAGGATGTATTTTCACTTAATACTTCCAATGGTTTTATTACACAAACAATCATTTCGGGATTCAAAATTCAGTTGATTGAATTAAAACCGGTTCCGGTGTATCCGAATCCAATTCTTCAAAAAGATTATGTAGCAAAGGTAAAAATAACACGACAAAATTAATTTCCTGCATAAAGTTCATAATTTTGGGTATAGGAAGTGTAATTTGAGGTCTCAAATAAAACACACAAAACACATTGTACTTCTTTTGTAAAGTCCCTTGCCGGTAATTGTAGATATTTAGAAATCTATTAGTTAATTTATAAAAACACGTATTTCAGTTTCCCGGAAATTGTTAATTATTTATTGCTCATTATTAAATACTTTATTATGCCATCTTCATTGACTGTAATAAAATATCTTACAAAAACATGCCAGAACGACCTTTTTTAATTACCAATTTGAACAATGTAAAGCCAATATACATAAAACTGAAAGAAAAGACTGACTTAGTAGTTGGTCTTTTTTCATTTAAGGTTCGAATTGACATGATTTTAATCCCTAAATCCTATCTTTCTGATAATCAACAAAAAGGAAAAGAGATGAAAAGTTATTGTCTATTTGCTTGATAATGAAGAATAAATTATGTAATTTTGCAGAAATTTAAAATACGGAAAAATTTCTGTATTTAGTTTTATTAAGGACTCATGAGTAATGAATTTTAAACAGTCCTTGTTTACGTGTAATAAATTTCAAACTATTATATATATATTATTATGAAACCAACTCATATTGAGCATTTAGGCATTGCAGTAAAAAGTCTTGAAACAGCTATTCCTTATTACGAAAACGTATTAGGATTAAAATGTTATGCCATGGAAGAAATTCCGGAGCAAAAAGTAAAAACAGCTTTTTTTAAAGTAGGACAAACCAAAATTGAATTGCTGGAATCTACCGATCCAGAAGGACCAGTTGGAAAATTTATTGAAAAGAAAGGCGAAGGAGTTCATCACATTGCATTTGCAGTGGAAGGATTGCAGGCTAAACTTGACCTTGCAGCCGAACGCGGTGTTTTATTAATTGATAAACAACCACGAAAAGGAGCTGAAGGGTTAAATATTGCCTTTTTGCATCCGAAATCTACTTTTGGAGTGTTGACAGAACTTTGTGAAGATCCAAACAAATAATTAGTAATCAGTGAACAGGTTGACTGGTACTTACACGTGATTTTGTACCGATAACAACAACCGTTGACTAAAGACAAATATAAAATGGAAAATCAAGAAAAGGTAAAGAACCTCATCGATTTACGGGCACAGGCCAAATTGGGTGGTGGTGCTAAAAGAATTGCTTCACAACATGCCAAAGGCAAGTTTACAGCACGTGAACGTTTGGAAATGTTGCTGGACGAAGGCAGTTTCGAAGAACTGGACATGTTCGTAACCCATCGTTGTACGAACTTTGGTTTGGAAAAAGAAAAGTATCTGGGCGACGGTGTACTTACAGGTCATGGTACTATCGATGGACGGACAGTGTATGTATTTGCTCAGGACTTTACAGTTTTCGGAGGATCATTGTCAGAAACAATGGCACTTAAAATTTGTAAGGTTATGGATATGGCCATGAAAATGGGATGTCCTGTTATCGGAATCAATGATTCGGGTGGCGCACGTATTCAGGAAGGTGTTACTTCTCTGGCAGGTTATGCCGAGATTTTTGAACGAAATATATTGGCATCGGGGGTTATACCTCAGATTTCAGCTATTTTCGGTCCTTGTGCCGGTGGTGCAGTATACTCTCCTGCCCTTACCGATTTTGTTATAATGACAAAAGAAAACAGTTACATGTTTGTTACCGGACCTAAGGTTGTAAAATCTGTTACCGGTGAAGACATCTCAACTGAAGATCTTGGAGGTGCTGATGTTCACTCACGTAAATCGGGTGTATCACATTTCAAAGCAGAAAACGAAGAAGAAGGCATGTTGCTTATCCGCAAATTACTTTCATATCTTCCACAGAATAATCTGGAAGAACCACCTTTGTTTGAAAATACCGATCCTATTATACGATTGGATGACAAACTGAACTCAATTGTTCCGGATAATCCGAATATGCCTTATGACATGAAGGATGTTATCCATGCTATTGTTGATAATGATGAATTCCTTGAAATTCACCGTCATTATGCACGTAACATTATTGTTGGTTTTGCACGTTTCAATGGTGCTCCTACAGGTATTGTAGCCAATCAGCCAAACTTCCTTGCCGGAGTACTTGATTGTGATGCATCCCGTAAAGCAGCCCGTTTTGTTCGTTTCTGCGATGCTTTCAACATTCCTGTATTGACATTGGTTGATGTTCCCGGGTTCTTACCCGGTTCAGGTCAGGAATATGCAGGTATCATCACTCATGGTGCTAAACTGATGTTTGCATACGGAGAAGCAACCGTTCCGAAAGTAACGGTAACTATTCGTAAATCATATGGTGGTGCTCATGATGTAATGAGTTGTAAACAGTTACGTGGTGATTTCAATTACGCCTGGCCAACAGCCGAAATTGCAGTTATGGGAGCTGCCGGTGCCATTGAAGTATTGGAAGGTCGTGCAATTTCAGCTATAAAAGATCCTGAAGGAAAAGCTGCTTTTATCAGTGAAAAAGTAAACGAATACAAAGAAAAATTCGCGAATCCTTATCAGGCTGCCTCTTATGGTTATATTGACGATATCATTGAACCAAGGAATACACGTTTCAGGGTCATTCGTGCCTTCCAGGCATTGGAAACTAAGAAAGTGGTTAATCCACCAAAGAAACATTCTAACATTCCTTTATAATCAATCCTATGATATTTGAAAAACTTTTTGGTAAAAAAAGCAGCTTAGCTTCAACAGGAAAAGATAACGGAGAAATCCCAACAACCGATATTGTAGCTATTGCAATGGCTTTACATTTGTATTATGACGAAGTTCACGATGATGAAAGTAATGTTATTACGATTAAACGCATCGAAAGACGATATTCGCCCTGGAGTTCAAAAATTTATGGTATAAACAATAATATCAGATAACCTAGTATGAAGAAATTCAAATTTACAATCGATGGGGCTTCATACAGCGTGAATGTCAAATCAATAGAAGGCAACAAAGCCGAAATAGAAGTGAATGGTAAATCGTATGCCGTAGGATTAGAGCAAGAAGTGAATACTCTAAAAACACCTATCCTTGTACGTAAAGAAGTTGTTACAAATCCGGGAGATAATAAAATCACGGTAAAAGGCGCTCCTGCGCTAACTCACTCACGACCAAGTGCCAACAATATTAAATCACCACTACCCGGAAGTATTATCAGCATTGCTACGACAGTAGGAGCTACTATTAAAGAAGGCGATTTATTGTTAGTAATGGAGTCGATGAAAATGGAAAATAACATTTTAGCTGAAAAGAAAGGTGTTGTTAAATCCATTTCTGTAACTCCCGGACAAGCAGTAATGCAGGATGATATTTTAATAGAACTTGAATAGTAATTAGTGATCAGTGATCAGTGATTAACAAATAAAAAATCCCAACGATATGTTCGTTGGGATTTTTTATTTGTTGTTTTATTAGGTTTGTTTGTTATAGCAATAAAAGAATTAAAAGGATAAGCAGTAATCCTCCGCCGCCAACAAAAACAATACCTCCACGATGATGCCTGCGACCATCTCCGTCACCGTAACCACGATCTCTGTCATGTCTGTCCTGTTGATTTTGGATCATATGAACTTCATCACGCAATTCTTTCTTTTCCGAAGGAGTTAATTCGGACATATCCATTGCTTTAATTTCTTCCAGGCGGTTCAACTGAGCTTCTGCTTTGGCATCTTCTGCTGCATTTACTGTAGCGACAGCATTGACATCGGTTGATTCGGTTGTTTTAGTGATTACTGCAGTTGCAGTACTTTTTTCTGTTTCAGCTTTTAACTGAGTAGGAATAAATGACAACATTATAAATGAGGCCATTATACAAAACGTTATCTTTTTCATTTTTATGAGTTTACATGTGAATTTGTTTTCACGTTGCAAAGGTCGTTAGTTTTGATATTCGATGCGTTACATAATTCATGAAAAATCTTACATATTTCACACATAAATTAGCCCTTTTTATAGATTCAGGGACACAAAAAAAGGTGTAACTTGTTTAGCTACACCTTAATTAAATAGATTTTGAAAATGAATAACCACTATTTGTTATAATCCTGAAACTAACTGTTTCAGTTTCGTTTCGGATAGTTTAAGGTTGTAACGGAAATTTATAAGCCGAGTGTTCGATTGAACATAATCTTCCTGAGCAATATGCACTTCCAGAGAAGTGGATTGTCCCAGACGAAGTCGATCAAGACTGATTTTTATATTTTCTTGTGCCAGTTCGTTGTTTTCAGTTTCAATTTCCAGTAATCGCTCTTGATTTTCAAAATCAGTCAGCGTATTTTCCAATAAAATATTTACCTGTAATTTAATATTCTGCAAATCTAAAGCCGCATTCTCTGATTCAAGTTTGGCAACAGTAATTTTCCTTTTGTTTTCACCCGCACTGAATAATGGTATGACAAGGGTTCCCCCCACTTGGGGACCAACGTTTCGGTTTTGCGATACAGAGGCACTCGTATTGGTTGATTGGGAAAAGTAATATCCGGCATTAAAATCAACAATGGGGAGATATCCGGTTTTAAATTCTTTTACTGTCAGATTCGCAATGTCTATTTGTTTCTGAAATGATAATATTGAAGTATTGGATGCATTCAATTTTTGGATTAGCTCATTTCTATTTGGTGAATAGTTCAATTGAATTGAATCCGTTACTAATAAATCAGAATCTTTTGGGATGCATAACAACTGATTCAGAGTCTTTCTTGCTTGAATAATTATAAATTGTTGATTAATCTTATTTTCCATTGCGACATTCAAATCAATTTTCGCCTGCAGTAAATCAGTTTTAATGAGCGAACCGGCATTATACCCAGCCTGAGAGATTTTAACCCGTTCCTTATTATAACTTAATGCTTCATTGATTGATTTCAATTGTTGATTCTGCCTCACGACATCATAATAGGCACCAATAACATTGAACAGGGTCTGTAATACCTTATCCCTGTATTGGATTTCTCCAAGAGCTTGTATCTCGTTCAGCTTACTTTTAGTCACAAACATTTTACCTCCGTTAAACAAGGTCCATGTCAGTTCTGCACCTGCAGTAACCGAAGTGGAACTCACCGAATTGGAATTTGCGGATGTACCATCTGTATTTTTTTGATACCTGTTATTCAGACTGTAGTTTCCCGATCCGATAAGTGCCACGGTAGGCAACATACCTGCATTTCCAGGAGTGTTATTTACTTTCGAAATGGTTGAACTGTTGTTTGCAATGGATATGTCGAAATTGTTTTTGAGTGCAATCTTCACTGCTTTTTCTAATGGCAGTGATTCCTGAGCCTGCAATGCAGGTACTATCATTAACCACAACAGCAGATAAATGATTTTTCGTGTTATTACTTTTCTGTTGTTTTTCATTCGTTGTCTGGTTTTTTAGTTTTACTTGACAATACAATATAGGTAACCGGTATAACAAATAAGGTCAGCATTAATGAGAAGAACAGACCTCCTACAACCACAATTCCCAAAGGTATCCTGCTCGAGGCTCCTGAACCAAGTGCAAAAGCAATTGGTAAAGCTCCGAATATCGTTGCCAGTGAAGTCATTAAGATGGGGCGGAATCGTGCAGAAGCCGATTCAAAAGCAGCTACACGCTTATTCATTCCAAGCTTCCGTTTTTGGTTGGCAAATTCTACAATCAGAATACCATTTTTAGTTACAATACCAATCAACAGAATCATACCGATTTCTGAAAAGATATTTAATGTCTGTCCGAATATCCAGAGCGAAAGCATGGCTCCCGCGATAGCCATTGGTACGGTAATCATAATAATAAAAGGATCGCGGAAACTTTCGAACTGGGCAGCCAAAATTAAGTAAATAAGTAATAGAGCCAGTATCAATGCAAAAGATATATTCGAATTACTTTCGGCAAAATCTCTTGAAGGTCCTGCTAACGCAGTGGTAAAGGTTGGATCTAACAGCTTGGTTGCAATTCGTTGCATTTCTGTTATCCCCTCGCCCAGTGTTCTGCCTTCTGCAAGGTTAGCCGATACCGTAGCCGATTTATACCGGTTGAAATGGTAAAGTATCGGTGGGTTACTGTTTTCCTCAATGTTCACCAGGTTATCCAGCTGGATCATGTTTCCTGTATTGGAACGGACATAAAGGGATGATAAATTGGCCGTTGTATTCCTGTCCTCACGAGCCACCTGACCGATAACGTAATATTGCCGGTTATTGCGTAAAAAGTATCCGTAACGGCTTCCGCTGTACGCTAAATCAAGCGCATCCGAAACATCTTTTTCATTTATTCCAAGACTGTTTGCTTTTAGGCGGTTTACTTTAATGTTTAACTCCGGTTTGTTGAATTTCAAATCGACATCCACATTACTGAACACCGGACTGTTTTGTGCTTCATCCAGAAATTTAGGAAGTATCTTTTGAATCTTGTCAAAATCAAGATTCTGCAATACAAATTGAACCGGCAATCCTCTGGAGTTGGACGTTGTGATAGTTGGCTCCTGACTGGCTATGATCCGGGCATCCGGGATCGTATCGTAAATTTTAGACAGCTTTTTATAGATCTCCTGTTGGGAGGTTTTGCGTTCACTTGGATCCGACAAGAACGTCATCACATTCCCTGTATTCACACTTGAGCTTGACCCTCCCCCATAGCGCGCCAGCGTAAATTTAGCATCAACACCCAGATCGCTGTTTATTTTAGCCACCTTATCGATGATCGCTTTTGTTGTGGAATATTCAGTCCCTTCGGGAGCCGTAATGCTCGTTCGGATGTAACTGTGATCTTCAAGAGGTGCCAGTTCCGATTTCAGGGTCTGTGAAATCGCGACTATCAGGAAGATACAAAAGGCGATAATAGCTCCTGAAATCCATTTGTTTTGAATAAAATACGCAAGAATCCTTTTGTATTTCTTTTCCATTCCCAAAAAGAATGGTTCGGATGCTACATAAAATTTAGAATGGTGAGTTCCTGAACCGCCCAGAAAGACGTTCAATACCGGTGTCAATGTCAGCGAAACAAATGCCGAGATTAAAACAGCACTTGCCACCACGATACCAAATTCACGGAATAACCTTCCGGTAAAACCCTGCAAAAAGATAACCGGTATAAATACAATGGCCAGTGTCAGCGATGTTGAAACCACAGCAAAGAATATCTCACGGGTGCCTTCCATGGCAGCCTGGAATTTGTTCATACCTTTCTCTATCCGCTTGAAAATATTCTCTGTCACCACAATACCATCATCAACCACCAGTCCGGTTGCCAGTACAATCCCAAGGAGTGAAAGCACATTCACCGAAAAACCAAATAGATACATGACAAAAAAGGTTCCTACCAGGGATACCGGAATGTCAATAAGCGGTCGTAAAGCGATAATCCAGTTTCTGAAGAATAAGAATATAATCAGTACCACCAGAAAAATGGCTATCAGTAATGTTTCCAACACATCAGTAACCGATTGTCTTACAAATATTGATTTATCACGACCAATATTCAATTCCATTCCTTTTGGTAGATTTTGATTAATCTGATCCAAACGTTTATAAAATTCGTCGGCAATCTGTATATCATTTGCTCCCGGCAATGGAATCAATGCCAGCATCACACCTGTACTCCCATTAATGGTTGAACCCGATTCTTCATTTTGCGGCCCAAGCACTGCTTCACCGATATCGCTCAACCGGACAACCTGATTATCGGTCTGTTTAACAATTAAACTATTAAAATCTTCTTCTGTAACCAGCCGTCCTGATGTTTTGACAGTAAGTTCAGTAGTACTACCCCGTATCTTTCCTCCCGGCATTTCTACGTTCTCCTTTGCCAGTGCTGCACTAATATCGGATGCCGTCAGATTATAGGCTGTCATTTTCCCGGGATCAAGCCACAAGCGCATAGCAGGTTTCTGTTGTCCGTAAATTGATACAGAACTTACACCCGGTATGGTTTGCAACTTTTCAAGCAATACATTTTCGGCATAATCACTCAGTTCGATGGCACTCATGGAAGAACTTTGTGCGGTCAACATAATTATCGGATCACCGTTCGCATCAGCTTTTGTTACTGTTGGGGGGGAATCGATATCCAGTGGCAGGCTCCGCATGGCCTGTGAGGTCTTATCACGTACATCATTGGCTGCCTTTTCAAGATCAGCCCCCAAATCGAATTCAACCGTAATGGAACTTTGACCGGTAGCCGATTGTGAAGAAATTGATTTTACTCCTTCAATACCATTGATACTTTTTTCCAACGGTTCTGTAATCTGTGATTCAATGATTTCTGAATTTGCTCCCGTATAACTTGTCTGCACGGTAATCACCGGAGGATCAATGGCCGGATAAAGCCGAATTCCCAAAAAACTAAAGCCTACCACTCCCATCAAAATGATAATAAGGCTAAGCACTATCGAACCTATCGGTCGTTTCAGTGCAATATCTGAAATTATCATAATTTATCGGTTACTGTTGAGTAGGTTAATTTCGAACCTTCTTTTAAGAAAAGAAGTCCTGAAGTAATAATCGTATCGCCTTGTTGAATTCCTTTTGTGACTTCTATATTAGAAGCATTCCGGATACCTGTTGTTACAACGACAAAATGAGCTTTCCCGTTTTTAGCTACAATCACACTCTTGCTTTGTTCCTGCGGAATAATTGTCTGCGTTGGTATCATGATGGCATTTTTATTCTCACTCAGCCGCAATAAAACATTTGTAAATGCCCCCGGAAGTAGTAAGGGAGATTTGCTGTTTACCAGCGATCTTACTTTCAGGTTACGGGTAGAAGCATCTATTCCGTGCTCAGTGGCTATAACAGTTGCTTCAAACGGATTGTCATTGTTGTACATCGTGAATTTTACCTTCATCCCGGTTTTAATGGCTGAACCATACTTTTCGGGGACACTGAAATCAAGCTTAATCTTATTTCCGGTGCGTATGGTCGAGAGTAATGTGGAGGGAGTTACAATGGCTCCAATACTAATGTTTCTCAGTCCGATAATTCCATCAAATGGAGCACGGACTTCTGTTTTTCGGATTAATGTTTTCTGAACTTCAATATCCGCTTTAATCGAATTGACAAGCAGAATGGTTTGATCATAATCATTTTGACTGATTCCGTTTGCCTTCAACAATTCTGATTGCCTTTTAAAAATCTGTTGTTGTATGGCCAGTTGCGATTGTTGTTTCTTTAAAGTGGCCTGTAGATCATCATCAAAGAGTTTTACCAGTAAAGTTCCTCGTTTTACTAATTTTCCTTCCGGTAAATTTATTTTAACGACTCTTCCTGCTACTTCATTCTGAAGACTGACTTCATCAAATGCTTCCAACGATCCTGAAACAGAAATTTCATTAATAAGCAATGAGGGCTTCACGACATAAGCATCTACATTTTTTTGTGCTTTTTTCGAATCAAGTCTTTTTGATTTTTCATTCGAAGAATTGAAGCCTACTTTCCATACGAAAGCTATTATTAGAACAATAAATACGATAATCCAGAGAGCTGATTTTTTTTTCATTTGGAAAATGGCTTTTATAAGTTAAAAAGATTTGATTCTATTGTTACAAGCATGCTGTATAATTCATTTTTCTGATGCTCCGATAATCCCTTTAAAGAGACCAGGGAAACTTCATGCAATGCTTTTTTAATTTCAGGAATGACTTTTACTGCTTTTTCGGTAATGACCAGTTCGTACTTTCGCTTATCCGTCTTATTTGGTATTCGTTCGACATAACCGTTCGAAGATAAATAATCAATAATCCGTACAACCTGAACTTTATCACACGATAACTCCCGCGAAAGTTCCTGTTGAGTAATCCCCTTCCCCGATTCAATTAGCAGCAAAGGATAAAATGAACGGTCAATATCAAGATGGGACAAGATGTTGCGAAGATTATCCTGCGACATCTTGCTGATCTTTCCCATAATTCTTTCTACAGGCTCATTTATAATGACATTAGATTCTAATTTCATACGATGGTTTAATTAAGACTGCAAAATTAAGGAAAATTATTATAGTTATCATTGTTATCTATTTTTTTAATAGAGATTTAATAAAGAGATTGTCCACAGCTTACACTGATTCACACAGAATACTTATTTAATAAAAAAAATTATAAAGGAGATTGTCTCCAGATTAAACTGATTAACACAGATTACTTATTTAATAAAAGAAATTATAAAGAAGATTGTCCACAGATTCCACTGATTTACACAGATTACTTATATTATTTTCCGCATTAAGTCAGCCTCTGTTAAATAGATCTTAATTGGCATACCTGATTCACTTTAAATTTTTATTAGCATGGGCGCATTTTTTACTCAAAGATTAATTTCGTAAGTGCATATTATAAAATAGTAAATAATCAGACTTTTTACTTCTTCTATTCCGTTGTGGTTTTATTCCCCTTTTACTCCCCTTTTATTCCCCTTTTGTATAGGTCCGTATATACACCGTTACATGTCCATATATAGTCCGTTATATGTCCGTATTTATATAGATACGGACTATATACGGACTATATACGGATATTTAATGGACAGGATACCGGTTCAATGGAAAGGGGAGTAAAAGGGGAGTAAAAGAATAATAAAAGAATAGGTTTTGGAGCATTGACTGCATTTGTTTTTTTCAATAGTCTCCTGCTTTAGAGACTGTGTAAAAAGAAAATTTTAAAACTCAAATACTATCAAATTGAAACTTAACATTTAAATTAGGGAATAAGGTTTAGAAATAGTGAGGATTCATTTTACTGAGTCCCCACGATCAGAGATCGAACATCAAGATAGATAACTTTGAATTGCTGGATATGGCTATTCGATATTGTCTGATTAGCAACACTTTGCAAAGAGTTATATAGTAGGTTGACAAATAAAAATAAGGTTTTATTATTTAAAAACCTTATTTTCAAGTACTAAACCTTAGTAAAAAACCAATCACCCACAAAACACAACCTTATTTCCCTTATTTAATAAATAGCTGAACTTTCAATTAGTAAATAATTTATTCAACTTTATACGTTTTTACACAGCCTCTTTAGCTGGAGCAAAAAGTGATAATATAATTCAGATATTCAATTAAACAGCTATAAAAGATTGTAAAAATAAAATTTAGAAATAGATAATACCCATTTCAACAATAAACAAAAAACGACCATTAGCCCATAAAACGTTGCAAATTAGCACTACTACCGAAAGTTCATTTATACCATCTTTTCTAATTATGGAAAAATCGTTTTATCACTCTTTAAATCTCATTTAAGTTTGGGGATGTCATTAACATGGATATTGCGAAGAATCATTTTTTTATTCTGCTCCTCTTTTTGAGAAAAGGAATACAAATTAAAATTAAGGTAATTTTATTTAAGAAAATAATAAGAAAAATAAAATGAATGTTGTATTTTTGGAGAATCAAAGGATTATCCTGTCCTGATTTCAAATAACTGACCTATTTACAACGATATGAATATATTTTGCAGGAAAATGACAGCTTCAGATTGGATGTATGTTGCAGAAATTTACAAACAAGGAATAGATACCGGAATAGCCACTTTTCAACAGACCGTTCCTTCCCGGGAAGAATGGGATCATAATCATGCTGCATGTTGCAGGATCGTGGCAGAAGTCGATAACGTGATAGCAGGTTGGGCTGCCTTGTCGCCTGTTTCAGGCAGGGCAGTTTATTCGGGTGTTGCTGAAGTCAGTGTGTATGTCGGGAATGAGTACAGAGGGCAACAAATAGGGACAAAATTACTCGAATCGATTATTCACGAAAGCGAATGTAACGGTTACTGGACGTTGCAGTCGGGTATTCTTACTGAAAACTCAGCCAGCATTGCCCTACATAAGAAATCAGGATTCAGGGAAATCGGCTATCGTGAGAAGGTGGCTAAAATGAATAATGTCTGGAGAAATACGATTTTGTTTGAAAGACGGAGTATTGTTACCGGCATGGAATAATGTTTACAATAAGAATTCAACTATTTTCAACCTAAACATGAACGTTTTAAACGAAAAACCAAATGAAGAAGAAAATTGCTCAACTTGTATCTGTTGCCGGGCACCCATTATTGACAATTCCCCTGTATGCGGCATTCGTGTTGTTTACTTTTGAAGATGTCAAAACAGCTTCTTTTAATTCGGCATTGATTATCGGTTGTATTTTTATCCCATTAATTTTAAGGTTATACCTAAAATCCCGAAATGGTTCGTATACCAATTTTGATGTCTCAGACAGAAAACAACGGAAATCAATGTTCTTTTTTATTATACCCCTACTGAGTATTGTTACTGTGATTGTGTTTTTAACCGGACAGTCAAGAAATCTGTGTTTAAGCCTTCTATTTGCACTCGTGCTTGTTGTTATTTCTCAACTTGTTAATTTACAAATTAAGAGCTCCATGCATGTATCCTTCAACTTCTATCTTTCGTTTTTGGTTATGACCTTAAACTATCGGATAGGGATCATCGTGCTTTTAATCAGTTTCCCCATCGCATGGTCGAGGATAGTACTCGGAAGGCATACCCTGAAAGAAGTCGTGTTTGGAGGTGCGATAGGCCTTACAGTAGGTTTATGTATGTATTACGCTGAAGGTTATTTCTAACCTGAAAGAAAATTTGAATATGGAATTCGAAAAAATTACTTTTAATGACTTACCTGAGATAAGGACGCTGCAACCTGAAGACTGGGGAGATATCATCCCTGATATGGAGTTTTATCTTCGTTATCCGTTTTGCAATCCAATCAAGGCAACTTTTGATGGTCGGATCGTGGGTATCGGGACAACGATAATTTTTGATCATACAGCCTGGCTGGCTCACATCATTGTTGGAACTTCATTCAGAAATAAGGGGTATGGTGGTGAATTGGTACATTATCTGTTGGAAAAAGTACAGCAGGATTCGATTGAAACTATTTTGTTGATTGCAACTGATCTTGGTAAACCGGTATATGTAAAAGCCGGATTCAACATCGTGTGTGAATATCTGTTCTTTAAACGAGAAAAGCCCTGGACGAATTACCCTGTTTCGGATAATATAGTTATGTTTCAGGAGGAGTATCGGATTAAAATCTACGAACTGGATAAAAAGATGTCCGGTGAAAACAGGATTCCTTTGTTGACAGATTATTTAAAAAGTTCAATACTCTATGTGGATCATGGTTCGGTAGTGGGATATTTCATTCCTGATTTGAAGGAGGGATTGATTGTTGCCGACTCAATCCATGCCGGGTTGGAACTTATGAATCTGAAATATTCAAAAGTTGATAAGGCCGTTCTTCCTTCAGGAAATATTGCCGGGTGTGACTTTCTACGACAACGTGGATTTATTCAGACAAAAATTGGAACCAGAATGGTATACGGGAAAAACACGGACTGGAAACCAACGATGTTGTATAGCCGGATTGGAGGAAACCTGGGATGAAAAGTTATACCTGAGTTATGTATGAGATTGTCCACAGATTCCAGACAAAGATTAAAGAAAGAGATTGTCAACAGATTAAACAGATTCACACAGATTACTTATTCAATAAAAGAAATTAAAGAAAAGATTGTCCACAGATGACACAGATTTACACAGATTATTTTTTAATGAAAGAATTTAAGAAAGAGATTGTCCTCAGATGACACAGATTCACACAGATTACTTATTCAATAAAAGAAATTAAAAAAGAGATTGTCCACAGATTACGCAGATTTCTACAGAATCTATTTTAATATGGAATTGGACGTTTTGCGAATAATCATTTAATGCAATCACAAACAGAACTCTGTAAGAGTTCACCAACATGGTCAAGAGTTAAGTAATTTTACAAATGGTCAACTCAACCGGAGTTGTGTAGCTATTATCCTATATGCTTCTGGTTTCGCATGCTCTGCCGGTGACATGCACAGTTTATACCAGCGGTGTAATTTCCGTTTTTGTTTTTGATTGTAACCATTGAAAATTAATTTTATTGGTATAGGCGCTTAGACCGCCCTAGTTAATATATTGATTATAAACGTACAGGTTCTTTTAAAACCATCTTTTTTATGAGTAAATCGAATATCGTGTCCATATTAGAACGTCTATTGTACCTGAAATGGTATTCATCAAGGTATCCTTGAAGCCTTTCTTTGCTGCAATGGTGGTGAATTCCCCTTAGCCAACCTTTGAGATTCATAATGTGAATATGTATATCTTGAAAGCTCTTTCCATTCTCAGATTTGATTTGACTTAGATTGGGATAATCCTTTTTTAAAGGTAAATACCCTCTCCATTCATCTGTAATGATTGTTGCTTCCTTGCTAATATATGTTTCAAAGAATGGCTTGAATGAATTTGCCGAAGCAGAGTCGATACATTGTGCATAAGCTCGTCCTACGCCGCCAGGGACAATTTCTAAGGCGACTATGACAAGCTTTTTATCACCTTTACTTCGACCTTGTTTGCCCTCTTCCTCTCCACCGATATAGAACTCATCAATATGAACTATTCCGTTGATTGGATGCAATTTACTACTTTGCATAGCTTGTTGAATTTTCCATTTGAACTCCCAACAAGTTTTTTGACGCAATTCAAATTCTTGAGATAATTCCAGTGTAGACATACCTTTCTTCTTGGTACTTATCCTAAATGCAATATGAAAAGCTAATAACAAAGGGAACTTACATTTATCAAACATTGTTCCGGCAGTGGGGCTTTCATCATATTTACATTTCATACATCGTCTTGAAAATGGTCTAACACCATTATAGTATTTTGTATGACTGCATTTTTTACATTGATAACCATTATCCCATTTTATCTCCGATAAATAGCGATAACAGTCTTCGTCTGTTGAAAATGTATTGTGAAACTTGATTGAATTCACGCTTATAAATTGATTTCTCTGATTCATGCTACAAAAGTAGCAATTATAAAAATAATGGGCGGCCTAAGCGCCTATACCGATTTAATTTTTTTATTTCACCTGAATGCTAACACTGCTTTTTACTTCTGTTGATGAAGCTGCATTGCGCAATATAAACTCTCCCGGTTCAACAGTCCATTGTTGAGTCTTTTCGTTATAAAAAGCAAGATCTTTTACCTTCACTTCCAGTTCCACTGTTTGGGATTCACCGGCTTTCAGGTAGACTTTTTTAAATGCTTTGAGTTCTTTTAAAGGGCGCATTACCGATGCTTTCGGTTGTGAGGCATATACCTGTACGGCTTCAGCACCGGCTACTTTACCGCTATTTTTCAGACTAAAGGATATTTTGATGGTTTCACCCGCTGCATAGGCCTTTTTGTCGGTTGCGATCTTTCCATATTCGTATGTAGTATACGACAAACCATAACCAAATGCAAACTGAGGAACAATCTTTTTTGTATCGAACCAGCGGTATCCTACCAGGATATCTTCCTTATAAAACTCATTGATGCTGTCGCCGGGGTAGGAGATAGTACCAAATGAATGGGCAGCATTGTCTTCCAGTTTCTTTGGAAAAGAAAAAGGTAATTTACCCGATGGATTAACTGTGCCTGTCACCACATTGGCAATGGCATTTCCACCTTCGGAACCCAGGTACCACGATTGCAGGATAGCAGGGACATCTTTCACCCAGGGCATGGCAACAGCATTACCGCTTATCAGGATGACCGCCATGTTTTTATTTACTTTCAGGAGTCCTTCAATCAGTTTATCCTGACCAAAAGGCAGACCATACGATTTACGGTCACCACCTTCAGCATCCTGGAAATGATTTTTATTTAATCCGCCAATAAAGTAAACCACATCGGCATTTTTAGCCGCTTTAACGGCTGCTTTATACAAATCGTCAGTATTAAGCGTTGATGGAGCTTCACGGTCGTACATGGACTCCCCTGAGGCGTAGCCCTGACAATATACTACATGTTCTTTCCCATAGGCAGCGATTAGCCCGGCGAGTGGAGAAATTTCGTATTTCACTTTAAGCGTTGATGATCCACCCCCCTGGGTTACGCTACGGGTTGCATTTTCACCCACAACAAGTATTTTCTGATATTTTCCGGCAGGAACAGGGAAAAATTGTTTCTCGTTTTTCAATAATACGATTCCTTCTTCAGCAACTTTTAAGGCTGTCCGGCTGTGATCAGCACAAACAAACCTTCCGAAAGGACGATTCTCCGACATAATGGTACGGAAGATCAGTCGTAATACGCGGGATGCCTTATCATCCAAAACTTTAACAGGTACTTCTCCTTTTTTTACTAATTCAAGGAAAGGATTTGCCAGGTAATAATCATCATACCCAAAAGTTGCGGTCGAACTCAACCCGTTGGTATAACTTCCCATCTCAATATCCAGTCCGTTTAAAGCAGCCTGTTTGGTATCGTGTACACCGCCCCAGTCGGAAACCACTGCGCCATCAAATTTCCAGTCTGTCTTGAGAATCTTATTCAACAAAACATCATTGTGACAGCAATGTTCGCCACGGAACTGATTGTAGGATCCCATAACCGACCATACTTTTCCTTCTTCCACAGCAGCCTTGAAAGCCGGTAGATAAATTTCGTGCAATGCCCGGTCGCTCAGGTTCACATTGATATGACCGCGCCATTCTTCCTGATTATTCAATGCAAAGTGCTTCACACAGGCTGCCACACCGTTCTGCTGTACACCCTGGATATAAGGTACCACCATGACTGAAGCTAAGTATGGATCTTCGCCCATATACTCAAAGTTGCGGCCATTTAACGGTGTGCGGTAAATGTTTACACCCGGTCCCAGCAGGATATCTTTTTTGCGGTAACGGGCTTCTTCGCCAATAGCGACACCGTAGGCAAGTGAAAGGTCAGGATTAAATGTTGCAGCCAGGCAGGTAAGGGCCGGATAAGCTGTGCATGAATCATTCGTCCAGGCAGCTGCTCCCCAGGAATCCCATAAAATTTCCTCACGAACACCATGAGGGCCATCACTCATCCATATTTCGGGTATACCAAGTCGGGGTACACCATGCGAACTGAATTTGGATTGTGCATGACACAATGCTACTTTTTCTTCTGTTGTCATCAATGAAAGGGCATTGGATACCCGTTCTTCTAAAGTCTTTGTATTATCTAAATAAATTGGTTTCATTCTTTGTGCATTCGTTTGAATTCCGGCTCCTATAAGGAAGCAAAGTAAAAATGTTTTAAGTTTTCTCATTGTTGTAGAGTGATTTGTTGATTTGAGTGTAAAGATATGTATATTTTGCCATCCTGAATATCAATGGATTCTGATTTTTGTTTTGTTAGTTTATCGGGATTCCAGCTTTTAGGCATTTTGAGAATATACCGGTAGGGTACAGTCGCTTTGAATGTGACTGTTTTCAAGACACCCTGTTCCCACAAAGCAGAAACTGCGGCACCGCCCCGGACTTTTAGTCCTTCGAAATGTCCTGACTTCCATGCATCCGGTAAGGCAGGAAGCATTTCGATATACCCTGAATGACTTTGTACCAGCATTTCAGCCACAGCAGCTGCACCACCAAAGTTCCCATCAATCTGGAAAGGGGGATGAGCATCAAAAAGATTGGGATAGGTTCCTCCACCTCTGTTATAGCTTGTTTTTACCCCATCAGGATCGACATATTTCAACAATTCACGATACATCTTATAGGCATGGTTGCCATCCCCAAGCCGTGCCCATAGATTAATACGCCAGCCTGTCGACCAGCCTGTCGTTTCATCACCTTTTATCTCCAACGATTTACGGCATGCATTGGCGAGTTCGGGAGTTAATGCAGGCGTTATCTGAGCACCCGGAAACAGTCCGAACAAATGCGATTGATGCCGGTGTTGCGGATCCTGATCTTCCCAGTCGTAGTACCATTCCTGTAAATTCCCTTTCTTTCCGATTTGATACGGATGCATGCGTGCCAATGTGTTTTCGGCTTTTAAACGAAACTCCGTGTCTGTGTTTAAAAGCTTTGATGCTTCTATGACCTGGATCAGGCAGGCACGAATCATGGCCAGATCGGCTGTCCCACCATAAAAAGTGGCACCCTGGTATCCCGAAGGAGATATATATTTGTTTTCGGGTGACGTAGAAGGAGAAGTAATCAGTTTTCCTTCCTTATCTTCCACCATCCATTCAATGCAAAACTGAGCGGCACCCCGCATAATATCATACGCTTCGTTTTTAAGGAAGTTTCTATCCTGCGTAAACAGGAAATGTTCCCATAAATGAGTGCTTAACCATGTTCCACCCATATTCCAGCATGCCCATACAGGATCATCCTTTCCAAAATTACCAACCGGATTGGTCATTGCCCAGATATCCGAATTATGACATTCAGCCCATCCGTTTACCCCATAAAATGTTTTGGCAGTAACTTTGCCGGTTACCGAGAGATTCTTAATAAAGCTGAGCAAAGGAAGGTGCATTTCCGACAGATTGGTATTTTCGGCCAGCCAGTAATTTTCCTCGGCATTGATATTGGTGGTATAATTGCTGCTCCAGGGTGGTTGTAAGTAAGGATTCCAGATACCCTGCAGGTTAGCCGGAGCACCAAGGGTCCGTGAACTGCTGATTAACAGGTACCGCCCGTAATTAAAATACAACACTTCCAGATTTTTATCCTCTTCACCTGTTGCATACCTGATTAACCGTTCATTGGTTGGCAGGTTTGGAGCCATTGAGACACCTAAGTTTAAATTCACCCGGTTATAAAAGAACTGATAATCTTTCAAATGATTACTTATCAATGTGCTGTATGATTTCTTATAAGCTTTCATCAACTGGACGGTAGCTATTTTTTCGTTATCTAATCCTTCGGTGGCAGGGTTTTTATCAAATCCATTGAAACTGGTGGCCACTGAAATATAAACAACCGCTTCTGTCCCTTTTGTCAACACCAGTGAGCTGTCGGTCGAGGTCACTGTCCCATCAGAGCTTTTTATCTTCACTCCGGTTGAAAATCGTGTTCCTCTTGTTTCATCAAAAACTTTCTCATAAGGATCAGTCACGTTTAAACCCGGTTTAGGCAAAACCTGGGCAAATCCTTTTGCTTTTAAAGTTTTGTCTTGTAACGACACTTTATACTTCAACAGGCTGTTGAAATTCACCGCAAAATTCAATCCACCCTTTTTGCTGCTGGTTAGTTTTATTACCATCAGGTTGTCGGGATGTGAGACAAAATATTCACGCATATATTTTACACCTTTAATTACATAACTCACTTTTGATACGGCATTTGAAATGTCCAGTTCACGGTAATACTTCTCAGGAGTACCGTTGTTTTTAAAAGTAAGAAAAAGTGTTCCAAGTGGTGCATATGAATTGGAATTCGTTCCTTCAAGTTTACGGTTCAGTTGATCAGCCAGTTTATAATCTTCATTTTTCAGAGCTTCCCTAACGGCAGGCAGGTTTTTATACCCTTCAGGGGACATTGATGCATTGACAGGTTCCCCGGTCCAAAGGGTGGCATCATTCAGGTATATCTTGTCGGAATTCACACCTCCAAATACCGTTGCCCCCATTTTACCATTCCCCAACACCAGGCTTTCTTCAAAATAGGTGGCCGGCTGATTGTACCATAATACATGGTTGGATTGGGCAAGAACGTTACTTCCGGCTAAAACCAGTGAGCAGATACTTACCAGGATGCTTTTTTTCATTTTTTATTAATTTAAATAGTGACCGGATACACTTTTGTTTTATTCCAATCCTGAATTATATGTGTTATTTATTTACTGACAACCGGTACAAACCTGCACCATGCCTTTTAATGACCGGTGCAAACTCTTTGCTGAATGTCCCTAATTTTTTATGACTCCATAAATCGGTAACCATAACCGTTCCTTTCAAGCCAAGTTCTTTGAATGTGACCGGTATTTTAGCAACATCAGCCGCTTTGGTACCATTGGGGTCACGGGTAAAAATCATAAATTTCACCGATGCACCTTCGGGATGCTGAGCACTTTCATCATCAATTGCTGCCTGAGCAGTGAATTGAGTATAGCCTTCGGGAAGATCATATTCAATCAACGATATGGCATGTACTCCGATTCCATCTGCATATACTTTGCCATCAACGGTTAATGCATTCCCGGCTACCGATTTATTCAGTATTGCATTCTGCCAGCCGGAAGTAGCACTTTTCCAGGTAAGTGCTGAGAGCTTTATGCTTCCGTTGGGTCCTGTCAACGTAGGATTTAACCAGTCGGCATGATCCCAGCTGTTTCCGTCTCCTCCATCACCGACATACAGGTAAAGTTTCCTTGCACCGGTTATATCTACTTTTACATTTGTGCTTTGCTGTTTGTTGGATAATGAAACGATATTACTTTTCCAAATGGCTTTGTTTTCATCCACCGGGTCATTGTCTTGCGCATTGAACAGGGCCAGGTATTTATCTCCCGATTTCGTATCATCGGCCGTCCAGGCAATCATATCATTCTTTCTGAAAAGCTGTTTGTTGTTTTTGCTGTATTTGTTGACATTCAGGACATCCCTGTTTGTCAAAAGGGATAAAGTAAAAGGGTCATTATCGGGTAAATTTCCTCCAAACATAAGGGGCGAACGGAATATTGAGAACAAGGTCATCATGGTGTATTGTTCATCGGCGGTAAATTTAGTCATCCGGTTATCTCCATTTTCAGCCCTGATTCCAATGCGACCCATGGGAAGCATATCCGCATCCGGGAAATGACCATTTCCTATGTAGGGTGACCAGCGGTCGCACACTTCAAAATGATCTTTCAATGGCGTCCAGCTATCCCAGAAATCATTCACAATGCGCCACATGTTGGCATGGGTTTGAACATGAGCAGCATCAGTAACAGGCGTTTCACCGGGTGAAGTACTGAATACAATTTTTCTTCCGGTTCTTAGTATCGCTTTATTTATCATTTCTACTTCTTCCAGATGATATGGGGCCGAGAGGTCATCTACCTTGATAAAATCAAGTCCCCACGATGCATACAGATCAAAAATAGAATTGTAATATTCCTGTGCACCCGGTTTTTTGTAATCAACCGAATACATATCTCCCAGCCATTTACAAAGACGGTCGGTATTGTAAATGTCCGATGCATGCACCGATGTACCTAATACCGGGGTGTTTTTCTTTACGGCTTCTTTTGGAATTCCGCGCATGATGTGGATTCCAAATTTTAATCCTTTGTTGTGGATATAGTCGCCAAGCGGTTTGAATCCTTTTCCGTTAACAGCCGATGGAAACCTTACCGGACTTGGCAATAATCGTCCGTATTCGTCCATTTCATAAATGGCATTTGTTTCGTTATAACCGTGTGCTTTATCATTTTCAATATACCAGCGGATATCTACTACAATGTATTCCCAACCGTAAGGTTTCATGTATTTCGCCATATAATCGGCATTGGCTTTCACTTCATTTTCAACAACGGTAGGACCAAAGCAATCCCAGCTGTTCCACCCTAAGGGAGGAGTAGGTGCCCAGGCATCCAACTTCTGTGCAGATGAATAATAGCTGCCGACTGAGAAAATGAAAAGTAAAAGAGCAATTCTTGTTGTAAGATGATTCTTTTGGCGTGAAAAGTTTTTAAGCATTTTTTTATATGTTGGTAATTGATAGTCTTACTATTTTGAGTTTGTTTTTGAAATCCTGTAACTTTTGACATGAAGTCTCCACGATCATTAGATCGAACAACAAGAGAGATGACTTTAAAGTGCTGAATATGGCTATTTTCGATTGGCTGATTTGCAACATTATGCAAAGAGTTGAATAGTTGACAAAATAATATATTTTCAAAAGGTATCTTTTTGAGAATACTTTAGTAGTTATAAAATTATTTCTTTGTTTATACAAATCGTATTTTAATATGTTAAAATACGCATATTTTAGTGATTTTATATTCCATTCCCATAATCTAATAAATTTTTTAATAAATGCATGTGCATTAATTTTTTATGTTACAAATTGTTGAAAATACATCAATTCTCTTTTAAAATTCATCTACAGTTAGCTTATTTAAATAGTTCTTACAGTTGATTATAAAAGGCTAAGATCTTAATCAGATCTCTATGATTTTTAACTGAAAGTTTTTCTCTTTTTATAAAGTGAGTTATCTCATTTTTTTTATCTGAAAGAACTTCGAGTAATTTGTTTTTCTTGTTTGCAACTGCTGACTGGTTATCCTTCTGTAAATACAACTCTTGTTTAAGAGATAATCTGTCATTTTTATACCCGGTATCAAATTGCATACTATAATTAGCACGAAGAATCTCAATCTCATATTTTCTAAGAAGACTTACCTTTCCTTTAGATATAATCTCGAAAAAACCATTCTCAGTCGTGTTCCCTTTTTCAAATGGTTTATATATAAATGTCTTATCTAAAAACTTTATTTCTGCTATACTGTCAGGAGTCCCCACAACGTAAGTTATGCCTTTATCTTCATAGATCATTTTGTTCTCAAGAACATTGTAACGGACCATCAAATCCGGAATAGTTTTGCCATTTTTAAAAAGTATGTCAGCTGGTTTCCAGTCTTTGTCCAAATATGGGGTTCCTTCAGTTCCCTTTTCAAAATGTTGTTCCTGATAAATAAAATTATAACCAGGTGGGGCAATAAGTCTGATATTCTGAGCCTGAAGTTGGAGAGACCCGGCACTTAAAAAAAAGATAATTATTAGTGATAAATGTTTTGTCATGATTTATAAACTATTAAATGTGTTTTAATGTTTTTTCTTCTAATATTCCAGGGTTAATAAATTTATTAAAGTAGTTTTTATTATTAATCATCATAGCACCATTTAAATATACCTCAGAATGATTTGCAAATATACTTATTTCTTGTTAAAATCTTTACCTGCTGAATTTAATATCATTTTATTCAGGATGTCCAGGTAATTATTCTATAAGCAAAAGACTCAAAGAAAGAATTAAGGCTAGTAGTTTATTTTTCCCTAATTTCTCATTTTCATGAATCAAATTAACTAACAACAGTTAATCAATAAATCACAGAAATTAATTGATTAAATTTTTCTGTTGTGACCACGGTAGTTAATTTATCCTTTGAAAGTATCTGCTTTAGGACAATTACTCTTTCCATACAGTGACACTGGGCGATTTCAGTGTTTTTTTACCCGTAATAACTTTCGCATTTGCAGGTAAATCCAGGGTATACTCTTTTGAAGTATAATTCACGGCTACCCAGAATCCCTTAGTATATTGTACATATACACCCTCCGGATAATTCTCGGTCGTTGCCCCGGCTTGCCTATAGACCTGTTGTAACACATCCCGTTCGAGTTGTCCGTCACCGGTACTCACTCCAATATAAGTCACTGTCCCTTTCCCAATTCTATTTTTCACCACAGCAGCTTTTCCTTTATAAAACTGATCGGTATAATGGGCCGTTTCATTTTCGGGTTTGTTGGCAGTAATTAAATCCGCCCACATGTTCCAGGTATAGGTTTTTGATTTTGAATCAATATTTCCTTTCATTGATGGTAATAACTGATCAAAATCACTGATCGTAGCATTGATAAGCGGGTATATGGGGCCTGCCCATCCCGAATGGAAGAGATGCCCCCAGCGGTTTTTTACTCCGGTACGCAGGGTCAATACCAGGTTACCGCCCTGTTTTACATAATTCATCCATTTCTGAATCAATGCCGAATCGACCATTTCATAGGCCGGTGCAATGACTACTTTATACGAAGAAAGATCGTCATTTTCATAAATAATATCTGTCGGGGCGCCGAATGATTTGGCTATCTCGAGGTAGTTCTGGAAGAAACGCCGGGTATCCCACTCATTGGTTTGTTTTTGCCGTTCCAGACTCCAGAAATTATCATAGTTCCAAAGCAGGGCTGTTTTGCGTGCTGCCAGTTTAGCCGGGTACACTGCTTTTGGATCGTATTCTTTACGAAGTTCCTTCATTTCTTTCATGGTTTGTTCATAATCCTTTCCGCCTTGCGAAAGAGTCACTCCATCAAGTTTCATTATCCCACCATGGTATTGTTCGGCACCGTAATTGATCTGGCGATAGCGGTACGAACAGGCAAACGAGCATCCCGAAGCAAACGAATGGTACAACCACATACGCAAAGTACCGGGCATTAATAACGAATTCGGATTGCCCCAGTTTACCTGTCCGGGCTGCAATTCCATTACCCCGGTCACTCCACGGAATGAGCGTTGAAAATCGGGAGCAAACGACATGGCTCGGTTATCTCCTATCCGGAAGCCATTCTCTCCCAGGTTGGCAGTTCCCCCATTCGGGTAAATGGTGTACGAAGGGAAATCCAACTTTTCAGCCTTGCGAATGTCTTCCTGAGGACTCCATCCTAAATAATTGGTCGTAATAAACTGTTTTGTTGATATCAGCGGACGCAATGTTTCAGCCTGTACATCCAGAAAGGCTGCCTGCGTATCCGAAGTGAACCGTTTGAAATCAAGAATGGCATGTGGATTTGCTCCCCACCAACCCACTAAAGCTGTATTGACGGTTTTAATCTGATCAAAACTACTGTAGGTCTGACTCCAGAAAGGTGTTCCCCACGCTGAATTTAAATTGGTAATACGCACATATTTCTTCAGCAGCCATTTCCTGAATGCCTCTTGTGCTGCCGGACTATAATCGGATTTGGCTTCCGGTTCATTGTCGAGTTGCCATCCCCAGACAGTTTGATTCTTACCATACCTTTTTCCCAGTTCGGTAATGATGTTTATCGATAAACGCCGGTAATCTTTATTTGAAATGGATTCCTGGGCACGGGTGCCATGTTCGCCGCGCTGGTAACCTGCATCCAACAGATAAACTTCCGGATACTTAATGCCCATCCATACCGGCATAATAGCCGTAGGTGTTCCCAGTATTACTTTCAGGTTGTACTTAGCTGCCAGATTCACCACTTCGTCCAGCCAGACAAAATCGTATTTTCCTTCTTCCGGTTCCAGATCCATCCAGGCAAATTCAGCAATGTGGATAAATTCAAAACCAAGCTCCGAGATACGTTTTATATCCCGGTCCCATTCGGTTGGATTCCAATGTTCCGGGTAATAATAAATACCCATGGGCATTAATTCGTTTTTAGGGAAAAAACGCTGTGCATTATTCTGTGCAAAAGTTGGAAGCACAGTGAAAATAAGCATTAGAGCAAGTAAAGACTTCTTTATCATTTTTGATTATTATCTGTAAAATTAGGTAATCGCGAACCTTTAGTGTTTTAATTGCGAATTTGAAAAAACCGGATATGAATTGTCCCGGTAATTATTAATTACTTAAGACTCTATAAATTAAAAACTATTTTCTAATGACTCACAGTTTATTTTATGGGTTTATATTTGAAGTTTTTAAACTTCACACTCCCTTTCCCAATGGAACAAAGACCGATTCTTACGCTTAGAAATCCGCTCAATGAGTTATGATTCAACGAAGAGACTTCAACCGAACTTTCAATTTTGTTCCAATTCACGCTATCTGTACTATAAAACATATCTACAGTACTTTCAATATTTTTGAGTTTGAGGAAGACATGTTTTTTAATCACATTTTTCTCAGTCGGGAATTGCCATCCACGAAGATTAGCCAGAATATTTACGCTATCCGCTAAAATCCCCGAATAATAACTATTGTTATAAAAGAGGATTAATCCCCCAACAGCATTTCCTTCAATATCCATCTCTACTTCAGCTGTATAGGAATGATCCGAAGCAATACATAACAATGGGGAACAATTTCCAACGGAATTCCCTTTTCCTTTAATAGCTAATGACTTATCAACAAATTGGAACCGTGTTGTATCGTATTCCTGAAAGAATTTCCATTGCTGGTTTAATACCTTTCCGCTAAAGTCATCATTTAAAGAAAATACAACTTGTGAAACAACTCCCGTTGGTCGTTTGACAGGCTCCTCTGTTTTGACATCAGCGGGTGTTTTATACCACCCGTCCTTCGTCCATTCCACAGGTTGAAGAAGTGTTTGACGACCCATGTTATAGTGTCCGTTTTCATATCCGTGAAACAACAACCACCAACTTCCTTTTGTATCTTCAAATAAAGTACCATGACCTTTCGACCACCATCTTTCAGAACTGCTTTGGGTTTTTACAATCGGATTGAAAGGTGAATTTTCCCACGGACCAAAAGGTGATTTTGAGCGTGCAGAAATGACCATATGACTGGTGGCAGGACCTGCAGTTCCACCTTCGGCAACGGTCAGATAATAATAATCGCCATGTTTTACAATTTTTGGACCTTCCAGTGCGAAAAGCTCAATAGACCAACTGCGGGGAATCGGCCAGCCATTATAGGTATGTTTAAGTTCTCCTGCAACGGATAGCCCATCATCAGATAACGGAACATAACTGCCACTGCTAAAATATAAATAACGTTTACCATTTTCATCTGTAAAATGACCAGGGTCAATACCAACAACTTTTAATTTTATTGGGTCACTCCAGGGACCGTGAATTGAACCGGCATATACAACATAGTTCTTATCATTAGCGGGGAAATAAATATAATATTTACTTTTATATTTCACTAAATCAGGAGCCCATGCAGAACCGATATATTTATGCAAGGCGCTTGTTACAGGTGTCCAATTGATCAGATCTTTTGATTGCCAGATTAACAAGCCGGGATAGTATTCGAATGAGGAATGAACGATGTAGTAATCCTTGCCATCACGCAAGATACTGGGATCCGGGTAATCGCCTGCAAATATCGGATTCATGAAATAGCCATCTCCTTTTTTATTGGTATTTGTCTGATACTGTGCGTGAGTTATAAAACAAAATTGAATGAGCAATGTAATTATAATAGTTCTTTTCATTTTTAACATAGTCTGTTTTGTCAGATTCAATTGTAATTATTAAATATAAATCAAAATGAATATCCGGGATATAATCCGGAAAATCTTATAAATTAATAATCTATGTAAATCAGAGCAATCTGTGAACAATCTCTTTCTTATTTTCTTTTATAAATAAATTAATCTGTGTAAATCCGAGTAATCTGTGGACAAATTCTTTCTTAATATTTTAAATTAATCTGTGCAAATCCGTGTAATCTTTGAACAAATTCTTTCTTGATTTTTATCATTAAAAATTTAATCTGTGCAAATCCGTGTAATCTGTGGACAATCTTTTCTTTAATCTCTTTCTTTATCTCTTCAACAGATTTAAAAAATACACATCATTCTCCCTCAGATCAAGCTCTTTCGTAAATGTTCCGTCCGCCTTTACCTGTACCTTCTCACTGGAAACCGGTGAACCGTTATTTTGTTTCTTTATCTGCATGACCTGTTGTCTAGTCAGCTGATGGGGTTTATTCATCGACAGGTAAGTGGAATAGGCATCGTTTGCATGATAACCCACTTTGTATATCTCAAGGGTGTATGTTCCTTTGGGAACCTTTGAAATGTTTACCAAGACTTTCCCTTTTGATTCCGCCGGCAAATCGCGGGAGTAGTACACCTGATTGTTTACCGAATCCCCGGGGAGGGTATTAGTAAAATCCCATAACAGAACCTGAACATTTCCTTTATCGTCTTTACAGATCCAGGAAGTGGAATCGACATTTGTCAGTTCTTTATTCCCAAGTTTATTCATAAACTGATACGAGTAAAAAGCCGGTTTGTTGATGCCCTGTGTATTCAATAATCCAAATCCTCCGTGAAAAGGTGTAAAGCGAGGTCCCGCTTCTTCGAATATATCGGTAAATACCCAATATGACATTGAATTGGCTGCATTGCCAACCTGCTTGATCTTTTGTAAAATATAGGCTGCCTCGTGATAGCTGTCGTGGATCGGATCGGATGGTGTGTACGAAGAACTCCATTCGGTGTAATGTAGCTCTAAGTTTGGCATAGAAGAGTCGGATATTTGTTTCCGGGAATTTAAAACATCCCCACTGACTGCCATCGGATTTTTGCTCAACACAGTGCCGGAATTTCCGTATTCATCAAGGAATCCTTGATTTACACCATAAGAATGGGTGCTGATAAAGTCAAGGGGAAGATTATTTTTTGTGCAAAAACTAATCATTTCAGGTACCCAGGCTGCTCCTGCTGTTGCCGGCCCGCCTACCTTATAGTTCGGATTTACACTTTTAATTGCTTTCACCGAATACTGATAAAGTTTAAAATATTCCGCCTGAGTACCAGTCCAGAAACCCGGTGATAAATTAGGTTCATTCCATACCTCGAAATACCATGTTTTTACTTCGTCAGTACCATAGCGTTCAGTGAAATGTTCAGTAAGGGTGCGAATGAAATCTTCCCACTTTTTATAGTCTTTGGGTGGTGTAACGTTCCCCTTCCACCAGAAGATAGTCTGGTTACCGCTTGCCAGTGCTGATGGCATAAATCCAAGTTCCACAAAAGGCTTGATGCCGATGCTGATCAGAAAATCAAATAGAGGATCGATGTACTGGTAATTATATTCTGGATTTCCATGATTGTCTTCCCTGTACACGGCCATGTCATCGCTTAACAGGCCATGCATCCGAATGTATTTAAAACCGCATTCTTTCTTTACATAGGCAAGTTGTTGTTGCCAGTCTGCCCGTAACCCTTCATTAGCCCGTCCGGCTCCGACACACTCGTTAAACATGGTATTCAGGTTGCCTTTTACTTTATTGAAATCAGCACTGATAACCCGTTCAGATAAATTGGGTTTATTGATCGGGTTGTTTTGTGCCGTTATACTGCCTATAAGCAGACTTCCAAGAATGGCAATAAAGTGTTTTGTTTTCATTTGTTCTAATTTAAATTATATTCTTAGTTTTATTTATCGATCTTATAAATTCAATTTATCAGTTTCCTTTTTTGATCAGTAGGTGTTTCCTCAGAACAATCCGAAAATATAAATCAATTTGTTATTATATCTATTTCGGCATACCCTGCTACATCATCCCCCGAAGTGTTTTTCAACGCACTAAACTTTATAAAACGGGCTTTTTCGGATGCAAACTTCTTGATTTGCCACACCGGGTTATTCTTGATGTTGGAGAATTCACCCTCGCTCACCAATTTCCATTCTTTGTTGTCAGAAGAAACATAGAACCGGTAGTTGGAGATGATGCCCGAGCTCCATTTATTCTGATCCGGAAGGTATTTGAATCCGCACAGGTTATAGTCATTACCTAAATCGATGATCAGGTCGACAGGTATTTTTTTATCTTCACTTTGATGCCATACCGTCAATGAGTTTCCATCTAAAATTGTATAGGCTTTTTCATCTCCTCTACTGATTATTTTCCAGTCTCTCCTGCAAATGTCGAATTTTTCATGACCCACCGGACTTTTTTTACTCGAAGAAGGGTCGTAAGCGATAGCCTTTACTTCTGCTTTTCCATCTGTTTGAACAGGACCGGAATATTTATTTGAATTCAGGGTCGGCTCGCTACCATCTAATGTGTAGTAAAAGACTGGTCCTATATCATCTGTTGAGATAGTTATTTCACCGGTTTGGTTTCTGGCAAAAGAGGGCAAGTTCAGGAATACCGGTGCATTATAAATTCCGATATTGGATATGACAGGGCAACTTTTTGAACCGGTAATAGTAAAACGAACTTGTGTTGCCTGGACAGCAGGAAAACGAAGGATACGTTTATATCCGATTGTCGTTGCTTTTGCCACTTCTTCCCATTTTCCATCGACAAGAGCCTCAACAGTAAAGTCGGTCACGCGCTGTCCCAAACGTACATATTCCTGTACCAGGAAACGGTTGAATAAGGTTGGTTTGCCTAAATCCACCGTCAAAGAGGTTTTTGTAACGTTATCATCTGTAGCCCAATATGTTTCATTATTACCATCAATTGCTCTTTCTGCTCCAAAAGCCTTTGAGTTTCCCCGGACATTTGAAGCCTTCACTTTTGTTTTTTCGGCAAGGTTAACGGTAAACGATTCTTTCACTGCCTTGCCAAATTCTATTGCAGTTTTTTCGTCGTTTGAATGAATTAAGCCATTGGGCATTATCGGGAAGTTCAGCAATAAGGAACCGTTGCGTCCGATAGAGTTATAGTAAAGATCCATTAATTGAGGAACCGTTTTTACTTTACTATCTTCGTTCGGATGATAAAACCACTCTGGACGAATGGATGTATTTACTTCCGCAGGGACCCACGAATCGCCGGTTTCAAGACCGAAATGCAACATATTCCAGGATACTTCACCTTTGCCGTTCAACAAACTCCAGTTTGTTTCACCAACATTACCTTCTTCGGTGCCGACCCAACGCAGATCGCCTCTTTCGCCCCCATCATTCCAAATCACGCATTTAGGCTGTAATTTGTGGATCAGTGCATACGTATTCTTCCAGTCATAATAGGTTGTACGGTCGATTTTACGTATTTCATTCGCTCCGCCATAATATCCGTCTCCCCCGTTGGCCCCGTCGAACCACACTTCGAAAATTGGACCGTAGTTGGTGAGGAGCTCGGTGAGCTGATTTCGAAAGTAAGTAATGTATTCTGGTTTTCCATAATCTGGACTGTTCCTGTCCCAGGGCGACAAATAGATTCCCAATTTCAAGCCGTATTCTTCACAGGCATCAGCCATTTCGCGGACTACATCCCCCTTACCTTTTTTCCAGGGAGCATTTTTTACTGAATACCCGGTATAGTTGGATGGCCAGAGACAAAAACCGCAGTGATGCTTCGCAGTAATTATGATTCCTTTCATTCCCGCATCTTTACAAATACGGGCCCATTGGCGACAATCCAGTTCTTTTGGATTAAACAGGTTGATATCTTCATTCCCAAATCCCCAAGACTGGTCTGTGTAGGTATTCAATGAGAAATGAACAAAAGCATATGACTCCATATCCTGCCAACGCATCTGATTTTCACCTGGAACCGGACCAAAAGATGCAGGTGCTTTTGTCTGAGCATTACTAAAACCAATGGAAATCACGGAAAGAATGATTCCGCAAAAAAAATTCTTAATCATACTATTTTATATTATTATTATTTATTTCATTTTAACTGCTACCGAAAAGCTCATTCTGTTTTAATCAAAACAATATCCCCTTCTAATGTTTCGGAAGTTGCCTTAAATTTAATCACTCCAGCTTGTTTGTTGGTTTGAATAAGAACCAGACAATATCCGTTGAAGGCCATACGTTGGCTTGCCTTATCCGGTTCATGGCTGCTTGGGTTTCCGTTTCCTGTACCAATTATTCGACCAGGTCCTTCAAGTGAAAATTTCACTAGATTATTGGCCGTTGGAACAACCCTTTTTTTGGCATCCTTAATGGCCACCCTGATAACAGCCACATCGCATCCATCAGCTTTAAGTGTACTGCAATCGCTACTCAAAGCTATTTGCGCAGGTGCTGTGGTAGTTTCTACAACATCTTTAGTTATCAGCTTTCCGCCTTTGTAACCCCGCGCTTCGAGCTTACCAGGTTTATATATAAGTGGCCAAATCAATTTGGTATAGGGGATTGCTTTCTGCTTTCCTAAGCTTTTCCCCTTGAGGAACAACTCAACCTCATCACAGTTAGTGTAGCAATGCACTTTGATGCTATCTCCTTCTTTACCGGGCCAGTTCCAATGCGGGAAAATATGCACCACCGGTTCGTTTGTCCATGCTGCTTTGTAGGCATAATACCCATCTTTGGGGAAACCACATATATCCATAAACCCGAAATGCGATGTAACGCACGGCCATTGATATGGAGTAGGCTCTCCGCGGTAGTCAAAACCTGTCCAAACAAATAAGCCACCAAGGTATGGGTACCTGACAATATCCGCCCAGTCTTCGCCGGGTAATGGACCCCATTTGGGTTGCCATAATCCAAGGTTTGAAACATAGCCTTTTCCCCAATCGTTCTGATATTCTCCGCGAGTTGAAATGAAACTGGTTGTTTCGGTACAAAACTCGATTCGTTGAGGATATTTTTCATGGTCTTTCACATATGCCAATCCTTTGTCGCCGTAATTATATCCCACTACATCCAGGACATCACTATACCCGCCTTCGTTTCGCCCATGATTCATCGCGGCAGTCACAGGGCGGGTGGGATCAATTCTGTGGGTGGTTTCAACCATTGTTTTAAGTATCCTGGTTCCGGTTACTGTTCCTTGAATCCATTCTTCATTTTCCATGCTCCACATAAAAATTGAAGGATGGTTCCGATCCCTGTACAACATGGCTGTCAAATCCTTAATCCCTTCTTCAGTGCTTGACAACATACGGTTTTCATCCAGTACAAGCAGACCCATTCGATCGCACATATCAAGCAGTTCAGGCGTGGGAGGATGATGGGAACAACGATAGGCATTGCTACCCATATCTTTGAGCAGCTTTAATTTGTATTCATTTATTTTATCGGGAAGGGCAACTCCAATCCCCGCAAAATCCTGATGATTGCAAGTGCCTTTCACCGGATACAGTTTGCCATTAAGAAAGAATCCGTTGCGGTTGAACTCAATTGTCCTAATACCAAAAGTGGTTTCGTAATTATCGATAACTTTCCCGTTTTCAGAAACTTCGGTCAGGACTTTGTAAAGAGTTGGAGTCTCTGGTGACCAAAGCAAAGGTTTTTGAATTGCTCCTTTTTGTAATATTTCAGTTGAGCTAAAAGGATCAATTACATGAGAGGTAGTTTTTATATCAAGAACTGCTCCTTTATTATTGACAATCTTAGAGATGAGCGTGATATTTTTAACTATTTTATATTCGTTTTTAATGGTGGTTTTTACGTTTACATCAGCTTCTTCCGTCGAAACAGAAGGTGTGGTGACATACGTACCAAACCGGTCAACATGGAGTTTATCGGTTTTAGTGAGCCATACATGTCTATAAATCCCACATCCTTCATACCACCAACCTTCGTATTCACTAGCATCAACCTTTACAAGAATAACATTTTTACCTTCTTTACCATAACGTAAATCATCTAATAAATCATAGTTTGAAGGTGTGTAGCCACTTTGATGGCTACCTATGAGCTGACCATTTACCCAAACGGTACTATTTCTGAAAATTCCGTCAAATTCAATGGATATTTTTTTCCCTTTGTCTGTTTCCGGTATTTCAAATTCTTTTCTATAAAACCCAATACCCCCTGGTAAATATCCGCTGACAGCAGGGGAACTACCGATTGAATTATCATTAACAAAAGATCCTTCTATGCACCAATCGTGCGGAAGGTTTACCTCCTTCCAGTCTTCGGGTTTGAGCGTATCTGCTTTATCGACATCGGTATAAGCAATGATCGCTTCTTTATTTTTTTCAACTTTCACATTTACATCTGTTAAGCCGCCATAACCACACACTTTCACAGCACGCTTAATAGCAATGTCGCCTTTGTGAAATAACCAGGAAGAATCAAAATTATCTTTTGTTCTTCTTGATGGAGATATTTGTTGCAAACCTTCAGCTTGCGCATCGACAAGGTTCAACAACAGAAAAAATGATAAACTACAAATTGGAAGCAATCTTTTAAACCATTTATTCATAATTATACATTCAAAGTTCGTTATGTTTGGCATATACTTATAAGTATCAATTGAGATATTTTTTTAAGTTTCCCATTAACAATGAGTCAATTTATTATCCAATTTTTCTCTTATTTTAATTACTACCACATTATCATTCGGAATTATCGTTGGATTTACTTTTACTCGTGAATCCGTATATTGCTACCTCAAAATATATGCCTGACCTCCAGTCACTTCGTTATTATTATTTTTTCACCTTAAACTTACTAGCACGCATTACTTGTTGAATCATCCAAATTGATATACCCCAAAATTTAGAGTAAAAAGTTTTCCTCTTTTGATTGAATAAAATATGATTGTATGTACATTTAATTAAAACCTATTATAATAAAAAATGTTTTTTTTATTATAATCATTCTTATAAAACAGTCAAGATACCCATTCTATATTTTTCTTAACTGGGGCATTTATTGTTTTATTTCAATAAATTCCGGTTCAAAAGGGGTAATTGTGAAACTACCGTTGTAATTTTTATCAAATAGTAAACTCCTGGATTTTCCTTTCATTTGTATCAATTTTGTTTCACTACTTACATTCAGGTATAAGAAGTGGTTCTTATCAATCTGACGTGCCATTATTCCCGACGGAACTTCCGGTCCTTTTTTTATTTTTAACCGGTCAATAAGTTCATCAAGCAATGGATTTAGTATATTTCCATCAGCCGGCAGACCAACATAAATGGCCCTGCCTTTCCCATAGTTGTTCGAAGTCATTATTGGATAATCTTTATCTAAACTGGTTATGCTTCCGATAACTTCTGCTCCTTTTGGTTCAATGACGTCAAACCTTGTCGACTCGGTATCAATGCCTTTTCCTTTATAGGTAAACTCAAGTTTTTTTCCTTTGTATGCCTTACGGGATATTTCATTGTAGGTCTCTGTTTCTTCGAAACCTGCCACCCGTATTCCAAATACATCGCTCAAACGACCCGGGTGAGTTGATGCAAATACTTTTCCGGTTTCATCAATTACTGCCGAGTTGCTTGTCATGATAACCGTTCCTCCATTTTTTACAAAATCACGAATTTTAGTGGACGTTGTTTCATCCATGACAGTTACTCCGGGAACAATCAATAGTTTGAAGTTCATAGGACTTTTACTAATCTCTACCACCCGCGCATCCATATTCCGGTAGTAAAACAAATTAAAGCAAGCCTGTAGTTGATTTTCCTCCTGTTCAGGGAAAGAACTGCTGGCTATCTGGCTTGGAAAAGAAAAAGCCAAGCCCACTTCTGACTGAACTTTATACGGAAAATATTTACCTATTTTTTTAAACTCGGTTGCAATTTTCTTGTATTCATCGTACTTGCGGTTGGGTATTCCGTCCCAATCGAGCATCCCTTCCAGATATTGTTCTTCTCCGGAGTGCATACTTTGCCAGGTCCATCCGCAAACCATCTGGTTGCCATACATCAACGTGGCATATGCCGACTTACGGATCGAATTCGGTACTGCTGTCATGGTGGTAAATTCGCTGCACCAAAAGGGGTTTGTACTTTCAAACTGAATCCGTGAGATCCCGAACAAGGAATTCATTACACCCCAATTGGTTGTTAATGAATTCCCGGGATAGAACCCGCAACCCTCACGGGTCATTTTACCTGAATAAGCAATCTCGGAATAATCAAAATATTTCAGCGGACTGTAAAACCAGGCATTTGTATTAACTAAAGCATTCGGTGCATTTGTATTTACCTTTTCAATTATTTTTAAAAGGAACTGATTGACCTCATCTGAAACAAAACCTCTGAAATCAAGCATCCTTTCAGGTACATCGTTGGTGTAAGCTGTAACAGGAAGTCCTATTTCTTCAAACTGATTAAATCTTCTTGACCAGCGTTGTGTGGCCCACGCTGTGTTTAAATTGTCAAGGTTGGAATATTTATTCTTTAGCCAACCGATGAACCTTTGTTTTACTGTTTCAGAATAAGAAATCGGACCGTCACCGGACTCATTATCGACACCGAAAGCCAACAAAGCCGGATGCTTTCCATACCGTTTTGTAATGGCATCAGTATAACGCAGGGCGTATTGTTGATACATTGGATCACCGATATCTTCCATATAACGATGGTTCGGATATTGTACATCCCCGTTTTTATCTACCACATCTATTGATGGGTATTTATGGTGCAACCACATGGGAGCAGGCCGTACAGCTATATCCAGAACTACTTTTATTCCCGCCTCGTTCATCAGATCCATTACCTTATCAAACCACTCGAAGTTAAAATTCCCTTCAGATGGTTCGTAGCTGTCCCAGGCCAAATGCCCCATGCGAACTGAAGTAAACCCGGCGGCCTTCATTAACTGAATGTCACTTTTTATTTTTTCAATATTTTTATCATCATGTGGATGATAGTTAGCTCCAACATACAATTTCTGAGCTTCCATTACGAAGCAAAAAAAGAAAGAAATTGCAATGAATACTATACTTTTAATCTTACTTGTTTTCATTTAAATATCAAATTTCATTTTAAATAATTAGCTATAAATCTCCTGATTATTTAGTTGCTAAAGTTGAGAGGCCTGTTTAATTTCTACATTTTAAAGTGGCATTGCCATTTATCACCACTCCGGGTTTACGTGTCATAGTGCAGGTTTTAATTAGAGGTGCTGACTATATGGCATAACCCGGAGTCGCACCCCTAAATCAATTATTATTTCACCTGATACTTCACTCCGGCAAGAACTCCTTTTTCAACCTGATAAGCAGATCCTTTTTTTGTAATAGTTACTTCCACCAGTTTATTATCAACAGGAAGACATACCAATCCTTTAAATACCGGTTGATCGCCATACACTTTTAGTTCTATGTTCGACCAGTCGATCTTATCTGTGGACTGTGCCAGTTTAGCATGAGGAATGACCGCTCCATCACGTATCAGGATTACACAGGGTATCTCTGCTGTTTCTATCAGGTTCCAGCCCTTATTATAAGTTTTACCGGTCTGGTAATCGATCCATTTACCCCCGGGCAGGTATACCTGACGGCTTTTGGTATTTTCCATTAATGGTGCTACGTAGATATCCGAACCGAACAGGTAGGCATCATCCACCGTCCATGCACCTGGATCTTCAGGAAATTCTACAAATAAAGCGCGTACCATTGGCAACCCTTTTTCAGTACATTCTTTAGCCTGAGCATAGACATACGGCATCAGTTTATATTTCAATTCAGCCGATTCGCGGAAAGCTTTTACGAAACTTTCATTGTATAACCAGGGTTCCTTGGGAGGTGCCCCATGTGCACGGCTGTGGGATGTCAGGAATCCAAACGGTAACCAACGGCGATACAGGCTTTCGGGCGATTGTTTCACAAACCCGCCTATGTCATGGCTCCAGAACGAGAAACCACTCAATCCAAATGACAATCCGCCCCGTAATTCCGACTCCATGGCAACATCTTTGTTGGCTGCATCGCCACCCCAATGTAATGGATAACGTTGACTGCCTGCCCACGCACTGCGTGCCCAGATAATATTATCCCCGGTGGTTTGTTTGGTAACTTCTGCCACCGCCTTGTTATAGCGCAACGGATATAAATTGTGTTCGTACCATCCACCACGTCCGGAAGCATAAATTCCTTCTAATGGAGCAGCTTCACCAAAATCGACTTTGATAGCACCAACTCCCATTTTCAACATTCCTGCCAGTTTATCCTGATACCATTTTACAGTTACCGGATTTGAGAAGTCGAGCACGGCATCTTCATAAGGCATTTCGCCTTTGCTGTTTTTAATTTCAAGGTTCTTGTCGATGATTTCAGGGAAGAATTTATTCTTCGGAGTGAAATAAGTCAGTTGCCAGAGTGAGATATGGAAACCTTCCTTCTTCAGATCATTGATCATCTTTTGCGGATCACTGAACCGGGAAGGTGAGAATTTATAATCGCATTGCCAGTCGGTTTCAAACCATCCGGTATCGAAGTGTATCACATCAGCGGGTATTTTATTTTCGCGTAATTTCGCAGCCACTTCATACCCTTCTTTTTGTTCGAAATACGTGATACGGCTCATCCAGGTACCAAAAGACCAGAGCGGAGGCATGGGAGCTTTACCGGTGATTTCGGTATATTCGTTCAGGATATCTTTCGGATCACCCACGAAAACAAATAAATCCAGAGCCTCGTCGCCCATAAAGAGTTTATTGGCCCCTACGTAGGTATTTCCAAAGTCACAGGTCACTGGTGCGGAAGTATGCATAAACATTCCGTACCCGCGGTTACTCATAAAGAAAGGTATCGGTTTGTACATCTGATCGGTTTCAGGTCCCTGTGGGTCAGTTACAAACAGGTTGACTTTTTGTCCGCGTTTATCCAGTTTGGTAAATGATTCCCCGCAGCCGAATATCTTTTCGTTGGGCGATAATGAAAATACCGGATTGATCTCACGGCTGTTATCCACTCCTTTTTTGATAAAGTTGAAAGGCAGTATTTTTACCTGCGACGAATCATTGTCTGCCCATCGCCAGGTATCGGTAAGCCGGTTCCCTTTGCCATCCATCAATACGATACGGAACGGGTTTTCTTCTATCAGCAATTTTCCATAGGCACTGGTGTAGCTGTATCCGGCAGCTGTTTTCGCATATTTCCACGAAGTATCTTTGCCCGGTTCCTTGACCAGCATAGGCGAATCAAACGGTTTTGGTTCTACCGGGGTAGTCAGCATACGGATGCGCAATGTCCTTGGAGTAATAAAGTCCACCTTAAAACTCAGTTCAGGATTTTGTTGATAGGCCGGACCGGGAAAGTCAAGCATTAATAAATCCTGTGGCAGGATAGTATTCACATCAAAAGCCTGACGCGTATACAACGAACTGCGTTTCCAACTAATCTTCCCTTTTGCAGTTGCCGGATCGAACGATGCCAGTTTATCGGCAAAGAAAAAGGTATTGTGAAAATCCTTAAAGTCAAGGCTCATATCCACTGGGTCACCCAGGAGCCTTTTCTGTTGCCCGGATACAGGTTGCATACTCAGGCAACCAATCAGCAACATAGCGGGAATAATGTATTTTTTCATAATGTAGAAGAACCCCTAAAACAACCCCTAACCCCTCCTGATAGATCGGGATAAATTGCTGGGGATTAAATTAGTACAGTTTTTAATTGATTGTGTTTATATTATCTTTGATTTGATTTTCTTATTTTAATTCCTTTTCCTTAGATTGAAACAACCCTAAATCTTTCTTTTCTTGTCCCCCTTTAGCGGTTAGGGGTTCTTAGGGTTTGTTTTAGTCTTATATCCTCCGATGAACTCCCCACCATCAACTTCACGTTCCCCTTTTCAACGATAAAAGCATGTTTTTCGACATTCCAGTAGGCTAGGTCCTGCGCTTTCAACGGAATATCCACCGTTACGGTTTTTCCGGCAGGTATAAATACCCGTTTAAATCCTTTTAATTGTTTGATCGGGCGTTCCACTTTCGAATCCGGATACGATACATACAGTTGAACCACTTCTTCTCCATCCCGATTACCCGTATTCTTTACATCGACTGAAATCATCATGGAATCCCTGAGCGCTGGACTGGAAGTTATAAGTCCAGAATAGGAAAAGGTTGTATAGCTTAACCCGAATCCAAAAGGGTAAATGGGTTTCCCTTTGAAATACTGGTAGGTACGTCCGTGGCGGATATCATAATCCATCATGGGGGGAAGGTCGGTAATGCTTTTTACCCAGGTCTGGGTGGTACGTCCTGCCGGGTTTACCTTCCCGAAGATCACATCGGCCAGTCCATTCCCCAGCTCCTGACTGTTGTTGGTCACATGTAGAATAGCCGGTACGTTTTCCTGCGACCAGTTGATGGCATACGGGAAATTACTGACAAGCACCATAATGGTTTTCGGATTGGCCTGTGTGACCACTTTCACCAGGTCTTCCTGTTCCAGGGTGATGGATTTGCGGTCGATACCTTCACGGCCATCGCTGGGAACGGGCGAAACCATCCATTTGGGATCTGTTCCGTAGGGGTGGTTTCCCACACATACGATTGCCACATCCGCTTTCCGGGCAGCACCGGTTGCCTGATCCATGGCATCGGACGCTGCATAAAAAACTTCCACTTCTTTCCCCACTGCATTTTTAATACCCTGTAAAATTGTAACTGCATAAGGAGGTGTTCCACTGTACCAGTCGAGGAGTACTTCATTCGCACGGGGTCCGATAACGGCGATTGATTTAATTTTTGAGATATGTAAAGGCAATAAATTCGTTGAATTCTTCAGCAGCACCACCGACTTCGATGTTACCGTTCTTACAAAAGCCCGGGTTTCGGGTTTTAACCATGAGGATACGGTATCGGTCACCCCGATATTCGTATACGGAATCATTGTCTGATCTGCATCCAACAACCCCAGACGTAGTGCCACGTAAAAGTTACCCCTTATGGCCGTATCAATGTCCTTTTCGGTAAGTAATCCTTTTTTTAATGCTTCGTAAACAGAAGGTTTGAAATCATCCAGAAACTGTCCGACCGTTGCTTTGACCACTGCAGCCGCACCTTCGGTCAGTGTGGGGAAAGCCTTATGTGAATAGACCAATAATTTCAGGGCTCCTCCATCGGTACAAATAATGCCGTTATTGCCCCATTCATCACGGGCAATGGTTTTAAGTATCGGGTGGATAGTCATGGGAATGCCGTTCCATGAATTGTAGGAGGCCATAAAGGCACGCGATCCGCCTTCAGTAATTCCTTTATAGAATGGAAAAGAATAATATTCCCTGAACAGCCGTTCATCGAAGTTGGAAGAAGAAGAATCCCGACCATCCTCGTTGCTGTTGGCCATAAAATGTTTCATGAGTGATGCCGATTTCCAGTATCTCGGATCATTGCCCTGCAATCCCTTTATAAAAGCAACAGTAAGCTGGGAACCCAGGAAGGCATCTTCGCCATAACTTTCTTCGGTACGTCCCCAACGCGGGTCACGGGCCAGGTCGGCATTTGGTGCACGCATCACCATCCCTCCCTTATTCAGGTTGGGGTTTTGAGTGTAAAAACGGATCTCTGTAGCTTCGATATCCGCCACCTTTTGCAGTAGTTCAGGATCCCAGGTTTCACCCAGTCCGTACGATTGAGGAAATATGGTAGTCGGATATGTTTTAGGATTTACTTTGGTAGTAAAATCTCCCCAATTGGCTGGACCTCCCAGTGCCATGCCGTGGAGACCTTCTGACTGACCTGTATTTCGAATCCCCAGGCGTGGTACACCCAGGTTGGTCGACAGGGCATTTACCTTTTCGTCGATGGTCATCAACGATAGCAGGTTGTCGAGTCGTTCGTTATCCGGGAGTGCTGTATTTTGAAACGGGAAAACAGTCTGCGCTGATAATGCGCAATGTAAAAGTAACAAAATAATAAGTATGTGGAAGGTAGTGAATTTCATAATTTTCATAGGCTGATTAACCCTGCAAAAATACAGATTTTAAAATCATAATTACCTAACCGTATGTTTCTGATTGGGGGTTGAAATGTACTTTAAAACTGCAAGTGAGGGTTTCACTTTAAGTGAAGCCCTCACTAAATATGCACCGTTTTCTCTCATATAGGGTATTGTAAACACAATTATTTGCAAAACCTTAAAGCATACGAAGTATCTTTACCCGTTTTACTGATCAACTCAATTCTGAAACCCTTTCTTTCGATCGCTGTTTTTACCGGATTAACATGAGTATGCGATCAGTTCAATCATTCCTGAAATCAAAAATAGCATTTTCAAAGCATAATAAATTTCAGACTCTCTTTGACCAGAATCCACAACCCACAAAATAATTTACGTATGATTACCTTACATCCACAGTACATAAAAGATGCCAATAGCAAGAAAATATTTGTGATTTTACCCGCCAAAGAGTTTGACATCTAGCTTCAAAAAATAGAAAAACAGGAAGATATATGCCTCTACGACCAGGCAAGGGAGGAAGATGATGGCCAACGTGTTCTTATGGAAGAAGCTTTTAGAATGATCAAAGCCAAACGACATAAAAAATAAGATCGGCTTACAGCGTTCACTTCAAAAAACAGGCGCTAAAAGAGTTGGTCAAAATCAACGAATTTTTAACTCCCATATAAAACAAGCCTGCACTACACTCTTGCAGACAACCCACGCCCTCAAGGCTGCAAGAAATTTAAAGGTAGGGATTGTTACCGCACAAGTGTCTGGAATTACCGATATATCTATGATGTGTTTGACAATTAAATAGTTGTGTGTGTAATAGTCCAGGGACACAGAAAAGATATTTATGATTAAACAAAAACACCTTGCAGTTGCATGGCGTTTTGTCTGTAACAGACACAGTAATGTTTTTTACAGTTTATAAATTCAGCTTTTACTGGGAAAATATCATGGTCAGGGTAACAATACCTATAACCAGTAAAAATTGGTTAGTATCCATATGAAAAAACTTTTTATGACATTCAAAAGAACAAAATAAGTAATAATAAGATGATAGAAAAAGCCTTTTCTTTACTTATTCCGGTAGATAAGCGAAAATGATAAATATAAACATCTTATTTATGCAACGCTCAATTTATACAATCGCTTATTTAAGGATTTGTGATTAATAATTGCCGGAATACAGAAATGAAAGCTCATGTAGATTAGCAAATAGATCATGAAATATCTATGTTTACTTTACTTTGGTTGTATGAAATTAATAACCGATTGTAGCCAAAACGATTTATCATGTAGTCAAAACGTGAGAGTCAATTTTTAGTGTTTTGTTTAAGTAGTTATACATTTTGAACCAAGTGTACCATTACCACTAAAAAATTATGCCAGCGTCATTTGCCCATTTGTGGGGCACTTGCTGTCGCACAGTGAAAAAGAGAATACAGACGCAATCTGCAATTGCTTTCGGGAATGATAAATGCACATCTGCCTGTCTATAAATCCGGAGAGTGTATTTGTGGCTGACTATTTATTTAGAGGAATCTCATTTTGTCAATTCCAACAACCCATTACTTGTTCCAAACCACAAATTCCCCTTTGTGTCACTGGTTATTGCGTTTACCGGACCGATAACTGTGTTGTTAGCCATTGTATACGTTGTCCAGTTTACTCCATCAAATTCAGAAATGCCCATACCATTAGAGCCAAACCATTTATGACCTTTCGAATCTATAGCAGTCGATAAAGCCGGAGAATCTGATTTCAACCAATCTGTTTGAGTTTTAAAGGTTGTCCAATTTAGCCCGTCCAATTTAGACAAACCACCATATGTTGCAAACCATTGGTTTCCCTCATTGTCAATGGAAATGCCCGTGACTCCATTTCCGGCAAGTCCATTTGTGTTACCCTTATTGTATGTATAGCTAGTCCAGCTGACATCATCAAATCTCGAAGCACCTCCATTGGTTCCAAACCATTTGGTCCCGGATTTTTCAATTGCAATAGCATAAACATGATTTTCAACTAAGCCGTTTCCAACTTTATAGCTTACCCAATTTTGTCCATCAAATTTACACACTCCGTTATCTGTTCCAATCCATTTATTACCCTGTGAATCTATTACAATTGAATATATAAAGTTACTCGAAATGGTATTAGACAATTTTGGATCATTTTGATAGTAGGTCCAATTACCACTTTTGTATTTGACTACACCGGCTCCATTCGTTCCAAACCAGATAGTATTGTCGGCATCAGTTGCTATTGCTTTTATCTGACTATTATTACCGAAACTCCGATAATTAGTCCAGCTTTTCCCGTCAAACATATATGCTCCGTTATCAGTGCCAACCCAGATGTTTTTAGAAGAATCGCATGCAACAGCATAAATTTGACCAGTTAATCCTTCTGTTGTAAACTCAGTCCATTTTAAAGAACTTAACTCTTCCGTTTTATCATTTTCACACGAAGGAAAGACTGTAATCAAAATAATTAATAAGATCAGTTTTAAAATTTTAGTTTTCATAATTCTTTTTTTTTATACCACTACTTTATTCAGATATTCCCTTTTTGGTTTACCCGTTACTTACAAGGCTATGGGTATTTTCAATTAGGGGTGTTTATTTCTCCGATATGACTGAGCTATTATACAACGCTCGCAAGTCTATGTTCAACTGAGTTTGTTCTCTTTTTTTCTAAGCTGAGAAACAAATCCAAATAGAACTAGTAGGCCTGTTACAAAAACTGGAGTATTCGACTCTCCATTTTTGTACGGTAATATTGAACCAATTCACTGTCCCTTGGGATATACAACTTAATTAAATTTGCATTTTTAATATGTATATTTGTAAGATTATAAATCATTATAATACAGAAGTATATACAATAGAACTCAGCCACAAGCAATCAATCTATTTTGCTTAATAAAGGTTACATCCGAAAGAAAGGATGTTTTTACAAATTACAAAATTGAACTTGTTTTTGCATCGTCTTCTTTTCTACTTAGAATGAGGCATTAAACCAATATTGCCACATTCTGTTTGCAATTATTCCTCCAATTTAGCTGCATCTATTCAATCAAGTTACGCCTGTATCTGTATTATTTCTTCTGTCTATTAATAGAAAAAATAATGAATTACCAGGTCTTTGATCAACTTTATCAGCTGATATTTGACTGATTTTTATATCATTGAGTACCTTGCTATATTTAGTTAAATTATGTTCCAAAGATAAATGCTTTATTTTTATTAACCTAATTATTCTGTTGAATAGTTGTATAAATTATTAAAATTTTAAAAAATACGGGTATACGTTGTTCAACATTTAAACCTAAGAATTTGTATTCTTTTTATGATGTCCAATGTATCAATCTTTTCGTTATTCCATTTTTTACTATCAATGCTGAATCTATCCTTTCCACACAAAAAAATAAATTCAACAACTAGACAAAATAAATCAAAACAATCATCCAATCGTTCTTTTCTGAATCTATCTTTGTACTTTCTGATTTTTTAAATTGAATGCTATAATTTAAATACTCATCTTTTATGAGAACAATCATTTCGTTGCTGTTCGTCCTGGGGTTTTATTCCCTTTGTTTCTCTTCCCAACAGGCTGAAAAAAGGCAAATGGAATATCTGAATCGTGGACTTGTCGCCGTAAAAATCGATCATGGTGTCTTTTTGAGTTGGAGGTTTTTAGGGACGGAACCCAAAAATACTGCATTTAATGTATACAGGAACATTGATATTCTGTTGAATCCATCGCCTTTGGTCGAATCAACCAATTTCCTGGACAGCCTTGGTACGTTGACTGATACTTATACCGTAAAAACAATAGCAAACAACAAGGAAGACAACACTGAAAAAGTGATTTCAGTATCCCCCTGGGAGCAGCAGTACAAAACGCTTCAGTTGAATCGTCCTGTTGGAGGAACAACACCGGATGGTCTGACCTACTCGTATGTGGCGAATGATTGCAGCGTGGGCGATCTGGATGGCGATGGTGAGTATGAGATCGTACTTAAATGGAATCCGACCAATGCGAAGGACAATTCGCAGTCGGGGTATACCGGGGATGTCTACCTGGATGCTTACAAACTGAACGGAACACAGCTCTGGAGGATTGATCTGGGGCAGAATATACGGGCGGGTGCCCATTATACCCAATTTATGGTGTATGATTTTGATGGTGATGGCATTGCTGAACTGATTTGTAAGACGGCTCCCGGCACCCTTGACGGGAAAGGGAAACCTGTCATACTGGATAACGACTCTCCGGATGCAGATTACCGGACCTCTGGTGACACTGCAACCGGCAAAGGTAGAAAAGGGATAATCATTTCCGGATCCGAATACCTGACACTTTTCAGTGGTAAAACAGGGGAGGAGTTGAATACGATTGCCTATTATCCGCCCAGGGATGCAACTACCAAACAACCTACCCCCGAGCAATTAAAAAAAGAATGGGGTGATGACTACGGGAATCGTGAAGACCGGTTCCTGGCCTGTGTGGCATATCTGGATAGTGTCCACCCCAGTGCGGTTATGTGCCGCGGATATTACACCCGGGCTGTTTTGGCTGCCTATGATGTGAAAGATAAGAAACTCGTTCAACGCTGGATCTACGATTCGGGTACTACCTCCGGGGTGGGTGCTTACGGTCAGGGAAATCATAATTTAAGTGTGGCGGATGTGGATGGTGATGGCAAAGACGATATTATTTATGGTTCGTGTGCCATTGATAGCAATGGAAAATTACTATACCGCACCGGACTGGGTCATGGCGACGCCATGCATCTGTCCGATCTCGATCCCGACCGCCCGGGACTGGAAGTATGGGAGGTGCATGAAAATAAAGATGTTGCCTACGGGTATGAATTGCATGATGCCCGCGCCGGGGAGATCCTTTGGGGAAAATCAACGGGTGGGGATAACGGACGTGGATTAGCAGCTGATATCGATCCTCACTACCGTGGATTTGAAATGTGGAGTTCGTCAGGCAAAGGAACCTATACCTGCAAAGGGGTGAAAATATCAGACAACAAACCAAGCGTTAATTTCAGGATCTACTGGGATGGTGATCTACAGGATGAATTATTGAACGGTACCGGTATCGATAAATGGACCGGTGATGGGACCAAACGAATCATGAATTTCAGCAATGCCATGTCCATTAATGGAACAAAAGCAACTCCCTGCCTGAGTGCCGACCTCTTTGGCGACTGGCGGGAAGAAGTGATTTTACCCTGTAAAACCGACTCAGGCAAATTGCTTATTTATACAACCATACTACCAACGACTCACCGGCTCTTTACCCTTATGCACGATCCGACCTACCGACTGGGTGTTGCCTGGCAGAATACAGCATACAATCAACCCCCTTACCTCGGATTTTATATCGGGGATGGAGTGGACAATATCCCCCAACCAAACATCATGACACCCCGGTATAATGCAGGTAATTTAAATCGTCGTACAGGTAAAACCCCGGATCTGACAACTTCTTCGGCTCATTAATATATTGAAAGATGTCAAATCGGCTTGTTTATTAATAGTTATTATTTTATAATTTCAGTCGAACTGATTATTTTTGTAAAATAAAGAAACACCAGCTAGCGCACTAAAATTCGTATATTTCAGGACTACCAATGGAGCTTGCAACATCCCTTTTTTTCGGGACTTCTGACTATCTATTTCACCGACTACCGAATATTTACTCCCCACTACCTCCTTGCTATCCATTCACTACCCATTCACTACCCGTTTGATTGTAAAATTTCCGTGAAATTAAGGTAAAGCTTACATAATATAACCATAATACATATCTATATAAATATGTATTATCTATGTTTTATGTATGTATTATGTATATATTATCACTAGTGTCCACTTAAAATCATTAACGATTCTCTGAAACCATTTTCTATAAGCATTATTAGAGCAAAATAGTTGCGTGACGATTTGAATTTTTTACCTTGCCAGAAATCATAATTTTCGGGCAATGAATACAGGAAAATATATTTTCGCACAAATGGTTGAGTTTTTA